>VYLM01000187.1_pt1 | contig 9786 bp, 12 predicted proteins | sample 5109491 | NCBI WGS metagenome assembly VYLM01 (sample SAMN12291813, study PRJNA351875) | freshwater metagenome | isolation source: freshwater lake | place: USA: Michigan, MSU3 lake | collected 2011-08-06 | reverse complement strand
TAAGCCGAGTTTTCAAGGTGCTGCGCCGTCCACTTGGTTTTCGAGACTGGCCTTTTAATTCTAACGTAAAGCCAACCTAGAACGGCGGGGTTTCAGACCCAAAATTTCCGATGATCGCTGCCTGTAAACTGAAAGAGGCCAATATCACGATCTAGGGTTTGCTGAAAAAGTCCCCAGGGGGAATTTAGGAGCCACACAGTTGGCAAAATGGTAGTTTCGTGGCTTAGTTTCTCAATTTCATCTGGCGAGCGCTTTGCGTTCGTCTCTGGAAAGTGCAAGGTTTTAAAGTCCCTCGGATCGATTTCTCAACGTTTGTCTCTGGGACTTTTTTGACTAAAAAAGTCCCAAAACCGTTTTCTAGTAAGGCTTCTAGTAATTTTCAGCCAACCCTACTTAATTAAGCAGTTACTACCGGGGAAGCTAACCGTTTAAAGGTCAATCTTTCATCGGCCACATCGACAAAAATCGTGTCTCCCCCTTTAAATTCGCCGCGCAGAATTGCCTTAGCGATCGGAGTTTCCACATATCTTTGTACTGCCCGTTTTAGGGGTCGCGCACCGTACACTGGATCGTAACCAATTTCTGCTAGATAATCGAGGGCAATATCGGCAAGTTTCAGGGCTAATTTTTGTTCCATCAAGCGGTCGCTGAGATTGGCTGTCTGTAGTTTGACAATCGATCGCAGTTGCGCTTTTTGTAAACTATGGAAAATGATCGTTTCATCGATACGATTGAGGAATTCGGGACGGAAACTATTCCGCATTGCTTCCATCACTCGTGCCTGCATTTCCTCGTAACGAGACTCATCACCAGCCACGTCTAAAATGTATTGAGAACCGATATTACTGGTCATAATAATGATGGTATTTTTGAAATCAACCAGATGACCTTGAGAGTCGGTTAAGCGCCCATCGTCAAGGATTTGTAACATAACGTTAAAAACGTCGGGATGGGCTTTTTCAATCTCATCAAAGAGGATGACAGAGTAGGGACGACGCCGGATTGCCTCGGTTAATTGGCCTCCTTCATCGTAGCCGACGTATCCCGGAGGCGCACCCATGAGACGGGAAACGCTGTGTTTTTCCATGTATTCCGACATATCGATGCGAACTAGAGCCTCTTCCGTGTCAAAGAGATTGCGTGCTAGAGCTTTCGCTAATTCTGTCTTACCAACACCCGTCGGACCGAGAAAAATAAAGCTGGCCGTGGGACGGTTGGGATCTGATAAACCAGCGCGGGAACGTTGAATCGCTTCGGCTACGGCTGTGACCGCTTCCTCTTGACCGATGACACTTTCGTGTAATTCGTCTTCCAGATTGAGGAGTTTTTCTTTTTCCGATTCGATTAATTTATTGAGAGGAATTCCCGTCCATTTCGAGATAATTTCGGCGATATCCGATTCGAGAACTTCTTCCCTTAATAAACTTTTACCAGTGGTTTGTTTGTCGGCCAATTGGGTTTCTAGGGCGGACATTTGCCGCTGCAGATCGGTTAATTTTCCGAACTTTAATTCGGCGGCACGATTATAGTCATAATCTCGTTCGGCCTGTTGAATTTCTAGATTAACTTGTTCGATCGCTTCTTTAACTCCACGAACTCTATCGATAATCTCTTTTTCTCCTTGCCATTGGGCATTTAATCCCGATTGTTCTTCCTTGAGGTTAGCCAGTTCTTTTTCTAACTTTTCTAACCGTTCTCGCGAAGCTGGATCGTACTCCCGTTGTAGGGAAAGTCTTTCCATTTCTAACTGGAGAATTTTGCGATCAATTTCATCGAGTTCTTCCGGTTTAGAAGTGATTTCCATTTTCAATTTGGCCGCCGCTTCATCAACTAAATCAATGGCCTTATCGGGCAAAAAGCGATCGCTAATATAACGATTAGAAAGCAGTGCCGCTGCCACTAAAGCATTATCAGCAATTTTTACGCCATGATGCACCTCATAACGTTCTTTAAGACCGCGAAGAATCGAAATAGTATCGACCACATTTGGTTCATCTACTAAAACCTCTTGGAAGCGTCTTTCTAACGCCGCATCTTTTTCGATATATTTGCGGTATTCATCGAGGGTAGTAGCCCCAATACAACGCAATTCACCCCGGGCTAACATTGGTTTTAATAAATTGCCCGCATCCATTGCCCCTTGAGTGGCTCCCGCACCGACAACGGTATGGATTTCGTCAATAAACATGATGATATTGCCTTGGGAATCGGTGACTTCCTTGAGGACAGCTTTTAATCTTTCCTCAAACTCTCCGCGATATTTTGCTCCCGCAATTAAGCCGCCTAAATCGAGAGAAATGAGAGTCCGATCTAAAAGAGATTCTGGCACATCGCGGTTAATAATCCGCTGGGCTAATCCTTCGACAATGGCGGTTTTTCCTACTCCCGGTTCCCCGATTAAAACCGGGTTATTTTTAGTCCGACGCGAGAGAATCTGAATCGTGCGACGGATTTCGTCATCTCGTCCAATTACTGGGTCTAATTTACCTTCCCGTGCCAATTGGGTTAGATCCCGTCCGTATTTTTCTAGGGCTTCGTATTTGCCTTCTGGATTCTGATCGGTCACTTTTTGACTACCTCTGACTTGTTGAATAATTTCTTTGAGTTTGTTTTCAGTAAGTCCGAATTCTTGAAAAATATTTTTCCCGAAGCGATCATCTTTAGCGTAACCTAAAATTAAATGCTCGATCGAGATAAAGTCATCTCCAAATTCTCGGCGATAATTTTCCGCTCGATCGAGTAAACTATCTAAACTACGACCTAAATAAATCGAGTCGCCGGGGTTAGAGATTTTCGGTTGACTACGGATAAAGTCATCGGTTCGATCCCGCAAACGGGCTAGACTAATATTAGCTTTACTAAAGACACTGCCCGCTAATCCCTCCTGTTCAAGAAGGGCTTTCATTAGATGTTCGCTTTCGATTTGTTGCTGGCTGTTCTGTTTGGCAATGTCCGGCGTTTTGACGATTGCCTCCCAAGCTTTTTCTGTAAATTGTTGTGGATTGGTTGGCTGCATTTTCTATAAGAGATTACTTTTATACTCTAGAGATTATTCTAGATTGACCAGTTCGTCGGCTCCTAGGGGCTTACCGTACCTAGTTAAGGGGGATTTCCCCTCAATGGTGCGATTTAAGCGGCTAAAGTTTCAAGTTTATAAGCTGTCAGGGATTTAAACTGCGTCTTGGAAATTTTAGTACAAATGTTCAAACTCTCAACCAAGCTAAAATCTTAATTATTGAAGATGTCCACTGATTACTAGAGTTCTTGCATAATTAATTTTGCTTAGGTACTTACTAAATCCGGTTATTAAAGACTGATTATTTATTCCTCCTCTTGCCTATCCTGATATGTAGCCTATACTCAACGGATTTAGTATTACCTAGCACAGTTGAGACAATCACAGTTACAGTAGCGGCTGCAATTAAGCTAAATGCTAACTGAACTACCCATTGTGTAGCTTTTTGATAGTTATCGAATTTTTAGTTAAATTGCTCAAGTTACTTTTTTAATTCTCGTAACTCAGTGAGTATCTGTTGTTGGTTGTCTTGAGTATCCTCAGTTGTCAATGTCATGGGAAATTCAAGGGTTTGTACTGTTTGCTATTTCAGATCATAATCTATCTTGATTGATAACCCACGATGATTAAAGTTAGCGGTGCGTTACACTACGTTAAAGCACCCTACAAAATCGGCGATCGCAATTTTTCGATAATAATCGCATAACGCACGATTTCTATTCCTCAATTATTTGATTTAATTTTTCCTTGAAAATCGTTTCTATTTCTTTATAGGACATCGTTTGAGGTGCGGGATAGTTAAACCCGTCTTTTTTTCGGCTTAATAATACTTCTAGTGTTTCACTAAAAATAGCTTCTTCGTTTCGATGTTCCGAAAGATACTGACGGAGTTCTGCGTTAGTCATTTCCGAAGGTGATTTTTTCATAATTCAAAGTTCCAATTTCCCTGTTCATCGATTAAAATGATTAGAAAGTAATTGACAGATAAAGATAGCGGTATTTTTCTATCAAGGAAAAGTTTTGTAAATTTCTCTACGATGTGCGACCCGTTGACAGATGATGGTTTGATTGGGTTTATCAATAGTCAGTCCAATCCTATAATCTGCAACTCTAATTTTATATTTATCTTTATGTCCTTTCATTTTATCGAGATAGTCTAATTCAAAAGGATTGTCAGTTTCTAACTGGTAAAATACGATCAACTCAATACGAGATTGTATGTGCTTTGGCAAAGAGGTTAATTATTTTAAAAATCTCTTGTTGTATTCAACCTTCTACATTTTTATTTTTAAGCGATTCTAAATATTGTAAGGCTTTTTCTTTGTCTAGGATTTGATCATTTTCAACTTCTTCGATGAGTTTTCCTAGTCCGTAATCCTCTAGGATTTCTTCGATTTTTTCAAATTCAGCAATGGGAATCTGAACAGCAATCGGCTTTTGATCTTTGTCTAATACATAGTTTTTGTTAATTTCTAGCATTTGGTTCTCTCAATAGTATCATTTTCGCTATTTTTTGTCATGTTTTGGGCGGTATTTAACCGAACTAATTTTCTACCACTTTTCGCTTGTCTCTCCCTCCAATCGGCGCAAATCGCTTTTATATCGTAGTTGAAAGACTTGGCGTGTTCTTCTCTAATCTTATGAATTTCTTCGAGTATTTCATCTTCCCACATAGCTCATTCTCCCATTAACTCGTAAGGTGTACAGATTAGCGGTAATTTGTAGCCGAAATCCGCGCATATATTGAGAAGTTTTTTCTGAATTTGAGCATTAGTAATATGTTTACAGTTCCATGTTAACAGATAAAAGTCGCGGACAGGATGCAGGTGATCGGTTACGCTTCGATATACTGGCAATAGGTGGCTGGTTGGGGAATTGGCAGCCCTTCCTCTTGTAAACCATCCAGATGAAATTGAATTGCTTCTTTCATATTTTCTGCGATTTCCTCTAGGGTTTTACCGGTAGTAACACAACCGGGTAAATCAGGAACATAAGCAGAATAGTTATTTTCAGCTTTTTCGATAATAATCGCATAACGCATTAGTTATTGTCTCCTTCTTCTAGATATTTATTCAATTGAGCTTGTTTGAAAATACTCCGTAAAGTCTTAATCGCTAAATCATCGGATGGCTTACCCGGAACAGTAACTAAACCTGATTTCAGAGAATGTTTGAATTGTCGGTGGCTTCCCCTTGTTCTCGATAAATACCATCCATCTTGTTCTAGTAATCTAATTACATCTCTAACTTTCATGTTATATCTGATTCTTAAAAATTGGCTGTTACCTTTATATGTTACATTTTACAAGTCTCGACGCGAGAGAAGAATACAACACCAACCCTCCAACCCACCATACCAAACCCGTCTCAACCAACCACAGGTCCCCACAACACGGGAGGTGTCCTAGGGGTGCTTTTAGGTCAAAAGTAACATCTTTGTACACCGAGTTCGCGGTAGATTTTCGCCTGCACGGAAAAACCAAAGCGACCGCCACTATATTTAACCCATAATTGGTCAATGGTTCGCAAATCCTCGCAGGGAAAATTATCGATATTTTCTACCCGTAGCCATCCCTCGTTCGTTCGGTTAGCTACCTGTAGCATCACTCTTGCGGTTTCATCGTCCGCTTGCTTCCATTGCTGCCGTTTTAATAAATCTTCTAAGTTCCGATAATCGATTCCTTTGGCGCTTTTTAGTTCGATTTCTGGCTGTGCTGCGGGTTTCGGGGTTTCTGTTATCGTTTTCGCCGACTCGCGATTTATCGGTTCCGTTTTAGGGGAAGGTGGGACGGGTTGTTGTGCTAGTTTCAGGGTAATCCGGTCATAAACTTTTAAAACCTTCGGATTCGTGGGGTCTAAGGCTAATACTCGCCTCATTAACTGTTTTGCTTCTTCTAGTCTCCCGTCCCCTTCTAAATCTAACGCTTCCTCTCGCAGTAACCCGATATCGGCGAGGGTTGCCTGTTTCGGTAACAGAATCAGATGATTTTTGTAGTTTGGTTCGACAATAGAATGGAGGGTTTGCGGGGGTTTGTTGTGTTGTCGGTTGATTTCTGGAATCCTTTCGCGGAGACGATTACAGAGTCTTTCTACTGTAGCGCAGTTATTTTCCCCTTGGATTCGTAAAGCCTCTAGAAGTGAATAGGTAAAGGAACCCTGTTGTAGTTCGGGAATTTCGTAGGATTCCTCCGTCGGACTACAGGAAGCGATGGTTATCACTCCCTGTTGCTTTTGCCAGCCTACGGATTTATTGCTAAAATCGTTCTCGTTGCGACAGGCATCCAGAAAGAGAATGATATTATCTGCACCACATCTCCGTAAACGTTGGGTAACGTAATTGAGGGGAATGGTCGTCCGTTCGATTAAGGTCGGGTGTCCCTCGCTGGGAACGAGATAATCCTGTCCCTGATGGCGTAATCCGTGGCCACTGAAGAAAAACCAGAAATTATCGCCGGTTTCTAAGCGTTGCGACTCGAAAAAGTCTTGCAGGAAAGCCATTAGGTTTGTGTACGTCGGTTTCGTCTCCTGTTGGGAACCATTCGGCGCGGTTATTGGGTCAGACTCATCGGTAAACAGGAAAACTTCGTCAAAATTAATTTCGTCACGACAATAACGCGCCATCTCTACCGCGTCCTGCTTGGCACATTTGAGCGGTTTCAAGCGTTTGTATTGATTTATCCCGATAAATAATCCCCAGTTCGCCATTAGTCTGCAGTCGGTGTATTTTTCTCGTCTCGCTTGAATTTTAAGGTTAATCCGCCTTTAGTGCCGGTCTTAATCCCCGTCCCTAACAATTTTACTTCACCTTCTCCGGTAATCTCTACGCAAAGCTCTACTTCATCGAGTTTAAAACCGGTTTGTTGGTTGACCTGTTTCTGTGCTTGATTGAAGACTTTGCCGATAAGCTGGAGAAAATGGGATAGTTCTGTCTCTAGCTTCTCTATGCTCACTTTTACGCCACGAGTCGCAGCTTCGGTGATAATTTTCTCCTTGTCGTAGGGATTGTCATAGGTGTCGTTTCCTTTGGCATCTTCATCGACGGTGACGGGGGTATCTTCTGCGGTGATAATCCAAATAGTTTCTTCTGGCATAGCGCTCTCGTTTTTCGGCAATGGTTCTCCTTTATTATTCTAGTTACCCATTGCTAACTCACCTATAGAGATAGGGGTTAACAGTCCCAAAAAAGGCCGACGAGTGTAAAGTGCGTTAGAAGGCGACCAATTCTTTTAAAAAACCAACATTAACAATCCGCACCCCACCCAGCAACTTTATTGTTAAATTTATGTTTCTGTCTTGGCTTATTTTGTTAGCAAGAACAGCCGAGAAACCTATTTTCCGCTATCATGGGAACAGCGATGTACTGCTTGCTCAATCAATGCTTACCCTCAAAACGAGTAAACTAACCCTTGCGGATGTTCAACGTCATCTTAATTTCCAAGAAAAGCTTGAGGATGTTTCATTTACAGAGCTTTTAACATTGGAAACCGTCAGCGACGCAGAAAAATTAGAACTTGTTCAAATCCGCAACGATTTTCGACCCTATTTGATGGAAGATAAAGCATCAGAAGGACAAGTTAAAGTTTTAACCCTATTTCCCCTATTGCGGTTAGCGGGTTTTTATCGTTATCCGATTAAGATTAGGGTTGAAGAAGGGATTGATAATATTATCCTTGTGGATGAAGATAAAACTATTAGCGGATGGTTTGATATTGTCACGGTGAATAATTCGATAGCAACTGTCAATGATATCCCTTTTTGGATTTTAGTCATTGAAGCTAAAGAGAGTGGAATCGAAGTGCGTCAGGGATTACCTCAATTATTGACTTATGCCTACAATAGCTTAGAAAGACAACCCTCAGTTTGGGGATTAGCGACTAATGGCTTACAATATATGTTCGTCTATCTCAGACAAGAAACTAACCCCACTTATCAGATAATGCCAGAACTTAATTTAATGTATCCTGAATCAGCAATTAATCTGCTCCAAATTCTCAAGGCAATGGGTCAGCTAATTTTAGAGACATAAATTAGGACTTAAACAGGCTATAATCTCTTAGGTTTTGACTGTCTATATAGGGAATTAAAAGCGTCTTGAATAATTACCACTATCTAAAACTCCTAAGTCAAAAATAAACTTAATTAAGGTGTCGATTGAACGAGAATGAATTAGTTGATGCTTGCTCAATATCTAACCAAGACTCGATTACAGAATTAACCACAGCAGCTACGCAGGAAATCGGTACACTATTACCGGTTAATTTTCGCATAGTTTGATAACTGCCGACAATTTGATAATCATCGGGAAAACCTTGTAAACGGAGCATTTCTCTTGCTGTTAAGCGTCTTTTCCCATCCACTAACAAATAATTATAGGATGCTCCTGCTCGCAAGGCACAGGAATAGGGATAAGCGCTGACATTTCCTCCTTTATTTTCGTGCCAGATAGTCGGTTCACTATAAGGTTTTTTTCCCTCTCTTTTCAGCAGGCGACTTTTTTGAATTTTTTCGGAAGCATAATAAAAATCCGAAACATTTTCCTCTAAGATTTCTGTTAAACTTGTTCTAGATAAAGCTGGTTTTGGCCAGATAAAACCCCTAGTTTCTCGGAAACCAACGATAAAAATCCGTTCCCGTTTTTGCGGTAAACCAAAATTAAGCGCATTCAAAACCCGATAATCGGTATAGTAATCTAAATCTTGTAAAGTATCGAGAATAACTTGCAAGGTTTTTCCCTGTTGATGTCCCTGCAATTGCTTGACATTTTCCAGAATAAATGCTGCGGGTTGTTTGGCTTTTAAAATGCGAGCAATCTCAAAAAATAGCGTGCCTCTGGTATCTTCAAATCCCTTTAAATTACCACAAATACTAAAGGGTTGACAGGGAAATCCCGCCATTAAAATATCGTGATTGGGAATATCTAGGGCAGCGATTTCGGTAATATCTCCCCGGGGTTGGTCGCCAAAATTAGCCTGATAAATTGACTGAGCATCTTTATCTATATCACAGGAAAAAACACAATCAGATTCTAAGTTTTTTTGGCGACAAACTTGTTCAATTGCGACTCGAAACCCTCCCAAACCACAAAAGAGGTCAACAAAACGAATTTTTTTACTATCTTTCAGGAGATTCATCGATAGTTGAGATTGTAGCGATAGGGATATTCTCTTTGATTTTAACTTATCTAACTTTCACCAAAGAGCGGACGGTAAATATTTCATTGGCGCTTGAGAGTAACAACCTGAAAACAGTCGTCATCTCTGGAGACATACACAAAAAAAGGATGGTGGGTTAAGCTTCTTGAACCTCAGTTTTCTAGAAAATCACAGCGAAGAATAACAGAATTATATAATTTGAAATTCATCCTGTTTAAGATTTTGAATTGATTCAATCTTGGAAACTTCTACAGCGATAACTGTATAGGCTTTTCCCTGATTATTTAACACTTCTAAAACATAGCCATCCTCTTGGCCTTCGGGTCGAGGACAATAATCCACGATAATCGCGTGAGTGCCACAAGACAAATTAGATTCTGGCAAATCTTCGGTTAATTGAACTTCGGAAAACATATCAAATTTCATAGTCTAACTCTTTTAATCTGGTAATAAAGTCACAAATCTTGTTTCTTTCGTAAGTGAGTCGATAATCCAATAGGTAGAGACTAGACCTCCTGCAAAAGTCTTATTCAGCTACTTGATGATAGCCTAAAGCAAGTTCATAGTTGTAAATGCCAGCGATTAAATTAAATCTCAGACCAAAACGCCGTCTCCGATT
>VYLM01000185.1_pt1 | contig 10032 bp, 15 predicted proteins | sample 5109491 | NCBI WGS metagenome assembly VYLM01 (sample SAMN12291813, study PRJNA351875) | freshwater metagenome | isolation source: freshwater lake | place: USA: Michigan, MSU3 lake | collected 2011-08-06 | reverse complement strand
TTCTATTAAGCTCAACATATATTTGAAAGGTTGGCGGTCACTCCTCATTTTACCTGATAGTGATCGCTTTTACTTTTGATATTCTGATGGGAGAATGAAACAGCCCTACCCTTAGTCCCCCCTTAGTCCCCCCTTTAATCCCCCCTTAATAAGGGGGGCATCTGATAATTTTTAACGCCTACCTACTTACTATCACTTATTGACTAAAAATGAAGATTTGACCCCTAACAGTTGACAATCGAAGATCGATACCGAAGAGAAGCAATTAAGCTCACCGGTGTGTCGGAAGATTAGAGATTGTGCCAAAATGGAGAAAGTGACCCAAGGATTACAGGTAAATTGTTAAAAAAAAGGATCGAGTAACCGTGACTGATACCAACCTAGATATACTATCCCTGACGGATCCAGCGATCGCAGGGATTTTGCAAAAAGAACTGCAACGTCAAAGAGATCACCTAGAATTAATCGCTAGTGAAAACTTTACCTCGGCTGCCGTCATGGCCGCCCAGGGTTCGGTTTTAACCAACAAATACGCCGAAGGACTGCCAAAAAAACGCTACTATGGCGGTTGCGAATACGTTGACGAAGCGGAACAATTAGCGATCAATCGGGTTAAACGACTATTTGGGGCAAACCACGCTAACGTACAACCCCACTCCGGCGCCCAAGCTAATTTCGCCGTTTTCCTGACCCTCTTGCAGCCCGGCGATACGATTATGGGCATGGATCTCTCCCACGGTGGTCATCTTACCCACGGTTCCCCCGTTAACGTTTCCGGAAAATGGTTCCGAGTCGTACAGTACGGAGTAAGTCCCGAAACCGAACTCCTCGACTACGATCTCATCCTTGACATCGCCCGCAAAGAAAAACCCAAACTAATTATCTGCGGTTATTCTGCCTACTCGCGCCGGATTGATTTCGAGAAATTCCGCGCCATCGCTGACGAAGTGGGGGCCTACCTGATGGCAGATATCGCCCATATTGCCGGTTTAGTGGCCACCGGTCATCATCCTAACCCCCTACCCCACTGTGATGTGGTCACTACCACCACTCACAAAACCCTGCGCGGTCCTAGGGGGGGGTTAATTATGACCAAAGACGAGGAATTAGGCAAAAAATTCGATAAATCCGTCTTCCCCGGTACCCAAGGCGGTCCCCTAGAACACGTGATTGCAGCGAAAGCGGTGGCTTTTGGGGAAGCATTGAAACCAGAGTTTAAAATCTATTCGGGCCAAGTAATCGCTAATGCCCAAGCTTTGGCCGGTCAGTTGAAGGCTAGAGGGATTAAAATTGTCACCGATGGTACGGATAATCACTTGATGTTACTCGATTTAAGATCCGTGGGCATGACCGGGAAAGAGGCCGATCGCTTGGTGAGTACCATTAATATTACCGCTAATAAAAACACTGTTCCCTTCGATCCCGAGTCTCCCTTTGTCACCAGTGGTTTGCGCTTGGGTTCCCCGGCTATGACCACCAGAGGACTAGGAGAAACGGAATTTATCGAGATTGGCAACATTATCGCCGATATTCTCCTTAATCCAGGTGATGAAGCCCTGAGAACTGCTTGCCGTCAACGGGTAGCCAAACTCTGTGAAAGCTTCCCCCTCTATCCCCATCTCCATATTTCCGTCCCCGCCTTGGCCTAAAAAGAGAGATAATAAAAGTTCATAATTGGCGATTGCCTGTCAGTGGCCAATTGTGAATTAAATCGCCCCCCAATTCCCATGTCCGGAGATTTATACTATCTAATTGCTTTTCTGATCGCCCATACCGTGGTACTTTGGAGTACCCCCCTCGTCAGAACCGTCGGACTGAAAAGCGGTTACGTCGATAAACCCAACGAAAGGAAGGTCCATGAAAAGCCTATGGTTCGACTGGGGGGAGTTTCGATTTTTGTCGGTGCTTTAACTGCCCTCCTGATCGTTTGGTGGTTGGGAGGGTTTGCCGGTTTAAACAGCGATCGAGAATGGGAAGTGTGGGGCGTAACCCTAGGCGGTTTGGGCTTTTTTCTCATCGGTCTAGCGGATGATCTTTTTAATCTTTCCCCCCTCAATCGTCTGGTAATGCAGTTTAGCGTCGCTTTTCTAGCTTGGCAAGCTGGGGTGAGGATCGATTTCCTCTCTATTCCCTTCGGCGATTTATTACAAATTCATTGGCTAAGTTTACCGATTACTCTCCTCTGGTTAGTGGGGATGGCTAACGCGATTAATTGGATTGACGGTTTAGATGGATTAGCGGCGGGGGTTTCGGGTATATCTGCCGTGGTTATTTTAATTGTAACTTTGGTGATGGGACAACCGGCCGCCGCTATTATCGCCGCCGCTTTAGCGGGTGGGGCCTTGGGTTTTCTGCGTTACAATTTTAACCCCGCCCAAATTTTTATGGGGGATGGTGGGGCCTATTTTATGGGTTTTACCCTGGCGGGTGTGGCGGTGATTGGATTGGCTAAAACCACTGCTGTGACTACTGTTGCCGTTACCGCCGTCCTATTGCCCTATCTCATCCTCGCGGTTCCTCTCCTCGATATGTCCACGGTGATTATTTCCCGTCTCAAACGCGGAAAATCCCCTTTTGTGGCTGATAAACGTCATTTACACCATCGTTTACTGAAAGCGGGTATCTCTCACCGTCTGACAGTATTATTTATCTACGCTCTAACTCTCTGGGTGGGCAGTTTAGCCCTCGGTTTTTCCAATGTTCCCAGTGGTTGGGGTTTTGCCTTTGGTGCGACTCTCCTCCTCGGTTACGTCGGTTGGCAAGTCTGGCGCAATCGTGGCAGTGAACCGTAAGCCGTCTTAAACTAGAAAAAGGATTAATAATTAAGATAGCGGCAGGATGACTCTGGGAGTTTAGCAAATGTCTAACGAAACCGTAACTTATTCCCTTGAAACGGTTCTTAAGGAAATCAAAGACAGCATCAAGGAAGTCAACCACAAAGCTGATAGAATCGAGCAACGTCTGACAAAATTAGAAATTGGACAGGCAGAACTTAAAGGAGAAATTAAAGCTTTAGATGAGCGACTAAGCACAAAAATTGACGGATTGACCGCTAGAGTTGCCTATCAAGAGTTTACTAATCGAGGCATTTTGATCGCCCTTGTTGTTGCTATTTTAGGAGGAGCAGCTAAACTTTTTGGGTTTATTGGCAACCCCTAGAAGTTGCCCTTAGCATCATAAATTTTTCCTATCTTATTTTTTCAGCAAGCCCTAATTAAAGTTATCAAAAGTAGGAGTTTAGCACAATGTCTAACGAAACCGTAACTTATTCCCTTGAAACTGTCCTGACAAGGATTGAGGGAAAAATCGACTCTTTACAAAGAGATGTTAATGAGCGTCTCACTAAGCTAGAGATAGGACAATCAGAAATAAGAGGGGATATTAAAGCCCTAGATTCTAAAGTTATGGAAATAGAAAAGCCTATTGATGACCTGAATGCACGGGTGAATATTACCACTAATGGGTTTCTTGGCATTGTCGGAATTTTGGTGACAGGAATACTAGGTATTCTGGGAAAAATCGTCTTTTTTCCTAATCCCTAAAAGTTATCCTTAGTCTTGCATATCGGCAATTTTGATGCCTTGTCGATTAGAGAAAAAATCAGCAAAAGTAGGAGTTTAGCAAAATGTCTAACGAAACCGTAACTTATTCCCTAGAAGCAGTCCTGACAAGGATTGAGGGAAAAATCGACTCTTTACAAAGAGATGTTAATAAGTTAGAGATAGGACAATCAGAAATAAGAGGGGATATTAAAGCCCTAGATTCTAAAGTTATGGAAATAGAAAAGCGTATTGATGACCTGAATGCACGGGTGAATATTACCACTAATGGGTTTCTTGGCATTGTCGGAATTTTGGTGACAGGAATACTAAGCATTCTGGGAAAAATCGTCTTTTTCCCTAATCCCTAAAAGTTGTCTTTAGTCTTTGTTTACTCTACAATTTTCAAGGATACAGAGAAAAATGATCTGCAAAAATCCCTCTTTCCGTTCTCCTCTCTGCGACTGTAGCGCCTCTGCGTCAAACAAAAAATATAAAACTCAAGCCCTAATTACAGTAATTCTATATTGATTTTCTGTCACCACAACTTCAGTGGATAATCTTTCTTCCATTGGTAAAGCATTTTTCCGCCTATCAAAGATAAATAACCAACCAAAATCTAAACCCAAACGCCCTAAATAAGATTCTAATTGTTCAATTCCATCAGCTTGCAGATCGCGTTTTTTATCCCGCCATACTTTTAATTCAATCCCTAAAGTTACATCTTTATACTGTAAACATAAATCCATTCTGTCACTACCAATTGCATATTCCCTTTCTAAAACTCCTCCACCATTAACCACACGATGTAAAAAAGCCATTAATACTATATGCGGAGCAATTTCATGGTAAGCAGCACTACTTAATAATGGTTCGACCTGTTGTCGCCAAAACTTGAGAAATGCTGTTAATAAAGCATCTATATTTAATTCACCTTTTGCTGTCAACCAACTAGGACTAATTAAAGGTAAACTATCCTGAGTTCCTTGTACTAAAACGCGGGGAATAACTTCACGATAAATGGGGTTAGAAATAACTAATCCCCCCATCGGATCACGTCGTAATAATCCTAAATCTATTAAATATTGGCGATCATCTGCTAGAGTATCGGGTAAGGTTTGCCCTGCTAAAATTGGTTCAATAATGTTTTTAACTCGTTTTTCTCTGAGTTTTTCCGCTAAACTATCTAAATGAGTATCCTGACGAGCTATTAATATTTCTTTGGCTGTTAAAATATGTTCTTTGGTAATAGTAATACTTCTATCTTTCACCATTTTTTCTACAATTTCTTTAGCTAAGGCATTGACTAGCCAAGGTTGTCCTTGAGTTAAATAAAACACTGTTTCTATAGCTTCTGGTGTGAAAATTTGTCCAGTTGCTGCTGTATGTTGTTGATATAATTCTCCCACTTCTGCAAGATTAAAATTTCGCATAGTCAGAGAAGCAACTTTGATATTAAAAGGACTAGATGTATTTAATCTATCACTACCTCCCGATGCTACTTTATAATCTCTCACATCTCGTAAACCAATTAATCCTACTGAGGTCGGAAAATTTTCAGGACGATTAGGAAACCCATCTCTTAACTGTCGTAAAACTGATATTAATGTTTGGTCTTGTAAAGAGTCAATTTCATCTATAAATAATACTATGGGACGATTTAAAGATGTTGCCCAAGCTGTTAAAAAAGCCTTAATTCTGCTTCCCGGTTGTTCCTGTTGCCATTGTTTAGCAGCTGGTTGCAATTCTTTAGGTAAGCGGATATTTATTGTATCATACCATGCCCCTAAAATTGCCAATTCTGCGGCAGCAGGATCATGATTAAATGCACTTCCTACTTCCACTGATACCATGACTGCGGCATAATTTCTGGTATCGGTAAGTTGTTTTGCTAGGGATAACATAGCGGTGGTTTTCCCTGTTTGTCGTGGTGCATGAAGGACAAAATAACTTTCTTGTTCAATTAGCTCCTCTAAATCCGGTAATCGTACTGTGGGAGATAACATATAGTGGATATCGTCTTTACAGGGACCTTAGCTTGATCTGGATCAAAATCAGGAGGTGCAGGTTGGGTTTTCTCAAACCAGTTTTGCAAAACCTTGATTTTAGTTGGTCTTTTTGGTGTTTCTGGTGCTGATTCAGTGGTTAGGGTTGTGGTATGATCAAGGGTATCTGTAGCTGCCCAAACTACAATTTCCCCTTTTCTGGGGGGTAAATTCAGGGGTTCGGTAATTACTAAGTTACCAGATTGATCAATTTTTCCTTTGAGTTTGTATGCTTGCATGATGTTTTTCATGAGACTCTGTTTTTATATTATTATCTCAAATTGACTGAATTGGAGGTTATTAACTGAATGTACACCTTAAAAATTAGTAGAGTTGGAAATTCCTTGGCTATAACATTACCTCAAGAAGCTCTGGAAAAACTTAAAGTTCAAGAAGGAGACAGTGTATTTGTCACTGAAACACCAACAGGTATTATTATAACTGCTGGTAATCCTGATTTTGAAAAAGCAATGGAGGCTTACAGAAAAGTCAGCACAAAATACAGAAATGCACTTCATGAGTTAGGGAAATGAATGGAATTTTCTGGTTAGATGAAATAATTGTTAAAGCTATACATGAAGACCAATTAATACAGCATGGTGGTCTGGCGGGTGTGCGAGATAACAATTTGTTTTTAGCTAGTTTAGATAGACCGAAAAATTTACTTGCTTATGGTGAACCTACACCCAGTATATTTGATTTAGCTGCGGCTTATGGTTATGGATTTGCTAAAAATCATGCTTTTATAGATGGTAATAAACGGGTAGCTTTCGTAGTAATGGCTATCTTTCTGGAATTAAATGGATATTCGTTAGATGTTCCAGAACCCGAAGTTGTTTTAATAATGGAACGACTAGCAAACGGTCAAGAAAGTCAAGAAACTATATCAGAATGGCTGCGAGAAAATTCTATTAAATATTAAAGGTTATCTGTGGCTGCCCAAACTACAATTTCCACGTTTCTGGGGGGTAAATTCAGGGGTTTGGTAATCACTAAGTTACCAGATTGATCAATTTTTCCTTTGAGTTTGTATGCTTGCATGATGTTTTTTATGAGACTCTGTTTTTATATGATATCATATTGAACAAATTCATTTTAATAAACCTCATCATGACTGCCAATATCTATCAATAAAATAACCATTTCTAATAACTACTCATCTTGGGAGAAGTTAAAGATAATTCTACAGTTATAAGCAACAGAACAAGACCATAAACCTGCTAGTTCACCTCCTAATTTATGAGACTTCAAAGATGGTGTAAAAGGATCATCAGCCAAAATCCTTAATACATTAATAATTTGATTTTTTAAGTGTGGATTTTTCTTTGTAATCTTCTTGAAAGACCTTTTAAATCCACTACTCCAAACAACTTCCATCATCATCTCCTAGTAAATCAGCAATCAAATCATCAACAGTTCCTCTCTTTGCTGTACCATTTTTAAAAGCCTGTTTTAGTTCTTCTGCATTAGTTAAAATTTCAGTTCGTTTTTGATTAATTCGTTGTTTTTGCAGAAAGTTAAATAAATACTCTCGATCTTCTGTGGGTAAATTTTCGATAGAATTAATAATTTCCTGTAAAGTCATCATGGAACCTCCTAATTAAGTAAATTCTAGCTTTGGTAATTCTATTTTAATCTATAAGTTCAGTGGTTGGGGTTGTGGTATGATCAAGGGTATCTGTGGCTGCCCAAACTACAATTTCCACGTTTCTGGGGGTTAAATTCAGGGGTTCGGTAATCAGCAAGTTACCAGATTGATCAATTTTTCCTTTGAGTTTGTATGCTTGCATGATATTTTTTTAGGACTTACGCAAAAGGGAACGAAAGTAGGGGTAATTCATGAATTACCCCTACGCAAGAATAAGGTTTTCAGTCACATCTTGCGTAAGTCCTAAATATAAAATGGTGATTTTTCCGCTCTTTCGCATCAAGACTTGTGGAGTGTAACCTATGTTAGGATGTCTCTAGTATATTTTCTAAAAATTAATCTACAGGAATATCACTATGAGCTTACAGCGAGAGGTAGAATTAAAATCAGATGCAGGAATGGACTACAGCAAACTCCGTGACTTACTCAAAGCTGGGAAATGGAAAGAAGCGGATGAGGAAACATTACGGGTAATGTTAGCAGTTGCGAAACGGGAAAAGGAAGGCTACTTAACGGTTGAAGATATTGATAATTTCCCCTGTGCAGACCTCCGCACCATTGACAAGTTGTGGGTAAAATACAGTAATGGTAGATTTGGGTTTTCTGTTCAGAAACGCATTTATCAGGGTTTATACGGAATGATTTGGTATAAAGCAAAACAGGAGCGTATTTATCTGGGTTTAGACAGGAACGAGTATGATCGAAAAATCTGGGACGACTTCGGAGACAAGGTAGGGTGGAGAAAAGGAGGAAGTTGGTTGAACTACAAGAATATTACTTTTGACAAAAAAGCGCCCGAAGGTCACCTCCCGACAAGAAGGTATGGTGAGTTGGGGAATTACAGGCTCTTCTCTCGCGTCGAGACTTGTAGATTGTAACCTGTAAAGGTTACAAGAAAATATTAAGTTTGTAGGGTGCGTTAGGAGCGCAAAAAGATTATAAAATATACAAATAAATTAAATACGCGACGTAACGCACCATTATTATTAAATGAGATTTTTAAAAACATAATCAAATAAATTATTTAGTAAATATGAGGTGCGTTACTAACACACCCTACAAATTATCTATTACATGAGAAGATTAATAACAGAAGTCGGGAATCTAAATTTTATCAGAATCACATATAATCAAATTGGGTAAATAACCAAAATAATCTATGAATACGTTAGAACTTCGTGAACAAATCCAAAAATATGTTGAACAACTGTCACCAGAAAAATTACTCGTAGCAGTTGATTTTTTAGCATATTTGGCAACAAGAGAAGATGATGCTACTCAAGAGTTATTAGAGATTGTAGGATTTAAAGAAAATTTTGATCATGCTAGAGAAAATGTAAAACAAGGAAAGGTGATTACTGTTGACAAACTTAAACGAAAATATTAATTATACTGTTGTTATTAGTATTGATGCAGGGGAGTTTTTTGAATCTGCTTCTGCTACTTTACAAAAAAAGTTAGATAGATGTTTTGAACGTTTAAAAATTAATCCTCGTAATCATCCTAATATAAAATCTCTCAAAGGTGAGTTATCAGGTTATTATCGTTATCGAGTAGGTGACTATAGAGTTATTTATGAAATTAATGATGATTTAAAACTGGTAACGATAATTTTTATCGCCCATAGAAGTAAAGTTTATGAATAGCTGAAATAAAAATTAAGCAGCCAATTCTGTAGGGTGTGTTAATTAAATGCAACGTACCTTATAAATTCACCGTTAAATATCTTTGAAAAAAGCATTGTTTCCAAAAATACTTCATTTAAAACACTCAAGCTCTAATTACAGTAATTCTATATTGATTTTCCGTCACCACAACTTCAGTGGATAACCTCTCTTCCATTGGTAAGGCATTTTTCCGCCTATCAAAGATAAATAACCAACCAAAATCTAAACCCAAACGTCCTAAATAAGATTCTAATTGTTCAATTCCATCAGCTTGCGGATTGCGTTTTTTATCCCGCCATACTTTCAATTCAATCCCTAAAATTACATCTTTATACTGTAAACATAAATCCATTCTGTCGCTACCAATGGCATATTCCCTTTCTAAAACTCCCCCACCATTAATCACACGATGTAAAAAAGCCATTAATACAATATGCGGTGCGATTTCATGATAGCCAGTGCTACCTAATAACGGTTCTCCGTGCTGTCGCCAAAATTTGAGAAATGCTGTTAATAAAGCATCTATATTTAACTCCCCTTCCAGTGTTAACCAAGTCGGTGCAATCATTGGTAAAGAAGCCATTGGTGTGACTGTTAAAACTCTGGGTAACACTTCCCGATAAATGGGATTAGCAATAGTTAAACCTCCGTAGGGGTGCATTTTACATAATCCTAAATCAATGACAAATTGAATATCATCATTAGGTATATTCCCTAATTCTAAACCGGCTAACATCGGTTCAATAATGGCTTTAATTCTTGGTTCTCTTAACCTTTCCGCTAAACTATCTAAATGAGTATCCTGACGAGCTATTAATATTTCTTTGGCTGTTAAAATATGTTCTTTAGTAATAGGAATACTTCTATCTTTCACCATTTTTTCTACAATTTCTTTAGCTAAAGCATTGACTAGCCAAGGTTGTCCTTGTGTTAAATCAAACGCTGTTTCTATTGCTTCTGGTGTGAAAATTTGTCCAGTTGCTGCTGTATGTTTTTGATATAATTCTCCCACTTCTGCAAGATTAAAATTTCGCATAGTCAGAGAAGCAACTTTTATATTAAAAGGACTGGATGTATTTAATCTATCACTACCTCCCGATGCTACTTTATAATCTCTCACATCTCGTAAACCA
>VYLM01000138.1_pt1 | contig 10038 bp, 15 predicted proteins | sample 5109491 | NCBI WGS metagenome assembly VYLM01 (sample SAMN12291813, study PRJNA351875) | freshwater metagenome | isolation source: freshwater lake | place: USA: Michigan, MSU3 lake | collected 2011-08-06 | reverse complement strand
CGCTTCAAATTCTGACCAGGGAATGAGGTTGGCCATAATTACCCAACGATTATCTTGGGATAATTTCCCCTCAAAGGGCAGCTCGAAGTTTTCTGGTGGGGTTGAGGGTAACTCGCTTTTACGGTACATTAGCACTAATTAGAGAAGATGCAAGGGTGATGCAAGGGTTTTAAGAGATTCTAGCAGATTTAAGTGCATTTGGGAAGCTCTCAATCAAGCTAAAAGCCCTTTCCTGTAAGGTTTTTACCATTATTCAGCCAACCCTAATTAGAATGCCAAAAGTTCAGGAAAAACGCTTCAAGGCTACACCAATCAGGATAGTAACCCCGAAAAAGAGACGATACCAGACGAAAACCCAGGTACTCTGTTTTTTGAGATAATCTAATAACCAAGCGATCGAAAGATAGGAAAATATCGCCGAAGAAATTACCCCAATAGCGAGGGGAATTAATTCACTGGTGTTAATCTGGTCGAGAACTCCTTTAAATTCCACTAAACCGGCTAAAGTTATCGCCGGAATCCCCAACAGGAAGGAAAATCGCGCCGCTACGGCCCTTTCTAAACCCATGAATAACCCGGCAGTTAAGGTGGACCCAGAACGAGATACCCCCGGTATGAGGGCTAAAGCTTGGGCTAATCCCATTAAAACCCCGTCTTTTTGTCGCAAAGTCTCAAAACTGCGTTTATGTTTCCCGATTTTTTCGGACGTACCTAAGAGTAAAGCCATGACTATGGAGGCACTGGCGATCGCTGTCATGCTTCTCAGGGGGGAGTTATCTAAATCGGGAATAAAAAGTTTCATTAACAAACCGAAGAAAACGATCGGAATTGTGCCTAGGATAATCCCCACGGCTAAACGAAAATCCTGGGAACGATAATCGGAACTAGCCACCGCTTTCACCATTCCCGTGGATATTTGCCTTAAATCCTGCCAAAAATAGGATAATACCGCCGCAATACTGCCCAATTGAATCACTGCTGTATAGGTGACACCGGGATCTCCCCAACCCAAAAAGACGGGAATCGCTTTTAGATGAGCGGTACTGCTAATCGGCAAAAATTCCGTCACTCCCTGCACAAATCCCAAAAAAATCGCCTGTAACCAGTTAATTTTTGCCAGAGGTATGGTGCTAGTGGTTGATTGGGCAATGACGGCGGGTGTAATCGCCAAAATCACCGTTATTATCGCTAGTCCTAGCCATTTATAGCTTTTTTTCAGTAAGGAAAACATCATTTTTCAGTAAAAAAAGGGTTGGGTGTTGGGTGTGGGGGGTTAGGTAAATTAACTAATCAATATTACTGCCTTTTGTCTATTTCCCATTCTCCTATCTCCTATCTCCTGTCTCCTGTCTCCTAATTTAAGTATAAATACTTGTTGACAACTCATAGTCGTTATGAGTACACTTAATTTAGACAAACTCGAAATGAGTACGACTTAGTAATTAGGAGTTGAAGATTATGCTACCAAACCGAGAAGGACAGAGAGTTCCCGATGTCACCTTTCCTGTACGTCAAAATAATCAATGGGTGAACATCACCAGCGAGGAATTATTCAAAGGAAAAACCGTTGTTCTTTTTGCCTTACCCGGGGCATTCACTCCCACCTGTTCCACCTCCCATTTACCCGGATATAACGAATTAGCCCCAGTTTTTCGGGAAAATGGCGTAGATAGTATTGTTTGCTTGTCGGTGAATGATACCTTTGTCATGAACGAGTGGGCAAAGGACCAAGAATGTGATAATGTCGTCTTAATTCCCGACGGTAACGGCGAATTTAGCGCAGGAATGGGGATGTTAGTCGATAAAGCTGACTTAGGTTTCGGTAAACGTTCTTGGCGCTATTCGATGCTAGTCAAAGATGGTGTTATCGAGAAAATGTTCATCGAACCAGAAGAACCAGGAGATCCTTTCAAAGTCTCCGATGCAGAAACGATGTTACACTATATCAACCCAGAAGCCAAAAAACCTCCTTTAGTCTCTCTTTTCTCGAAAGTGGGCTGTCCCTACTGCCTCCGGGCCAAGAAAATGTTAGAAGAAAAAGGGCTACAATACGAAGAAATTATCCTCGGACGCGATGCCACCAGTCGTTCTCTGCGGGCCATGAGTGGCAATACCACCACCCCACAAGTCTTCATTAACGGCCAATTAATTGGCGGTTCGGAAGAATTAGCGGCTTATTTGGGAGCATAATCAATCAGTTAGACCTCAAGTTATCTTTCCATTGCAACTGGAGAGATATCTGTGAGAGGTTTTGCCCGGGCAAGTTAGAGCTTTTTTGTTGGGTGTGATTGTAGTCTGATGTATTTCGTTAATCATTTATAGCGTTTCTCAGTCTTATAAAGTACACCATCTGTTGCCTGTTCCCTAACTAAAACCAGAAACTTTGTATCTCACAAGTATGAGAATTGCTTATTTTGTGAAAGCCCGTGACTTCATAAAGCCAAATGAAAAGGTAGTCGTTATCTTTACAGAGGGAAAACACTTTGTTCTCCACGATGACAACACTGGTTCAACGGGTCAGTGGAAGATCGATCCCAATCGTGAAGTTGACCGTATTATTCTTTATCATCGTGATGATGAGAATAATGCGAATAATTTGTACATAGCGAACCATGCTGGTGCAGAGCCAGCAGACAGGGAAGGTCGATACGACATTCGATTAACTCATGTTCAGTACATAGGGGCAACATCCGTAAATTGGGTTGAGTTTGCTGAAGGTGGGCAAAACCCAATTCGGTATCTTCCTTGATGTAGCTTTGATTACTGAAGGTTCTTGTCATCCACTAATAGGTAGGTGAGAACACGAGGTAAACTATAAGCGGGGAGATTGTGGTGAAAACTTATGAAGTTGACTGTAACACTTGACCGTGACGAAGATGGAGTTTGGGTTGTAGAATGCCCCAGCATTCCGGGTTGTGTCAGCCAAGGTAAAACGAGAGCAGAAGCTCTTGAAAATATCAGAGATGCAATTATCGCCTGCCTTCAAGTTCGTGCAGAACGTGGGCTACCCCTAACGATTGAAACTCACCAAGTAGAGGTAATGGCATAATCATGTCCTCTGCTCTTCCTGTTCTCAGCGGACGTGAGGTAGTCCGAGTATTTGAAACCTTCGGCTGGCAAGTTGCGCGTCAAAGTGCAAGCCATATTATCATGGTTAAGGAGGGCGAACAGGTAACACTCTCTGTTCCTGATCATCGTGAAGTGGCAAAGGGTACGCTTCGTAGTCTTATTCGTACTGCTGGAATTACGGTACAAGAATTTGTTTCTGGCATGAGATGAGCGATAAGAGAGGTCTGACAATTCGAGTGCAGCAGACGGACGAAGGCTGCTGATGCTCAGTTCAAGGTTGTCTGATGCCGCTGATTCGAGCCGTTACTTGTGCTGAGCGCATTGGAAGTATCAGTTATCAGCTACTTGTTTTCCGAATTAATTGGCCGTTTTTCAGTTTATTATCAACGTCCAATAGGATCAAAATCAGTCCCTTATGCACCCACAAAAATTATCGAGTATTTGTTAACTGATCAAGGAGAAAGATTATGGTAGCCACTCCAGTCAAAACCAAAACCACGGGACAATACTACGCCACCCGCATCGATTTAGCATTAGATATCCGCAAAGCTATTGTTGAAATCCTAAGCCAAACCCTTGCCGCTAGTTTAGACCTAAAAACTCAGGTTAAACAGGCCCACTGGAATGTAAAAGGTTTAAATTTCTACCAATTGCATAGCCTATTCGACGAAATGGCCACGGAATTAGAAGGCTATGGGGACATGGTAGCAGAACGGATTACCGCTTTAGGTGGAACCGCTTTGGGAACAGCACGCATCGCTGCCGCTAACTCGATTCTGCCAGAATATCCGGCTGATATCGTCGATGGTAGTGAACATCTCGTTGCTTTAGCCGAACGTTATGCCTTATACGCCGCCCATCTTCGTTCTGCTATTGATAGCACTGGCAATCAAGGGGATGCCGACACAGCAGATCTCTATACGGAAATCTCCCGAGACATCGATAAACGTCTCTGGTTCCTAGAAGCGCATCTGATTAAATCGGAAGATGTTATCGGTTAAATATAGATAAATTTGGGGTGTGTTAACGTAGCTTAATACACCTTAAATTCTCGTAATCGGTAAACGTAGCCAATCACTTATAGTCATTTCAATTAAAATTGAGAATATCAATCCCAGAGTTCATAAGGGTTTTGAAGAATTTTGTCGGTCTAGACTGTATCAGACTTATCTGAAATGACTATAACTACTATAGTTGAAACCCGATTAAATTTTCGATCGCCTTGACCAAATCTTGATTAGTCCAATTCTGGTACAGATAAGCAGCGATCGCACATCCCCCCGCACCGACTCCTTCCTTGACGAAACCCTGTTCATAAGCTTGCAAAACCGGGTATTTAGAGGCGGAAAAGTTTAATTGTGTGGCTAATAGGGGTATTTTTCCGATCAGGCTGGCTAATCCCACCGTATCCCCTGTTCTATCTTCCGCTACCCAACGAGTTGTGCCGACGATGATATTTTCCCAGTTAACCGGATAGGCATATTTAGTCACTAGAGCTTGAATTAGGGCAGAAACGGCTAACATTTGGGTTCCTCCGGCGAGAAGTACCCCACCCTGCCCACTGGCGGCGATGGCCATGCCAGCGACGAAAATCTGCTGAGGATCGCCTAGGGCGGCGATTACCTCAAAAGGATCAAAAATTTCTTTTCCGGCTAATCCCTGCTCAACTATTGCCTGTTTCTGAGCATGATTGCACTGGGGATGGCTGCTGTTAACTTTGCCGTTGGCTCGATAACCCAATCCGGTGAGGATGGCGAGGGCGGTGGTGGTGCCACCGACCACACACTCGCCGATAATTAGATAACTAGACTGGCGGGCTAGTTTTTCGCCCCAGGTTAGTCCTTGGGCGAACAGGTGTTTTACTATGGGGAGATCTAGGGCGCGGCCGGTGGAGAGACAACGGGCCGGTTGTCCCCCCAGCTCGATATAATCGACGGCCGGGGGCAAGGGTAAACCGGCGTTAAAAACGAGGACGGGAATGGCTAATTTTTCCACCACGGCGCGGGTAATATAGGCGGGGGAGGCTCCCACCGTTAGGGGGGGTAAGGGATAACGGGGATGGGGTGAAACTCCTTTAACGATAAATTCGGCATCGGCGATCGCTGTATATTTTCTATCTTCCGGGGTGGCGCCGGCGGTGGAGATTCCAGGGATTAATCCCGTCTCGGTAAATCCCAAAACTAGGGCAAATATCGGACAAGATTTTTGATGGCGCTCTAACCAATTTTGCCCCCGTTCGATTTCCGTGTAAATTTTAATCATCTGTTGATTTTGTCCTCTTACTTATTACTATTTTCCTCTCTCCATGAGATGATCTTTGATTTCAACATATTTAGAAAATAAGTTATCAATACTAGCCAGTTTTGCCCCGTATGCTAAGGCTGTAGCCATAATAATACGGTCAAAAGGATCTTTGTGAATGGGAGATAAATTAACGGCTCTAATGGCAATTTCGGGGGTAATTGAAAATATATCTATTTTAGCTACTGTTAAAGCTTGTTGAATCCACTCTTGAAGGGGATAACTTAATTCTAATCTCCCCCGTTGGTTAGCAAGGGCTATTTCATAGCAAGAAATGGGGGAAACTCCGAGAGATTCTGCTAACTCAAATTTTTCTAGCCAATGCTCGGGAAATCTGTCAAAATTGCCATTTATTAACCACAACCAAATATGAGTATCAAGCACAATTACTTCAGACATTCCCAATCTTCTTCATCTACAATAGGACTGACCATATCACCTAGTATTTTAGCTTTACCCACCATATTCTCAACTGGAAAATGACGTTTGAATAAGGATGGTTTTTCTTCTAATAAGTTGTTTTTGCTGGCGGTGAAATTTTTAATTAATTGATAAAGTTCATCTAGTTGTTCTTCAGGTAAATTATCAATTGCTGTTTGAATAAGTTCTTTAACAGTCATAGTTTTACTCTCTATTTTCTGAACTTGAGTTATACTATAACACAACGGTTCCTTCAATAAAGGGACTCATCTTGAGATTTTACCTAAAATACAGCAGACTAAAAAGACTCATTTAAACCGTTTATTCTTAGATTAGCGGAATCTCCCCTAATGCAAGAGTGCCTCGTCTCAAAAAGTAATTTAAACACTTAACAGCTTATGTCTCTCCTGTCTTCTGCAATTATCGATACTTGGCGACGTTTTTACCGAGATCCCCTGGCAACAATAGGAGCGATCGCATTAATTATAATTATTCTTGCCGTCCTATTCGGTCCGATTTTTTATCGGGTCCCCATCGATACCATTGATTTTAGTCAAACCACTGCTCCCCCTAGTTTAAAACATCTTTTCGGCACTAATGATCTGGGACAGGATCAATTGGCGAGGATTTTGGTGGGGGGTCGAATTTCCCTGGCGGTGGGGATTGCTGCTATGATAGTCGCGATGATTCTGGGGACAGCGATCGGGGCTATTTCCGGGTTTTACGGGGGGGCGATCGATGGCTTATTGATGCGATTAACGGATTTATTTCTATCTTTGCCCCAATTACCCCTACTTTTGCTGATTGTCTATCTATTTCGCGATAGTATCAAGAAAATCGCCGGACCGGAAACGGGTATTTTTATCCTCGTGGTTTTGGTGATCGGGGGTTTAAATTGGATGTCGGTGGCCAGATTGGTGCGGGGAAATTTCTTAAAATTACGAGAGATGGAGTTTATCTCGGCTGCGATTGCTTTGGGGGCCACTCCTTTCCGTTTAATCTGGGTGCATTTATTACCTAACGTTTTGGGAATGATTATCGTGGCGGCCACTTTAGCGGTGGGTAATGCGATTATTACCGAGTCAACCCTGAGTTTTTTGGGTTTGGGTTTCCCCCCCGATGTGCCGACTTGGGGACAAATGTTATTTAAAGCTAAAGATTACTTGACAACTGCCCCCCATTTGGTCATTTTTCCCGCTCTGGCTATCGTGATCACGGTGTTAAGTATTAATTTTATCGGTGATGGTTTACGCGATGTCTTCGATCCTCATGTTTGAGGAACTGTGGAACTGGATAATTGCCGAAAAGTACCCAGAACCTCTATGATGATCAGTAACGATGGCGAGGAAATAAATACTGTGAGTAGCGTAACTGTCATTAGCGATCAGAAGTTTGACCAAGAGGTTTTTGAGGTCGAAAAACCCGTTTTAGTCTATTTTTGGGCGAGTTGGTGCGGTCCGTGTCGTCTGATATCCCCCTCGATCGATTGGGTGGCCAAAACCTACGACGAACGGCTAAAAGTAGTTAAACTAGAGGTGGACCCTAACCCCAACTCGGTGGCTAAATGTGATGTGAAAGGTGTTCCCGCTTTACGCATCTTTAAAGATAAAAAACTTATTGCCACTCATGAAGGGGCGATCGGCAAACAACAATTACAATCTTTTATCGATACCTATGTCAGCTAATTAGGTATCTGTGGTTATGAATAACTTAACCCTAGCACACCGCTTACAGGCACTCCAATCCAACGTTTTTGCCGATATGGATCGGGCAAAAGCTGCCAGTAGAGAAGCGGGTAATACCATTATCGATCTTTCGCTCGGTTCCTCCGATCTTGGGGCTGCTCCCCACGTTGTCGATGCTATTGAGCGATCTCTCCACGATCCTCACACCCACGGCTATTTACTCCATAATGGGACCAGAGACTTCCGAATAACTGCCGCTAACTGGTATAGCGATCGCTTTGGTGTCCCCATCGATGCGGAAACGGAGGTTTTACCCCTAATTGGTTCTCAGGAAGGCACGGCCCATCTACCTTTGGCCCTTCTCAACCCTGGGGATTTTGCCCTGCTCCTCGATCCGGGTTATCCCTCCCATTTAGGCGGTGTTGCCCTTGCTGGCGGTCAAATCTACGGAATGCCAATTTTGGCAAAAAATGACTTTCTGCCGGTTTTAGAGGACATTCCTGAGCTAGTGCTGGCACAATCGAAGCTGATGGTCTTGAGTTATCCCCATAATCCCACCACAGCGATCGCGCCTTTGGCATTTTTCCAAAAAGCGGTTGATTTTTGCCGTCAGCATAATTTAGTTTTAATCCACGATTTTCCCTATCTAGACATCTTTTTTGCGGGAACATCGCCCCCCCCGTCAATTTTACAGGCCGATCGAGCTAAAACTAATTCGATCGAGTTTTTTACCTTTTCCAAGTCCTATAATATGGGCGGTTTTCGCATCGGTTTCGCCATTGGCAACCCGCAGTTAATTATGGCTTTGCGACAGATTAAAGCCATGGTTGATTTTAATCAGTATTTGGGCATCCTCAACGGTGCGATCGCTGCTTTAACCGGTAATCAAGATTCGGTCAAGGAAACCGTCGCTATCTTCCAAAAACGCCGGGATGTGTTTATTAATGCCCTAAATCGCATCGGTTGGCCGGTTGCCACTCCAGCCGCTACTATGTACGTTTGGGCGAAAATTCCCCCCAGTTGGCCGGGTAATTCCGTCGATTTTTGTCGGCAATTGGTGGCCCAAACTGGTGTCGCTGTTTCCCCCGGGTCTGGTTTTGGTAAGGGTGGTGAGGGGTATGTGCGTTTTGCCTTAGTTCACGATCCCGATATTCTAGAGGCTGCCGTGGAGAAAATTGGGGCTTTTTTGGGATAAAACCGATATTCTAAGCAGTGGTTATGCTGCAATGGATAACTTTCGCCTTGTTGCTGCTGATATTCGGGGTGATATTGGTAATGTGTCCACTCCCGAACCTTCTGGTATTATCGGATTAGGCATACTAGGTGGTGGTTTAGTGGTGCGTGGCCTCGCTAAACGTCGTTAATTGGTGTGGGGTGGGGAGATGAGCCAAAATTTTGCTAATTTCCCACCCTTTGCGGTTATTAAAGCTTTAATTGCGCTGCTGCCTTTGTAATTGCTCGATCGCGTCGGGGGATAAATCGGTAAATTGGGCGATTTCTGGGATAGAAAGGCCAGCAGATAGCATTTTTAGGGCAATTTGTCGAGCTTTTTCTTCTTTACCCTTTTGTAGTCCCTTTTCCTCCCCCTCTCGCCGTCCTTTTTGTAGTCCTTTTTCCTCGCCTTCCTCTCTGCCTTCCTCTAAAATATCTTGATAGATGACGGATTCTCTCATAATGTCACTCCGAAGAATATTTTTAATCGTCTCTCGATTTAATACTAACCCGGCGAGAATACTGGTAGCGGCAGCGAGATTGCTTTGCACCTGTTTTTCGGAGATAGTTTCTAAAGAACGGGACACCAGACTCAACACCTGTTCGGGGTCATCGGTATTGCTGAGTACGGCAAAGGGTAATAAACCGGGATGATGGAAAAATTGTGGTGTCTTTTCTTCCCAAAGACGGATGACTTGGAAAGAATGAAAGGTTTCCCCCAGACGGAAGGTATTTTCTTGTACTAGGGGGGAATCACTGCGTCGCAGATAAATTACCACTTGACGCACTTGTTTTTGGGGATGACGACGATAGACGCGAATCCGATAATCGAGCATTCGGAAGGGAATTTTGGAGTCGGGGTCGGTTTGAAATTCGGTATGGAGAATCAATTCCTCTGACTGCAAAAAAATCAGAGAATCGGCACGAATGGGGTCTAATTGTAATTCCGTCGGGTCGAGGACGGTTAAGGAGAGGGGAGAACCCAATAACCAAGTGGCTAAATCATCGGAGAAGTTTTCGGCAATAAATTTACAAATATTATCAAACATCGTGAGCGTTTTGTCTTTGTAATTGCTCGATCGCGTCGGGGGATAAATCGGTAAATCGGGCGATTTCTGGGATAGAAAAGCCAGCATATAGCATTTTTAGGGCAATTTGTCGAGCTTTTTCCTCTTTGCCTTCCTCTTTGCCTTCCTCTTTGCCTTCCTCTTTGCCTTCCTCTTTGCCTTCCTCTCGGCCTTCCTCTAAAGCTTCTTGATAGACTTTAGTTTCCCTTAAATCACTTAAACTAAACATTTTTTCTATCTCCTTACGGTTTAATTTGGGCAATTTATAAATGAGAATTGTCTCA
>VYLM01000136.1_pt1 | contig 10233 bp, 8 predicted proteins | sample 5109491 | NCBI WGS metagenome assembly VYLM01 (sample SAMN12291813, study PRJNA351875) | freshwater metagenome | isolation source: freshwater lake | place: USA: Michigan, MSU3 lake | collected 2011-08-06 | reverse complement strand
AACTAATAAAACGGAGAGGCTATGGCTTTAGAAACTTTCGGAATTTTTGGGTTAGAAGTATGTTGTCTTGGCATCTTGTCTGTTGATTTAGCATAAAGGGTAACGAAGAGCCGAAAAACACAATCGGAAAACCAAAGATACGAAAGTTCAGGAACAATACGATCAAGCTTATCAAGAGATTGATAAAAAAATCTCTGAAAAGTTTAAAGATATCGAGCGAAAAATTACACAAGAAAACCGTATAATTAATGATAGAATTGCTGATTTAGAATTAGAAAAACACAATCGGAAAACCAAAGATACGAAAGATCGGGAACAAAAAGAACCAACTGGTATAACTACTTTGAAACCTTCTGAACCACCCGCGAGCCAGACTTACCAGAGTACAGCACCTTCAGTATCTAGCTCTTCCCACTCCCCGATCGAAGTATCTCCTACAGAAGAAAGCCTAGCGAATCGCGAGATGGGAGGGAATGATCCAATTGTACTAGAAAATAAGCGCCGGGGTATCTATGGAGTTTACCTCGACGGGAACTATCATTGTTTGGTACCTAGCCAAAATTTTAAAATCAACCAGAATAACTATAAAAGTGTTGAACATTTATTCGAGTGCCAGAACTACGATCCGAATTATTCCGATAGCTATACCGTCATCCATCACGCGGTAGTCTATCCTCTAGCGGATGGAAAAACTTGGCAATTACAACTGCGAGGGATTTTAGAGTTTTAGCTCATCTGACTATTTAGCAATCAACAACGAAAAATTTCCCCATGAACGTAATCATTATTGGTAATAAAAGTGTTGGTAAGACCAGTATGGTCATTACCCTATCGAAAGGAACCGAAAATGTTAAAGTGATCCCTTCTGGCCCTGGGGGTAAAATCGCTACACTGTCCAATGATAGCATTGAAAAACTAGCGGGAACTTCTCAAAAAGAAGAAGAACCTCTCCTGCTGAGAATTAACCTTCCTTCCGGTTCGGAAAGAGATGTGAGAGTTCAGTGGATTGATACCCCTGGGGAAGCCTGGTCTAAACCCGCGTGGCAAGAAAGCAACCCAGAAAAATATCAAGATCTGGTACACACTCTCGGTCAAAGTCAAGCGGTTTTACTCCTGCTGCCTCCCTATCGATATCGAAGTCGAACTCAAGAAATAGAAGATACTCCCGAATTTGAGAAAATTCTCGACCCGGAGACCTGGAAAAAACAACTCAAGGAACGTCTCACCCTCTTGCGCTCGCACTGTCCCAGCGTACAACATATTTTAATCTCTATCCATAAAGCCGATCTATTTCACAACCTAGAGGAGGAAAAAAACCACTGGCAATACGACACCAAAACTTCCTTTCTTTGGGGGAAACACGACGATCATATCCGAGAGACCTATTTTTCCCTAGCCGATGATATAATCCGCGAACATAACTCCCAACCTCCCTACCTCAATCCCAAATTTTTCGTCACCAGCATTCACCATCCCACTCTACTAGAATTACCTTGGGTCTATTTAGGAGCTTATTTCGCCAATGCCTAAAGCCTCTACAGAAATTCGCGTGATCGGGGCGAGAAGTTCGGGAAAAACCACCTATCTTGCCACCCTAGCCGTTCTTCCATCGGGTTTACTACAAAAATATCCCAACTTAGAGGTGATTCCTCGCAATGATGAAGCCACGGCCCTACGGAAACGCGCGCTCGATACGCTCAAAAATCAAGGAAAGATAGCGGGAGATGCCTTCGATGCTGATCAACTTCATAACCTCAAGGACTATGACTTTCTCATCAAAATCCCGCCGGGGAAAAAGCGATCGAGCATCGAACTAGAACTCCTTGCCAAAGATTTCCCAGGGGAATTTTTTGAACATATTCCCATCCCTCATCAATGGAAAAAAATCACCCCTTGGGTTGATGACCTATTTACGACCGTAAGCTGGATGGTGATGATGACCGATTGGGAACCAGAACGCGACACATCGCTATATCTCCCCGCATTTACCAAACTATGCGAGGAAATTCGCGAGCGGGAAATTCGCAACCCAGAAATTGAAAAACTCCGGATCGCCGTCGTCATGGCTAAATGTGAAAGGGGAGAACTCTGGCCCTGTCGTCTCGATCCCGACGAGGATTTATTCGAGGTACGATTGCCCGAAACCTATAAACATCTCACCAAAACTTTAACCCCCGATCGATTACAATTCTTTGCCTGTTCTGCATTCGGGGTTTTGGGAAGTCGCCGCGATCGAGGTTTTGATCCCCGGCCAAACTGCTACTTACCCGACGACGGTTCCCCAGAAGAAAAAAACGCCTATTTACGAGAACCCGATCGCTGGTATCCCTACGGATTGATTCCTCCGCTATACTGGTTAGCGACAGGCATTCGACTCGAAGAATAATTATGTGGAGTCGTCAACAACCCCCAGAAACCACCGATTCTCAGCCTACCGAATTTCGGATCATCGGACCGAGGCGATCGGGTAAAACCACCTATCTATCTGCGTTGGCCTACTGGCCGAACGCGAAACCCGATAGTCCGATCAAGAAAGTTATTCCCCGCGACGACGATACGGCTAAACTAATCGCTATGGCAAAAGATATCCTAGAAAATAATGCCATGTTAATGGCTACCTATCTAGCCAGCAATCCGAGCGAAATTCCCACTTATAACCTCTCGATTCAAATGAAGCCCACTTGGCAAGGGGGACAAGCGATCGATATAATTTGTAAAGACTTTGCTGGGGAATTATTTGAAAAACTATCCCAAGGCAAAACTTCCCACATCGAAGAGTATCTAGAAGAATGTGCCTCTGCCCTAGGATTACTCATCCTACTCGATGGTACTTTCTTCACAGAAGATGAAAAGTACGCCCAGGGATTGGCCACCTTGAAACAACAATTAAAGTGGCGACTAGAAAAGAAAAATCAAAACCTCTCCCAGTATCGGATCGCCTTAGCCTTTACCAAAGCCGAACAATCTAAAATGCGAATCCACCGACAGGATATCCCCAGATTTATGAGGCTAAAATTTAATAAAACCTATCAATTACTAGAAAATTGGGGCAAAGAGTGGCCCTGTCCTGTTAAGTATTTTTTTTGTTCGGCATTTGGCATGAAGCCAGGTGCTTCTCCCGACTCTCCCCTCGCCAACGTTCAAGTTACTAGCCGTGAAGGTGGTGTGACTTCTGGAGTGATCGATAACCCAACAGTGTGGAGACCCTTGGGATTAATGGCACCAATTTACTGGTTACACACGGGTACCGATCATCCCCAACTCAGAGACATAGAGGATTAGAAAAACTATGAGCGATTCCATTTTGATCAAGGAATTTTCTCGGAAATTGTTAGAACCGAAAAGACAGGGTGATCGGTGGGTTTCTAGCGGATTCGACAAAGAAATCGGTTTAAGAACCCATGAGAATCCTCCCACCCCCATTCAAAATGCAGTCCATAACCACTGGTTTCGGATTAATGATAGTTATCCTCCGGCAGAAGGAAAGATTGCCCTCATCGCACGAGAAATCGATAGATACGCAGTTTTAGCGGTAGCCTCTCCCCTAAAAGATGATAGCGATCGACCTCTGGTAGGCTATCGTTATTTCTGGCTAGAAAAGCCCCTAGATAGAGAAATAGATGCCGTGGGAACATTGTTAGAATGGTGGGTCGAGCGAAATTCCCCCCGTTTCGAGCTAAAGCTTTATTCAGAGATCAGACATATTCAGCAACAGAATCATCAAAAACATTATTACTTAGCTCAACCCTATTGCCCTGATGAGTTTGATCGTAATAAAATCATAGAAAATCTTCAACAAAGAAATTTTAATAATATTTCAACAAAAGCAAGGTTATTATGCGAGATATTACGCCTAGAAGATCGTGCTTTAGAAATATCAAAAACGCCATATATTTTCCCTTGTAGAAATAGTTTCAATTGGAAATTATGGGAAATACAATTTGTCTCTCGATATCTCAAACAAAAATATAATCGCCCGATCGCTTGGGCGTGGAAGGTTACTGTTTTAGAAAATCCTAATCAATTTACCCTAATCGCTTGCACTACTCAAAAATACTGTCAGATCAATTCCGATGTCAACAAAATCCCAACCGCATTAACTCCCCATAAAACTGGGCAAGATATACTAGATACTTCCCCTGTACAGGTTCAATCAATTCAAAGTTTAAAAAGAGCATTAAAAGAACTCTCAGAAGGCAAAGAAATTGATAAAAACCTAAATATCTTAGTTCAAGAACTAGAAAAAACTGATAGCACTCGATGGGATTGGGCAACGCTGATCGATAGCACCTGGCTGGAGCAACGACAGCACACCCAACAAGAAAAGATTTATAAATCATTGATTCTACTATTAAATCCCAATTTACAGCATACTGACTTAACGATTACCGTCTCCGATTGGCTCAATAGCCTACAAGCGCCAGGATCTCCCGCACCTCAAAAATTGCTGGATTTCTCTCGCTTTCTTCCCTCAGCCTTATTGACTCATTTCCAGCCATCCGAATTACCCGTTACTCAAGAAGCGAAAGAAGCACTCGATCGACAGCATCAGTTGATACAATTGTATTCTAGAAATTCGGTCATATTAGCCAAGAATAAAACAAGACTCCATCAACTCATCGCTCGGTTATTTCTCCTACTGCGATCAAACCTCTCCCCCAAATCAGAAGAAGTAATTCAATGGCTACTTATCGACTACTCCCCACTCTGGAAAGAATCTCTAGAAATCTACACCAACGATCTGTTTAGAAAGCTCGATCGAGCCTATGTCAAAAAAGAACAATTACCCCCTCAAGAAAGCGATAAGTTTATCGAGAAAATTCTCGAAGACTTAAAACAGTGTGAGCAAGGACAAACCGCCGAAAATCCCTCGTCCTACGAGAGCATCGCAGGGATTCTAGAAAAGAATAAATCCTATCCGATCGCCGCTTTTTTCTATAAACTCGCTACGGGTAAAGTTCCCGATAAAATTTGGGAAAACTGCACGAACCTCCCCGAAATTATTCCCCTAGAAAGACCCCCCGCCATTCCTCCACAATCCTCCGAGAAAAGTCCCAATTCTCTCAAGAAAATCGCCCTAATTCTTTGGCAAAAATATCCTTGGCAATGTCTAGGGTTGAGTGTGGCAGTCGGGACGGTGTTGGGGGTGGGAGTCCTGTGGGGAGTTCAATCGATCGAACGGGTATTTTCTCCGAAGATTTCCGCAAATCAATCGGTCATTATTCCCTCCGATCCCGTTCGGGAACTATACTTATATTTTAATCTCCTAGAATCGGGCGATCGCCGACAAGATCTGCAAGCGAAAAATCTAGACAACCTAAAGAAGTTACGGGAAAAGATGCCCGATTTCAACGCTTCCCAGTGTAAAACCAGCACTCAACGCGAAGCATGGCTAGAAGAAAGATCAAGTATTATCAAAGATCCTTTATATCGCTTCCTTCAACAACTGACACCAGCAGTTCCGGTAGAATTAAATAAAACTTACACCGCTAACCAAGTGACAGCCAATCCTCCTCTCAACGCCCCAGAAATTGCCCTAGGGAAAAGTCTTCTCCACTCGCTACAATTGTATGAGGGGGAAATCACTCCGATTTGGGATCAGAAAGTATCGGATGCGATCGCTAAGTTCAAAACACAATACCAGATTCAGCCAGCAGGAGGGGATTTAGATAAAAACACTTGGTCGATTCTCGCTCCCATGATTCAAGATCGGCAGATAAAAACAGCGATCAATACCCTAGAAAGAATCCTAAAAGAGAGCGAAAATTACTCGATCGCTCTCCCTCGATACAAAGCCTTTCAGCAGTGCAAAACTCAGACAAATACCGCCTATTCTGCCTGCCTAGATCAAATATTCAAACCAGATAAATAGACGCTTAATGATGTGGAATCGATGCGAAATTTATCAATTCTCTCGAAAACTTCTAGAGCCAAAATGGTCTAAAAGACATGAGTGCTATGTGAGTACAGGATTTGATCGAGAAATCGGCGGAGAAAATCAGGAAGTACCCCCGGAAATTGCGAATGCCGTCCATAATCATGCCTGTCGAATTAATGATAGTTATCCTCCCCAAACTATCGCCCTAATCTCTAGAGAAATCGGCGAATATGCCCTATTAGCGGTGGCGACAGCCTTAAGAGATGACAGCGATCGCCCTCTAATCGGCTACCGCTATTTCTGGTTAGAAAAACCCTCGCAAGATGGCGAAATAGACGGAATCGGAACGCTGCTAGAATGGTGGATCACTCAAGGTTCTCCCACCTTTCAACTACAACCCTCCTCTTCATCTCCCAAAACACCCCCAAAAGCTTCTAGTTCTTGGCTAAATCGCCATGATTTTTTAAAAAAATATTCAACCGATTCGGTGAATATTTCTATCAAAAAAATAGAACAAGAAAAAAAATACTCTCGATCGCCATTATATTTAGACAATATAACTTTTGAGGATTGTCGAGAATTTCATGCTCTAGCCCTTTCTCTACAAGCAAACGATTCTAGTCCCCTAAATTGGGCTTTTCGAGTGTCTCAATTAGAGATTCCCGAACAATTCTCTCTGGTTTACACCCAGGATAGCGAGCGAGAACAATTAATTATTCGGTTCGATCGAGTTCCCGAATCCTTCTCGACGGTTTCCGAATATATATCCAGTGATATCCAAGTCAAACGATGTTTACTAAATCTAGCAAAAAATAAAGATCTAGAACGAAACTTACAAGCCCTCTCTAGTTATTTATATAGTCTTGACAGTGACCATTGGAACTGGGAAATTATTGTTGATAAAACTGCGCTTAAAAATCATAATATCACGGCGGCTAGATATCGAGCATTACTGGCTATTTTAAAACCATTTCCAGAAATCGCTAACTGGCTAGACTGGCTACGGAAACGAAGAAGAAATAAACAGTTTGGGCGTGCGGGCATCGAGATGCAACAACAAGCGCTCGACCAAAATCCCCACCTCGAACAGCGACTATACGCTCTCATCGATGATCTATTAATAACGGAGCAATACAAAAATAGCAAAATTCCCGATCTACCCCAGGAAAAACAATGGTTATTAATTCGCTCCAAAAGCTTCTGGTCAGATTATTTTTATGACTCCGCAAAATATTATACTAAATCACTACTCATACAAATCCACTATCCAGAATATTGTCAACTAGACAATCATTTTTTTAACAAAATTTTACAAAACTATCAACAAAAAAAATTACCCGATGCTACTAAAAAACGATACGAATTTCTCGCACGACTATTCGCCGAAGTGCGCGCCTATAGCCTAGCGGCTCTGTTTTATCAAGTAAGCCAAGGAGAAGTTCCCGCAGATATATACACCCAAGCCGAAATCCATCTCATCGATCTTCAAAAAAGCCACCGCTCATCTGGACTGATCGGCCTAGCTTGGGCGAACCTGACACAGGATCTTATGCTATTATTTAGAAATCTGAGGGGAGGCTAGGGCAACCCAACGATCAAACCGAAAATTCCCCAACTACGAACGCACTAGCAGCATTAGACTATGGCGGAAACCTTTCTAGTCAATACTAGGAATACTTTGTCTCTAAACGTTTAACTGGATCAGGAAGGGAGTATTGAAAAAATGAGACTTGTTTTTTATCTGTTGGGGGGCATTATTTCAGCGCTGATCGGCTGGAACTTGAGCTTAGTGATCTTAGACCTCTTTAAATTCGCATCGAAGACAATTACTGGAAGCACTTTCCCTTTTTACGTCGAGTTTATTCTCTTCCCGATCGTCACTATCTGTTTAAGTGTTACCCTTGTCCTAACGACCATTTATCTGAGTAATCCGATTCACTACAAAGCGAATCGAAGAATCCGCAATAGTTATCTCAAAATCGCCCTAAAAACTGGTTTAATCGCTGGAGCGATCGCCGCAGTGCTAACTGTGATTATTTACCAGGGAAAATTCGCCCCGGCAAGTGTTCGCATAGTGGGCTGGAGTCTAATCGGTTTAGGGGCCGGTGTAGCCGAGGGATTATCTTGGCGATCGCTGAGTACCGAGGGCGCGAAAAGTAACACCTTTGAGCGACCGATAAAATCTGCCCTTTTCGGATTACTTGCCGGTTTAATTGCCGCCCTAGCGATCGAATTTCTCCGAACAATAATCCCCCTTGGCGGTTATGAAGATCTTTTAGGATTCACCCTTTTCGGCGCTGGTTTAGGGATGGCGCTCGCCATTTCCACAACCCCCACCTATCAAGTCGCACTGAGAGCCGGTAGAGGATTCGGACGCGCCCGAAAAGATAACCAATCGGGAAACTATCCCAAAATTAACGATCGCTCTTTAAGAATTGTCAATTTCGAGCAAACCCAAATTGAAGAAGGATTATCTATCCAGCTACCTCGCCATACTTCCCAATCTTTACAGATCGGTTCTGCGGAAGATGCCGATATATTTTTGCCAGATGTACCTGCAATAGCCGCCAAGCTCAGTTTAGAGAGAAAACAATGGAGACTTAGCACCCCTGTGGAAAATAAAGTACAAATACAAAGAAGAATGTTATCGGAAAATGCCACGGAAACCTTATATCACAATCAAATGTTGACTTTCTATCATGAAAACACGAATACTCGCTATTACCGATTTATTTTTTGCGATCGCTTTCTCGATCCGGACAACTAAAAAAGCTGGTAGAAACCTTCTGCTTTTTCCCCTATCGATCCTCGCGTTCACTTTCTTCGATTCTGCTTCCGTCCGAGCGAATTCCGTCAAGATTCTCCGCGCCATTACCGACCACGATCAAGTGACTTTAAAAGTACAAGTTCGCGACCATCGTGACCTGCTCGTACCCGGATTACAAGCGAATAACTTTACCGTCCTCACCACGGCGGCCAATCAAACCGAATTTAAATATCGATTAACTCCCCTAACTCTCCCGAAAATTACTATAACCCCACCCGATCAAGTCAAACCCGATCCCGCCTATTTAGTGATTTTGCTAGATATGAGCGGCAGTATGGATAATCGGGATGAATCCCAACAAGTCAAACTCCAGGGAGCGATCGAGGGAATCCAAAAATTTATTACCACGATCAAAACCAAAAAACTTCCCGTAGAAATTGCCCTAGTTCCCTTTGGGGAAGGGTGCGCCCATAGCTATCCGGTCGATCAGACAGTGATTCAAAAGTATCTAGAAGCCTATCCATACAAAACAACCAAAACTCGACTTTCCCAGTTAGCCAATATTGATGTCTGCGCCTCCACCAATCTCTATCAACCCCTCGATGAAGCGGTCAATTTTCTGACCACTTCCGAACGTTTTCAGCAAAATTCTTGGGGTCTGCCTCCCCGTCTCGGCGTGATCCTATTTACCGATGGATTCGATGCCGATCCCGATCGAAACAAGGAAGAACAACGCTTTCAGTCCACTCTGGCTCTGCTGGCCCGTTCCCCTCACGTCACCGTCCACACGATGGGATACGGCGAATCCCTAACCCGACTCCGCGCCCGCGCCCAATGCGCCCAGGAGTTACGCGGCCGTCCTCTCACGGTGGATACTCTCCTTACCTACTGTCAGCTTCCTTGGGGAGAAGATATCCGCGAGTTTATCGTCGATCGATCTCGATTGACAGCGATTGCTAAAGAGACCGGCGGAATTGCCCGATTCCCGCGTTCAGCTGAAGAAGTGAGCCAAGGATTACGAGAGTTCCTGACCGCGCTCCGAGAATACGAGATCAGCTATCCACAACCAACCGCCGATCGGCTCACCATCCATCAAGCCAAAGTTATCGTCAATGCTCCAGGAAGAGGTATGTCCTCTCTCATCTCCGCACCGCTCGAATTCCAGATGCCGAATTATCTCTATCACTCTCTCTCGATTTGGGAACGTTTGGCGATTTTTCTCGGTACGCTAGTCGCAACGGTATTCGGTGTTCGCCGGTTCAATGCCTGGAGCCACCAACTCAAAGAAGAAAGCCGCCGAAATTTAGAGGGGTTTTAATAGTTTTTGGACAGGTGCAAGATCACCTATGGATGATAATAGACCTCTTGCATAATTTTTTTATGGTATAACTGAACTTCCCCCATACATATATCTGAACTTTCCCCATACATATATACCATAATAGCCGAAAACCCTTATCCATCAATGGATACGCCCCTTAACTTTTCTTAATGTACCCATGTAATTTGCAACATTTCTTAATGGACAAGAATTCTCTCCCTTTGCTAGAATGATAGCCATGTATATAGAAAAAGTTCCTAACCGTAA
>VYLM01000139.1_pt1 | contig 10385 bp, 13 predicted proteins | sample 5109491 | NCBI WGS metagenome assembly VYLM01 (sample SAMN12291813, study PRJNA351875) | freshwater metagenome | isolation source: freshwater lake | place: USA: Michigan, MSU3 lake | collected 2011-08-06 | reverse complement strand
AGACGCAAGGTTTTGAACGACGATTCTCTCAAAATCTTGCACCTGTGGGAGCGAGAAAAGCCCCAAAACCTTTACTTTGCCTACATTTCAAATTTATTCAGCAAACCCTATCTAGCCGGTCTGAGATTAACCCTAGCCAAACTCATCCAACGCTCGCAAAGTTGGGAAGCGCACCTAGCCCAGGGAGATACCCACCGACTACGGCGGGATATCTTCGATTCTTACGAATTCACCAGAATATCGGATATTGTTGTGATCGCCGTCGTTCACTCACCGAAATACAGGTGAACCAGATTGCTCGTCCAGGTTGCCACCCCCGTGCCGAAAAAATCCGCGTCTTCCGTCCAGATCGGGCATTCCAGCAATAAAGCCAGCGCCACGACTGGCCAATCGTCCACATCCCGCGCGGCGATGCGTTTTCTAGCCTCCCCCTCGTAAGAAGCGTACAGGCTGTTATCCACGATCCGCACCCAACCGGTCAAACCTTCCAAGACTGCCATCGCGTCCTCGCTCCCTAGGTCGCGTTTCTCGAAAAGAATCGGTAAATATCGCCTTGCGTCGGCGTAACAGCGATCGGTCGTAAAAAAATCTACCGTGGGAGCGAACCGAGCGATCATCTCCCGTACCTTTTTCCCCAACACGGCACGGATGAGAATATTGGCATCCAGAACGATTCTTTTCGTCATGGCAGAAAGCCTAACGCTCGCCTTCCCGGAGTTGACGGAATTCGCGAACGAGCGCATCTTCAGAAAGTCCCTGTTCGCGTAAAAGCGCATCCAACCTCTCGGCGGCGCGTTTTAACCCGTCGATCTCCGCTTCCGATGGCTCCGGTCGTGCCGGTAAGAAATAACCCACCGTCTGACCCTGGCAAGTGACGGCGATGGGAGTAGTAGAACTCAAATATTTGGCGAGATGATCCCGGAATTCTCCCATTCCGATTTTTTCTAGCATAGACTATTGCTTTTCCCGCTTGTGTACTGTTGTGTAGATAATTTTAGCAGAAAAATCTGTAGGCCGGGTGCAACCCAAAAGCCAGCTTCTTGGAGACGTTCAAAGGTTACTCTTGAACTACTCTCAATTCCGTTGAGAGTAGTTCACTTCATCAGCTACAGCTTCAGGAATGACCACAAGCTCATACAGTTCTTGTAGGATCATAATTTGGTCAATTAAGAGCAGGTAGCAAATCGGAGAAGTGTCAGAAACAACTATCATTTCGCTCTGAGTTCTTTGAGAGTTTGCAAATCGCGTTCCAGTTCAGTTTCATCATAATTCAGATAGACTCCCATCCGCTTTAAAAAGGCATGAGTTTCTAACCGAGAAGGTAATTGAAGGATGCGTCCAACTTCGGCCGTACTCAAGATACCGGCACGGTAAGCATCAGCAATAACCATTTCCAGCAGTTTATGAGCCAAATTATCGCCTGTTTGACCTAATCTCTGGGCGATTTCGTCGGGAATATCAACAGTGATTTTCATAAAATTATCGGAGTCGCTACCAGTTAGTTTTATCATAGGTGAAATAGATGGCTCTTCCAGTTTTTGTGTGGAAGGAAGAAGAATAGGGATAATTTGGGTGCATCTCAATTTGGTCGAAATATCTATAGGACATTTTGGGCGCACGCAGTTCGATAAACTCACTGATCACGATGCGCCCCTACCATTGGTGTAATAATAGGATTGTAGGGGCGAATTGCATTCGCCCTCTTTGATTTTTACAGTTTATTTTAAATAAATCAAGAGATTTAACCCCGGAATCGTGCGCGAGAGAGTCCAGAGAAGGAGAGTAATATAAAAGATGCCGATACCCCATTGATACCAAACTAAAAAAGAAATAATAGCGGGTAATTCTCGATCGCGAACTCGCCAATCATTAAAGCCTAATTTTAGCAAATTATTGAGACTTAAATCATAATAATTTAACCAATTCCAACGCTTTTGCCAAGAAATAGGAGTATAACGATCTCGAAAGAGGGGAAATTCAGGAACCACGGGTAAACGGGTGATTAATAAGCGTAATTGTCGCATACTGCCATCTTGCAGAAAATAGGAACTATCCATTAAATCGTGATAGCGTCCCCGACGATAAAGTTCGATAATTAAAATTAGGGGTAAGGGGACAAGAATTAGGGCAATAGCTGTTAAAGTTAGTAGGGGACGACTGGCAGATTGCAGGATATTAAACACACCAGAAAGGGTGAGAATAATATAGCTAGTTACCATACAAAAGATTTCATAACGACTAGGAATTACTGGTTTAGGAGTGAGACGACGCACGCGATCGATTAACCAAAATAAACAGCCAAAATAGGCAAAAATTATGATTCCTGTCCCGAAAACTAAACTAAAATTTGTACCATCTTGACTTAAGAGTAATAGTAAAGTAAGGAAAGAAGTATGCAGAAAATCGGCTACCCAAGTGAGGTTAATTAGGCGAATAACTGAGATATTATTTAGTTTTTCTTTTAACTGTTGTAATCGCAATTTTTCGGTTTTGTATTCAATTTGATTAGCATCGGCAATTTGTTCTAGGGAGCGAAAATTACGAACTAAATTTCTTAAAACTGTCTCATTTCCTGTTAAATTTGGTAAATAAATTGCCTGACCAATTACTCCTCTATCTCCTAGTATTTTCGCTTTATCGGAATCAAAAGCTAATCCTGATACACTCAAATAACTATTGTTAGTAAAAGTGGAATTACTAAAATCTACCTGATCTAAAAGTTTCACATCTTGAAAACTAACCACACCATTAAAATAACTAGACCGGAAAGCGCCCGATTTTTCAAAAGTGGCATTTCTAAAGGTTAATAAACTTAAAAATCTACTCTTAGAAAATAGCGGACGATCTCGCCATTGACTTTGGGAAAAATTGGCCTCTTTTTCCCAGAAAGTACGGGTAAAATCTGCGGGTTTATCGTATTTAGTTTGATCAAAATAAGCTTCAGCAGTAAAATGACTGCCATGGAAGTTAGTAATACTTTTAAAATGTACGCTGCGAAAGATGGCTTTATTTAAAAATTGACTTTGACTAAAATTTACATCTCCCATAAAATTAGCTTTTGTAAATTTTGCCACCCTAGCAAAACGCGATTCTACCCAATTACTTTCACGACTAAATTTTGCTGCCATTGCTTCGACAATTTGCAGAAAAAAAGTCTTAGAAAAGTCCACTTCTCCCATAAATACCGTTCCCTGCAACTTCACCGGTCCACGAAATACTGTGACATTAAAAACCGGTTCATCGCTATCGAATAAAAAATTTTCGTCCTGTTGTAATAACTGTTCTTCTGTGGGTGATAACAAGGTAGCAAGGGCCACTTTTGTTAAAGGAGTCGGTAAACCCAGACGGGAAGCGATAAAATTGCCTTGAATTAAGGAATTACTAAAATCTAAACCTAGGGGTTGTTTAGCGCGATTAATTTGACCTTGAATCTGTTGATAAAATTGTTCTTGTAGTTCTTTATTTTCATCGCGGATATCGATAACTAAATTGGCTAAATCGATAGTAGTCATCCCTTCTTTAAGGACGGGTGCGCTTAAACGTTCCTGCAATAAAGTTACTGTTAAAGGAACCCTATCCACTACTGCCAAACTAGGGAGAGAATGTAAACAGAAAAACAGAAGAACAATGATTAGTAACCAGCAGCTTTTCAACAACGCACCCACGACAGTTATTTTCCTAAACAAGCTTGGATAGCCATTTCTAAGTCCTCTTGGTTTAAATCGGTAATAACAAAGACTTCCTGAACACTTTTTCCTGTCCTCGCAATCAGCTTAAAACCACCACGAATTGGCACTGATATCCGCAATTGTAACCGCGGACAATGACCTTTTGAGCGAGAAAGTACCCCGGGGGTGACAGTGGTGATTCCTTGATAAGTAATTAACTTTTCTAATACCGCAATCAACCCCGGTATATGAGTAGAATGATTCCAAACTAAGCGACCATTATTCATAATTATGCGGCCTCTAGGGGAGCCATGGTTAATCCTTCCCGTCGCAATTGTTGGTGATAAAGTTCCGCTTGTTCTTGGGGGCCTGTCCAGACAATTGCTTGTCCTTGGTAGTGAACTTGATTAGTTAATTCCCAAGCTCGATCGGTAGTCATATCTGGGATATATTTAATTAAACAATTGGCTACATGATCGAAGGTGTTAAAGTCATCGTTGAGAACAATAACTTTATAGTTGGGATAAGTCTTTTTGACAACTTGGGTGGACTTATCTAAGGTGGTACTGGGTGCGCTGGCCATAGAAGTTACAATAGGTTAAGGTTTTGGCGGTTAAATTCGAGCATTTTGACAACAATTAAGCGGCAAAAGCCACAGAATTATTCTTCAAAACTTGGTGATAGTAATTTAATAACTGTTTGGTGGCCGCTTGCCATGCCCATTTTTCCGCTTCTAGACGCGCATTTCGTCGTAATTCCTCTCTTTCTGCCTTGGCGGTTAGTAATCTTTGGGTGGCACTAATTAAACCTTTTTCATCCCTAGGATCGAAGAGATGACCATTAACTCCATCGGTGACAATATCGGGAATTCCCCCCGAATTTGCCGCCACCACTGGACAACCGGCAGCCATAGATTCTAAGAGTACCAAACCGAGGGTTTCTGTGCGTGAGGGAAAAAGAAAAGCATCTGCGGAAGCAAAAGCGGAGGCTAATTCTAACCCCTGTAAATAACCAACAAAATGGGTATTTGTATCGGCAAAATGACTTGTTAAAGCTTCCCGATGGGGACCGTCTCCCACAATGGCAAATCTTGCTTCGGGAATCGCTTCTAATACTGGTTTAATGCGATCAATTTCTTTTTCGGCCGACACTCGACCAACGTATAATAAGAGAGGACTATCGGGGTTATTTTGGGATAATTTCAGTCTCATGGCCGGGGATTTTAAATGAGGTTGAAATAATTCCGTATCGACTCCCCTTTGCCAAAGCTCGACCTTTTCAATGCCACGACTAGATAATTCTTGCACCATAGCAGTGGAAGTGCAGAGATTTAAACTTGCTTGATTGTGGGCTAATTTTAATAATTCCCAGAGTAATCCTTCTAGGGAACCTAATCCATAGTGTTGTAGGTATTGGGGGAGATGGGTATGATAGGAAGCGACGAGGGGAATGTTCATAGTTTTGGCAAAATAAATGCCTCCCACCCCTAAAACAGCCGGGTTAACCACATGAATAATATCAGGTTTAAACCTCTCTAAAGCTTGACCGATGGAAGGCCGGGGGAAAGCCATTTTTAATTCCGGATATAGGGGTAAGGGAATCCCTGTAACTCCATGAATTTTAGCACCTTTGTACTCTTTTAAACCGCCATCGGGAGAGAAAACTAATACCTGATGACCTAATCTTTGTAGGTGTTCCACGGTATGTTTAAGACGAGTGACAATGCCATCAATTTTCGGTAAGAAGGTTTCTGTAAAAAGAGCAATTCGCATAGAGAAAACAAGGTTAAGTAATAATTAAGGACAAGCTTTTTTTGAGATAGCTAGGAATAATTACTGAATTTCTCAAGGCAATTAACTCCCCAATTAATCATAGATCAGAAAGGCCAAAGGTTTTAATCACTCGATCGCTACCTTCGATAACCACCGTCGCTCGATAATTATCGCCGATTGCCGCTGTCCATAATTGCCATTCCCCCGCCACATTGTCTAATTTTAAGGGATTAAGGCCCACTTCCACTCGATCGAGTCCCCCGCTAATTCCCGTTCCCAGTGCCTTTAAATAAGCCTCTTTTGCCGTCCATAACTGAAAAAATAGCTTTTCCTTCTCTGCGGACTTTTCAACAAGCTCGTGTTCTCTAGCACAAAAAAACCTTTTTGTCAAGCTATCTAAATCTTTCATCTGGCGCATTTTCTCTAAATCTACCCCAATGCGAGCGGTTAAAGTCAAGCCACAGATTGCCATCTCCTCGGAATGGGAGAGATTAAACTGTAATTGGTAGTTAATACTCGGTTTTCCCCGTTCACTGTAGATAAACTCGATTTTTTCGGGACTTATCGCCAAATATGACCCTAAAATCTCGCGTAAACATCCCCTAGCCACCAAAAAACGCCGCTTGTGTTGGGGAAAATGGTAACGATTAGCTCTAATTATTTCATCTTCCGAGAGCAAAGAAGCCAGTTTTTCTAGTCTATCCCCAGAGGGATCAAGACTGATAAAATAGAGATGAACCTCATCGGTAGATATAAACATTAAACTCAGAAGCACTCAAATAATTAATTATCGGTAAATTTTACCGTAAAATGAGAATTGCCGACTCAAGAATTTATCCACCTTCTAACTCTTGACTTTGCATCACACCTATGAACTTTTTTCATACTGAAGACCATCTCCAACAGTTCGGTACAGATATTTTAGAAACAACTTGGCGAGAATTTCCCCAATTAGCTCAAGAACAAATTGCCCTAACTTGGATAGTATATGATCCTCCTGTTATCGTCAACACGGGGGGAGCAATTTCTCACGAAGAATTCTGGAAATATTCCCCCCGCGGATTTAGTTATCGCGGACAAGAAAGAACCTATCCCGCTAGTTTAGTGAAATTATTTTATCTAGTAGCAATTCATGAGTGGTTAGAGGGGGGAATGATTGCCGAAAGCAGCGAATTAAATCGCGCCATTCGTGACATGATTGTTGACTCTAGTAATGATGCTACCAGTTTAGTTGTAGATCTGGTCACGGGAACCACTAGCGGTCCAGAAATTGCCGCCGATCCCTTTGAAACTTGGAAGCAACAACGCAACATAGTTAATCGTTATTTTCAATCCCTAAATTGGCCAGAATTAGCGACAATTAACGTTAATCAAAAAACTTGGTCTGATGGTCCCTATGGACGTGAACGCGCTTTTTTAGGGGAATTAATGGAGAATCGCAATATGTTGACTAGCAATGCAGTGGCGCGTTTAATTCATACTATTGTCGGGGGGATTGCTGTTTCTTCCCAACGTTCCCAAATGATGATGTCTTTACTAAAACGTAGTCTTAATCCTGCTGATTGGACAAGTCAAGGAGATGATACACAAATCTTAGGATTTCTGGGACAAGGATTACCAGAAAATAGTCAAATTTGGTCAAAAGCTGGTTGGACAAGTCAAGTGCGTCACGATGCAGCCTATATTGAAATTCCCCATCATACTCCCTATCTATTGGTGGTATTTACCGAGGGAAAAGATAACAGTCAAAATCGCTCAATTTTACCTTTTATTTCCCAGAAGGTAGCCGAGAAAATTATGCAGTTCAATTAATTGAAGCTGTGGGTAGGATGATTTTCTCTGTCATTGTCAAAAGTGCTAGATAAACATCCTACTGTCATGAACCCGTCAATTGACTGATGTGCATCTCAATATGTAGCTTTTCTGGGATAGATGGGGTTTGTTTTTGCAGCTGAAATACTCGATTAAGTTTAGTCTGTGCTTCACCTTGACGAGAAGGACTGTCATCATTTAAACTAACAATAAGTTGTTCTTAAGTATTTCCTCAAATGTGTGACTTTCAATCCTCATCATTGTCATAACGAAAGGGAAGTGGAGAGTAAACTAATTGTCCAGTATTTACTCCCAAAACTAGGCTACAATGCCGAACATTGGTATCAACAAGTTAGCTTCGGTAAAGTCCGCTTAGATTTCCTTGTTTCCGCTCAAAAACCTATCAATAAAAGGCAGTTTTTTGCCTCTCACTGTCTAATTATCGAGGCTAAAAATCCCAGAGAAAAGCTCATCAATCATCGTCACCGCTTAGGTTATTATCTCAACTATTTTAAAGTGCAGTGGGGATTATTAACCAATGGTGATGAGATTCAACTTTATCGAAGAAAACCCGATAAAATTTATTTAGTTTTTAGATGTTCTGGGTTAGAAATTGCCTCTCACTTAGAACAGTTAAAATCTCTGATTGGTTACGAAACCTTATCTTTAGGTATTCCACCGCTCAATTCTCCAACAATCAACCACAGAAACCCCATGAAAACCATCGCAATTTATCATCATAAAGGTGGTGTTGGCAAAACCACCGTCGCTACCAATCTAGCGGCAGCTTTGAGTAAAAAAGGCAAGCGAGTATTATTAATTGATATTGATGCTCAAGCTAATAGTACCTTTGCCGTTGGTTTAATTAAGTTTCAATTCGATGATGACGATGATTTAAAAGATAAAAATGTCTTTCATTTACTAGATAACAGTAACCGCATTTTTATTGAGAATATTGTCAGAAAGTCTCAAGGATTCAATCATCCAGAAATTGATGTTATTCCCTCTCACATATCTTTAATTGCTAACCAAGCAAAAATTAAAGATAATGCGTCGGTATTTGCTAGATTGGCCAGAAAATTAGAGAAAGTAAATAATCAATACGATATTGTAATTATTGATGCACCTCCCGCACTTGATTTATATGCACGCATTGCTTTAATTGCAGCTGACTATCTGATAATCCCTTCTGATCTTAAACCATTTTCTAATCAAGGATTAGATAGCGTTAAAAACTTTGTTCAAGAGGAAATCAATGAAAGTCGTGGAGATTTGGGTAAACCAACCCTACAAATTTTAGGCGTTTTACCTTCCAAAATTTCCACCCATGCTCAATACTTAAAATATAATTTTCCCAAACAAAAACAAGTGATTCCAGACAAATATAATTTACCTTTGATGGAATCGACTATCTCGGAAAGAATGCCTTTATCTCGCTGTATAAATCAATACGTTACCGTGGGAGATTTAGAAATTCCTGCCCCCCAATCTATAATCGATTATGCCGAACATCAAGCTGATGCGGGAGTATCAGCAGCAGAATTTGAAGCCTTAGCAATTGAAGTTTTAGCTAAAATAGGAGTTAAATAAATGTGGAAATTTTTACGAGTCGATATTACTGATATTAATCCTTCCCTTCCCAGAGAAACCTTCTCTGAAACTGAATTAGAGAATTTAGCCAATCTTATTATTAAAATGGGTGGACTTATTCGCCCTGCTATTCTCAAAAAAGCTGATAATAAAAAAGTTGATGAACGTTATAATATTATCAGTGGAGATTTAGAGTATTATGCTTCTGTTATCGCCAATCAGAAAGCTCCTGACATCGAGATGATTAACGCTTTTGTAGTTGATAAAGAAGCGGAGAGTATCGCTTTACAGCAAATGAAGTTATTATCTCCTTCTCCTGCGTTAATTACCAGGCCCGAAAAAATAGATAATCCTCTAGAATTGAGGATGAGTAATCTTGAAAAACGATTAGAAACCCAGTTACAAGCAATCCGAGAGGAGTACCAAAAAGAAATCAAAAGACTGGAAGAAAAAATTATTATTTCTCCTCCTTCTCCTCCTTCTCCTCCTTCTCCTCCTTCTCCTCCTTCTCCTCCTTCTCCTCCTTCTAAGTCGATTTTAGAGCTTTTGAATAGCTGTGATGCTAATCAACTTAAAAAAGTGGGAATTCCACCTGCATCTGTTAATGACTTTCTGAAAAAACGTTCAGAAAAGCCCTTTGATTCTTTGGAAGATATCCTAAATCGCCCAGTGTCAGGAGTTAAAGAGAAAAGATTAATTAAGCTTGTCGATTATTTGCTGACTTCTAATTGATTTTTGTGGGGAGTGTTACTACCGATGGATGTTATAATAATGGAAGATCAGGAAAAAATTCTGATCCGATAGCGGGCAAAGATTAACCAGAAGAAGGGTGAAAAGAGAAAACTTATGACAACTACCCCAGTAATAGCTGCTTTTTTAACAATTCCGGTGGTGATTCGGTAGTAGTGATGGCGGCTTAATCCTTTGCTTGCTGTGCATTGTAGTCATGGATAAAATACCAAAGGGTTCCCCAACGTGATTCTCCATTTTTTTAGAGAAAGATAGACTCTCTCTCACCAGCCGAGAAATCCTTTGTCGAAAGATATTATTTAATCTTTCAATAGGATTAGTTTGATCAGTTTCTTTACCTACTGCCCGATGACGTTTACTCGGAATTACTGTCTTATAGGACTCCCAAAAGTCTGTGTAAGCAACAGCACATTGTCGGTAAACACCTGGTAAACTAGCCCCAAAGTTTTTTGGCTGATTGACGACTCCTATCTCCGCGCATAGCAACCAATAATTTCCCTTGTCTTTCTATCAATTAACCGCCAAATATACACCTTGATTGTTTTAGAAAAAACAAAAGACCACATCTCATCACATTCTATAACTAATTTACCTTTTGGTTTGTCCGAAACCTTTATTTGACGGGGGATAGTCGCCAGTTTATTGTTGACATAATTTTGTAACCATGACCAACTTACCCCTGTTACTCTAGCAATTCCTCGTAAGGAAATTCGTTCGAGCAAGAGTTTATCAATTAATTGTTTGGTTTCGTCAGAGACGGTTTTATTAGTGGGATTGATCACAAACTGACGAC
>VYLM01000135.1_pt1 | contig 10422 bp, 8 predicted proteins | sample 5109491 | NCBI WGS metagenome assembly VYLM01 (sample SAMN12291813, study PRJNA351875) | freshwater metagenome | isolation source: freshwater lake | place: USA: Michigan, MSU3 lake | collected 2011-08-06 | reverse complement strand
AATCCAAGCTTTTGGGGGGTTCTACCCCCCAAACCCCCCGTTGGGGGCGTGGCGCCGCCCCCAAACCCCCCGCGCATTAGTTTTTCGGTGGGATGCTTACACGCAGCCGCTGACACATCTGTAATCATTTAAGAGTCACTCCGCTTGCAGGAGTGCCTCTCCTGATATGTAGCTTATACTGAACGGATTTAGTATGATTGACGAATTGGCGTTATTTCAGCTTCTATTTTCAAGTCAGTATTCAGGAATCAGGAGACTATTGTTATTTGTTTTCCCTTCTCCCTGCTCCCTTCCCCCCACTTCCCCATCTCCCCCCGCAACGCGCACGAAGTGGTCTCCCCACTCTCCTAGACTTTTTAAACAGGATTTAGTATCACAGGGGACTCCCCAGCTGTTGTCTTTCTTACCCGATTTCTTGGCTGTCAACCTACTGCTATATACTTAAGTTTACAATTGCGTCGGCCTATCAAGAAAAGACTATGACGATTGAAACTGTTGCCACAAAACCCTTTAGTGACCAAAAACCGGGGACTTCTGGATTGCGAAAATCCGTTCCCGTTTTTCAACAACCCCATTATCTGGAAAATTTTATTCAAGCTATCTTCAATACTTTAGACGGTATCGAGGGTCAAACCCTAGTTGTCGGTGGAGATGGTCGTTATTATAACCGTCAAGCTATTCAAACTATCCTGAAAATCGCCGCCGCTAACGGTATCGGTAGAATACTCGTGGGAACCGATGGTATTGTCTCCACTCCGGCTATTTCTGGGTTAATTCGCGAAAATAACGCTTTTGGCGGTATTGTTCTCTCTGCTAGTCATAACCCCGGCGGTCCGGAGGGGGATTTTGGCATTAAGTACAATATTACTAACGGCGGACCGGCACCGGAAAATATCACCGATGCAATTTATGCTGAGACGAAGGTGATTAGCAGTTATAAAATCCTCTCAGGGGCCGATATTAACCTTGATCGCCCCGGTTTCTTTAAACTGGGAACTATGGATGTGGAAGTGATCGATGCGGTCACTCCCTACGTCAAAATGATGGAAAAGATTTTTGATTTCGATCGCATTCAGGCCCTACTCACTTCTGGTAAGTTTAAAATGTGCATGGATTCTCTCCATGCGGTAACCGGTCCCTACGCTTATGCTCTATTTGAACAGCGTTTAGGTGCGCCCAAGGGTACTGTATTAAATGGTATTCCCCTAGAGGACTTTGGTGGTGGTCATCCCGACCCTAACCTAGTCTATGCCCATGATCTGGTAGAAATTCTCTTTGGTCAAGAGGCTCCGGATTTTGGGGCTGCTTCCGATGGAGATGGCGATCGCAATATGATCCTCGGTCAGAATTTTTTTGTTACCCCCAGTGATAGTTTAGCTGTACTAACTGCCAACGCTCATCTAGTACCAGGCTATCAAAATGGTATCACGGGAGTGGCGCGATCGATGCCCACCAGTGCGGCGGCCGATCGCGTAGCAGCTAAACTGGGAATTGACTGTTATGAAACTCCCACCGGTTGGAAATTCTTCGGTAATTTGTTAGATGCGGGGAAAGCAACCCTTTGCGGTGAGGAAAGTTTCGGCACGGGTTCCAATCATATTCGCGAAAAAGATGGTTTATGGGCGGTTCTTTTCTGGTTAAATATTTTGGCAGTTAAAGGGGAATCTGTAGAGGAAATTGTCCGCAGTCATTGGCAAGAATTTGGCCGCAATTTCTATTCTCGTCATGATTATGAAGAAGTCGCCTTAGAACCGGCAAAAGAGATGATGGCACGTCTCCAGAAGCTGGTTTTAGACCTTAAGGGTAAACAATTTGGTAACTATGAAGTGGAATATGCCGATGATTTTAGCTATACGGATCCCGTGGATGGTAGTGTGAGTAAAAATCAAGGCATTCGCATTAGTTTTACCGATGGTTCTCGGATTATTTACCGTCTATCGGGTACGGGAACTAAAGGGGCAACTCTTCGGGTTTATCTAGAAAGTTATGAACCGGACGCAAGTAAACACGATATCGACACCCAAAAGGCCCTACAGCCGTTAATTGATTTAGCCGAAGAAATCGGTCAAATTCGTCAATCTACTGGACGGGAACAACCCACGGTTATTACCTAAAATCTAGGGAGCGGCTATCAGTTTTTATCGGGGAATTTTTTGACCTGCTGACCACTGATAGCTACTCCTTAATTACTTTCAGTAATTGCTTTGTGGTACAATTTTTGAATTCCCGTCACTAATTTATCTAAAATAGATCGATGGCTATCGTGAGTCGGATCAAGACTCTGCACTTTGGTTAATAATTTCGCTTCCTGTATATCCACGTCGTCATCGCTATAGATTAAAGTGCTAATCGATGTTATTAGATCTTGATAGGTTTCTGGACTAGGATTATCGCCTAAATAGGACTCTAACCATCGATAACATTCACCAGTTTTAACTGGTTTTAGTTCGGATAATAGTGGTTTAATCTCCGGATCATCATCAAGTTTTTCCCTCACAGCTACCTGTCTTAAATAGCTTCTTTCTGATGGTTGAATTACACCATCAATCCAGGCAACACCGATGAGAATTTTCAGTAATTGTTTATTTTTCATCTCACACTTCCTTGACTAACTTAGCCATAAAAAAACCGTCTTGATTATGCCGATGGGGTAACACTTCGATCGCTCCCGTTTCTGTATAGTATTCTGAGACGCATGAATTAGAGTCAGGAGTGGCCATTTTCCAATCGGGATGAGCCGCTAAAAACTGCTCGATCACTCTTTCATTTTCTAACGGATCCAGAGTACAGGTGGCATAAACTAAGATTCCCTTCGGTTTTACCCAAGTGGCAGCCGAGGCTAAAAGTTCCCCCTGTCGTTTGGCTAGTACAGGTAAATTTTCTGGTGTTTGTCGCCAACGTATATCAGGACGCTTGTGCAGGGTTCCCAATCCTGAACAGGGAGCATCGATTAGTACACGATCGGCGATGCCGCACCACTGGGGACGATCGCGACTATCCCCTAGATGTATTTCGATCGCTTTTAAGTCTAATCTTTTAATATTGGCTTCTAACTGTCGTAAACGGGATGGCGTTTGATCACAGGCTAATATTCTACCTCGATCGCCCATTAATTCGGCAATATGAGTGGTTTTTCCCCCCGGTGCCGCACAAGCGTCGATAATTGTCTCTCCGGGCTGGGGATCGAGTAGATAAGTGACTAATTGGGCGCTAATATCCTGTAGGGTGTAATTTCCGGCTCGAAATCCCTCTAAACGCTCAATATTGCCTAAACCAGAGGTTAAACGGCAAGCTAGAGGTAATTTAAGATGATGAAAAGTTATATTGGCTGATTCTAACTCATTTTCTAGGGCTTCTCGGCTAGTTTTCAGGGGATTAATCCGAATATCGAGGTCAGGAGAGCGATTAAACCATTGACACAGTTGTTCCGTTTCCGTAACACTAAAGCGATCTAACCACAATTGCACCAACCAATCGGGGAAACTGTGGAGAATACCCAATCTAGAAGCGGTATTTTCCGGTAAAAGTAAAGGATCGTCGCCATTAGCAGTTAAACGGAGATATTGCCGCAGCATTCCGTTAACCACCGCCGCTAATTTGCCTAAATGACTGATTTTAGTTAATTCTACCGCCGTATTCACCGCCGCTGATGGGGGAATCTGGGAGAGATAGCGCAGTTGATAAAGACCAATATGGAGAATTCGCCGTAAATCTGGGGGTTGCTGGGCCGCAGTTTTTTTCCCCAGGCGATCGAGCAGCGCATCCAAAGTTCTTTGTCGGCGCATTATACCATAAACAATCTCCGTTGTCAAGGCTTTGTCAAGACAATTTAAGGAACTAGCGGACAAATGGCGATCAAGAGCGCGATCGGGATAGGCGGAGGAGCGATCGATATCGCGTAAAATCAGCAAAGCCAGCTGACGAGCATTATTCATGCAGTTTCTAGACGATTGCGGAGGAATTGGCGTAAAATAGTCAGCGCCGGAATCGGGATTTCGTGACCCATATTTAACTCGTGATATTCGACGTTAACCCCCAAACCAAGCAGTAAATCCCTGGCTTGACGAGCAGCAGCGATAGGAACGACGGGATCCTGCTTACCATGAACAATTAAGACATTTTGTGGACTTTGGGGATGGGGTTCACTGTGCAGATAACCACTCAGGGAACCCAATCCCGCCAAGGGTAAGGATAAACCCACATCCAGCGTCATCGCTCCCCCTTGGGAAAAACCGGTCAAAAAAGTCCGCTCTAGGGGAATACCGGTGGTTGCTTCTAGGGAAATAATCCAATCCTGCAACTGTTGACGACTAGCGACTAAACCTTGATAATCGGAGGTTTCTAACGCATACCAGGCGCGTCCCCCCGGCACTTGGGGATGATCAAAGGGAGCATTAGGAAACAAAAATTGACAATCAGCCAGATCCAGCATCGATGCAAGGGGGGCCAGATCCATGGCATCGGCACCCCAACCGTGCAGCATGATCACTAGATAGCGAGCGGGATTTTCCGGGGAAGGGGGAATGACAATCGGGTTAAAAGACAGAGTTTTTTCCTCGCAATTCTTTTTTCTCTCTATTCTATAGCGATTTTCCCCGGAGTAAGATGGCTGTGGGGGAGTCTTTTCAGTCAACAGTAATCAGTGAAAAGAAAACCTTGCTCCTTGCCTCATGGCTCTCTTAGGTTTGGTGGGTAAAATGTATTCTAAGATACAGTCCTGCTGGCGGTCGCAACGCGCTCGCTACGCGAGACCGAGTGGAAGGAACCACAGAGACACAAAGGACACAAAGATCGCTCCTCTATAGGGTTTGCTGAAAAATTAATCTGTTCAAATTCTCAGTAACATGGCTGAAAGAGAAAGTTTTAAACTGGAAGGTTTGGCAGTATCAAAGGTCAGTAAATTAAGCTGTTCTGTACCCTGAATCAACCCCAGAATAAATTTTTGATCATCGAGTTGGCTTGGTTCACCGTCAGTGTAATCTTTGAGCAGTTTTTGCACTTTCTTTGTTTCTTTAGCTTGGCTCAATTTATTTAGGGTATTTTTAACCATTTTTCGGTTAACGTTGGCGGGAAAAGCTGACATAGTTTGGATGCGCTTTTGAATCCTACTTAGTCGTTCTGAATTGAGTTGGATATTTTCTAAAATAGCAGTTTCTTCTAGGTCTTGGCTTAATTTTTGTTTAACTTGAACCAGTTGTTCATAAAGCTGCTGGGCTAGGTTAATGATTGGTTTCGCGGGAACAATCTGGCTGGCTTGAGGGGTTTTAAAAGCTGTGGCGATTGCTACTCCCAAACCATCATTTTCTCTGCTTAGATCGTTCCAATAAATTAGTTGATTTTGTTCGGGAATTGGTTGACCATTAGGGTCAAAGTAATCGAGAGTTAAAGCGACTACACTGGTGGGTAATTCCGAGGTGGTAAATTGACCGATAGTTAGGGGATTGGGCTGATATTTTTCTCCTAATCTTTCGTAGAGCTTCCGCAATTCTTCACTATGCAAAAGCTCGTTTTGACTGTAGAGGTTGCGGCTAGTTTCTTGTTTTTGATAGGTTTGTTCTTGAAAACTTTCTTGTTCGAGTTGTCGGGCTTTAATTAGATTGTGGATGAAGTCAATATAACCGGGGAGAATTTGATCGTCAAAGTAGGTATCTCCATAAACGGAAGCGCCCAACTCCTCTACATTACTGATATGGGGAATTTTGTCATCTTTGGCCAGTTCCCCAATTAGTTTCTTATTCAGGTTAGCTAGTCGGCCCGCTTGTCTGAGTAGCTGACTTTCACTGTTGGCGTAATAGATGTAAATATATTGGCAAGGATGGGATTTGGGGCGATCAATTCTGCCGATGCGCTGTTCCAAGACCATGGGATTCCAGGGGAGGTCAATGTTAATTAGATAGTCGGCATCTTGCAGGTTTTGACCGACGGAGAGGGTTTCTGAACCGATGAGGACGGCTATTTCCTGTTCTGGTAAAGGGCGTTCGTTCGGGTTTTTACAAGTAGCTTCGGGGGCAAATAAACGGAATAATTGTTGGCGCTGAATTCCAGTTTGCTTATTGTTTCCTCTGAGGGCGTTGTTTGGCGCAATCTTAACTGGGGTTTTTTCATCGATGTAGTAAAGTTTGTGACTGCCCATTGCCATGCCAATTCCTTTGGAGGCAATGACCTGATTTTGGCTCATGTAGCGGTAGTAATCAATGACGGTATCGGAGAAAGTAGAAATTAGTAAAACTTTGTGACCATCAGCAACTAATTCCATGACTTTCCGGCTAACTTGCTGTCGTTTGTGGTCGGTGACAAATTCATTGGCTAAGAGGACTGAAATCTGCTGTAGTTGCTCTAAATCACTATGACAGTCAGCGAGAATGCGGTTATAGATATTTTTAGCTTCTAGGGGATTATTTTTCAGTTTATCGGTGGCTAGGTCAATAGAGCGGCGTAACTGTTGACGTTTTTCCCCTTTGTTGCTGTCAGTTTCTTCTTCATCTTCTTCGTCTTCCCAATAATCCTCATCCCCATTTTCTTCTATCCCCAACCAGTCGGTTTCTCTTCCTGTTTTTTCAGCTTGAAATTTGTAATGTTGTAAGAGAAATTGTTTTAACCCTTCGGCATCCGGGGTGACTTGTTCGAGTTGCTGTTTGAGTAAGGAAATGCGATCGCTAAAGTTTTTAATGGTTCGTCGTAGAGCATACATACTAGACTCTGCCCGTTGTAAAAACATCCGGCGCTGGTTTTTCAGTAAAGAACGCTGTTCCACTGTGCTGGTTAAGTAACGGATCGGGTCGGCAAAGGGAATAAACAGATTATCTTCAAACTGACTGAAGATCCGTTCTAATGCTTGTTCGGTTTCTGGTTCAAATTGGACGGGCAGCCATTGGGCAAGACGTTGGGCATAGAGTTGTAAGTCTGGGGTGGCTTCTCTCAACATCTTGCGGGTACGCTGTAAGAAGAGTTCTCGATAGGTGCGCCGGAAAATATTGGTGGTATCGGTAAAGTTTTCTATTCCTATTTCTCGGCTGGCAAACCATTCTTTGACTTCGGGAGGAAAGCCTAATTCTTGGAAGCCTTCAGGACGGGTGAGAAAGGGAGAGAGGATGTTGTAGATGTCTTCGCGGCGGTTGTTCCAAGGGGTTGCCGTCAGGAGCAGGTAATATCTTTGTCTTTCAATCTGGCGATCGTGTTCTTTAATTTGCAGGCAGGTTTTATGGATGCGGTTGTTATAGTTACGGATGCCTTCATGAGCTTCATCGATGATGACTAAATCTGCCGCACCCCCATGGCGGGTAAATTCATCATAAAAGCGATCGCCGCCACGACTCATTAGGTTTTTATTGTAGAGTTCGTAGTGTTTCTTGGCGAGCAATCCTAATTCTGCCATTTCTCTCTCCCAGTTCGGGTGGAGTTTTTTGGCAGCAATAATGGCAATTTTAGTTTGAGGATTTTCTTCTAGGTAGAGTTTTGTTACCGCAGCAGCAAGGCGGGTTTTTCCTAAGCCTACCGCATCGGCACAAACCACTACGCCAAAGTTCTGCATGACTCTCAAACAATGTTGTGCGCCGGATTTTTGATGTTCAAACAGGATGTCTTGATTAACCAGTCGATCTAAAATGTTACTGGATTGAATGTTGAGCAGGTGGGGGCGTTGTTGGGCTAACCAGTAGAGAAAATCATCGGGGGTTCCCTGTTTTCCCTGTAGGATTAGTTCAATCGCTTGTTTAAATCCAGCTATTTCTTCCCATTCAGGTAAGGTTATTTCTTGTTTAATAGTTGGGGCTTGAGTTGGCGTAATCTGATAAGTTCCCTGTTTCTCTTTGACTCTAAAAGTTTTTAAAGAAGTGGAGGGATGTTCGGGATCAACGGTGACAGTTCCTGTTAGGAGATGGGGTTGTTTTTCCTCTATTTCTACTGCGATTAAGGGATTATCGGGAATCTCAATTTCTTCAATTTTGTCTAGGTTTTTACCCTTAATTTTAATATTTGTAGTTGCGCCTGCGGGAAATTCTTGAGGACTAATTGTCTCTATTTGAGGTTGAATTTGTTGTTGTCGGCGCTGTTTTTCTGCTAAGACTTGTTGCAAAAATTCTTGAGTTAAATCAAAGCTTAATTCTGGCTCTTGCCATTCTTGGTCAAATTCGATTATTGACTGTTGAATTGTCTCTAAATCTAAGGAGTCTGAGTAATATAAAAAGGTGATACTCTCGGCGTTACTACTATGAGCAGCACCAGTGAAGTTATCTGAGCCTTCATGTAAAATAGAGTTACCTAAACTATCGGTTAAAATCCCTGTTTTTTTATGATAAATACCTCTAGTTTCTTGCATTTTAACAAGTTTGATGGTAAGGATTCCCAACCTAACTAATTCCGCTAGAATAGTGGTACTGCTAAAGGTTTTATCAGCTAGTCCTTGTAAACATTCGGTTAAAGTTCGGGTAATATATTGTTGACGATATTCGGGGTTGTGGAGTTTTTCTAATTCTTGAACATCTCGTTTATTGGTGAAGCCTTGCCAGTCCATTAAGAGTTTAATCTGACCTTCATTTAAGACTAAATTAAAAAGAGGTTCTTCATAAAGTTTGAGAACTCCACTATTAAAGTAGGCGGTACTTCTTCTATAGATTTTAGTACGTTCTAAATAGGCAGCAATAAATTGATTGTATTTGTCTAGCTGTTCGGGTAAATTAAATCTACGTCTTTTTTTATGTTCTATTTCGATAAATGTTCCACGAATTAAGCTTTCTTCTTTGCTGGCATTTTCGAGGTTTAAGAATTGTTCAATAATGGTTAAGTTACTGGTGCGGAGTAAGGCAATGCTGGGGATATTTCCCTCTCGTTTAGGGGTATATTCAAAGATGTGAGCGGTGTTGAGTTCAATGCGGAACAGCTTATGAGTAGAATGTTTTTGTAGGCCCAAGAAACTCACTATATTTCGCAAGAGGTTCTCCGCATCTCGATGTTTAAAAACTAGCCAATAGTTATTATTGACACCTTTGATGTAATCCCCTTCGGGGTGGTAGTAGGGGCGTTGTTGTTTTATCAAGTCTTGGATTACGGTTTCGAGCATAAATCTTGCTGGATATATTTACTTGATGGGAAAACTGGATATAGCAGCATCGATTAACTGCATTAACTTGATGGTTTCGGCTAAGGCTACTACTATTTTATGATAGTGCAGTATATCCTCGTCTGATAGGGTGCGTCCTTTTCTGTCTTTTAACCATTTCTGACAAACTTGATAACCGCCAAGATATGAGAAAAGAGGTAATCTGATTTAATAAATTATCGATATGTCTCCTTATCTCCTTCGGTATGTGAAATATTATTAAAGGTTTACTAAACTAATAAAACTTGGAACCCTGCTTGGATAAAATGACGATCAGTCGTTAGAGCATCGGTTAAATGTTGTTGCTCCATAACAACAAAAGAAATACAATCAACTAATCCCCAGTTTTTATCTAATCGAGATTCATAAAGAGTCAATCCTTGATGAAAAAGTTGAGGGCTAATATTGACAACTCTCATGTTTTGTGTATGGTAACATTGTTTGATAAAATTAGCAGCTTTTTGACGATTAAATGTACTTAAAGCATTCCCTACTTCCATTAAAACTGCCTCAGTAGTCCAAACTTCTAACGCATTCTTAACCTTAGGTAATAATTTTAAGGCTTGGGCATGATATTGGTCTTGCTTATTCAGAACTGCTTGAATAAATGCTGTGTCGATAAACAGTCTTTCTTTACTCATCATTTACCTCTCGTTTCGGTGTTCCATAAAGGTAATGATCATGTTCTTTTGACCAGTCTTCTGGAGCTTCAATAGTTCCAGCCATATCTTCTAAAATGTCCCAAGCATCTCCTGAAGGTTTTTCTGGTATTTCTGCTTCTGAGACGATGGAAATAAGGTAACGGGTATTAGATTTTAAGTCTATATCTGTCTCAGGATGAAAGACTTTACCATCAAAAATAACGGTTAATTGTTTTGTCATTTTTTTATCCTTTATCAATCTAAATTTACTCAATAGGAAAACCCGGAATCGCAGCATCGATTAACTGCATTAACTTGATGGTTTCGGCTAGGGCTACTACTATCTTATGATAGTGCAGTATATCCTCATCTGATAGGGTGCGTCCTTTTCTGTCTTTTAACCATTTCTGACAAACTTGATAACCGCCAATATAGAAGTTCCAAACTGCTTCAGGTACTCCTCTAAAACAGTCTCCTTGTTTGTTAATGTGGACTTCTCCTTTGCTATATTTGGGATGTCCTGCCGCTACAATTCTATCGCTTTTACTCACAAAAGATAGATCCCCCCAACCCCCCTTAATAAGGGTAGGGCTGTTTCATTTAAATTAAGTATAGCTGATTTTGAGTCAATAAATTTGATCGAGGATTCTCAAGTTTATCTTTTTCTAATCAAAAGAGTTAGTC
>VYLM01000164.1_pt1 | contig 10531 bp, 8 predicted proteins | sample 5109491 | NCBI WGS metagenome assembly VYLM01 (sample SAMN12291813, study PRJNA351875) | freshwater metagenome | isolation source: freshwater lake | place: USA: Michigan, MSU3 lake | collected 2011-08-06 | reverse complement strand
CTTGATAAGGGGGGTGCCGATAGGCGGGGGGATCCCCCTTGATAAGGGGGGTGCCGATAGGCGGGGGGATCCCCCTTGATAAGGGGGGTGCCGATAGGCGGGGGGATCCCCCCTTAATCCCCCCTTAATAAGGGGGGCATCTGATAATTTTTAACGCCTACCTACTTAGTAATCAGTGAAGTGACAAGACAGCACTGTTAATGCCATTTAATACTCCTCACTTGATACTGCTCACTGAAAACTCAAATCTGATAACTGCTCACTGATAACTGATAACTGATAACTGATTCCAGGCTGACAGCTATATTAATCCAGGGTGCGGCGAATTTCGATACAGCACCATTCTTGACGTTTCCACAGGGCAGCCACTGTCCAGCCTTGGGGTTCTAAAATATCTGTAACTGCTTGTGCTTGGGTGACAAGAATGCCGCTTAAAATTCCCCAAGTGGTGGGTTTTGCCAGACGGGTGATTTCGGGCATTAAAGCGATAATTGTCTCGGCTAAAATATTACAAACGATGCCATCAACACCATCGGGAATTAATTCTAATAACTCCTCGACACTACCCTGATTAACAGCTAAATTTTCGGGGTTAATCCCGTTGAGATGGCGATTACTGTACGTCGCATTCACCGCCAGGGGATCTATATCGACAGCATAAACTTTTTTGGCCCCCAATAAAATCGCCCCGATCGCCAGTATGCCGGAACCACAACCGATATCGGCGATAATTTTATTCTCTGGATGGCTACTTAAACGCATTTCTAGGGATTCTAAACATAATTGGGTGGTGGGGTGCGTTCCCGTGCCGAAAGCGGAACCAGGGTCAATTTTAATCACCAATCTCTGATTATTTTCCGGGGGATTTAACCAAGCAGGACAGATCAAAAAGCGATCGCCGATCTCGCTAATTTGCCAATGTTGTTTCCAACTGCTGGCCCAGTCTTCCTCGTCCATTAACTGCCAATAGCTGACAGGTTCAGAAAAACCTAAAATCAAAGCATCCTGCTTTAACCAGAGGCTTAGTGCCTCTAAATCAGGCAATTGCGCTTTAATTTCTGGTATATAGGCCTTAATCTCTAAAGAGGATTGTTTTTTAGCAGTGGCCGTTCCCGAACAGCCAAAATCTTCCAGTCTCCAGAAAACCGTTTCTTCGAGACTAGGTTCGCACAAAACCGTAATTTCCCACCAACTATTAGACATATATCAGTTATCAGCTTCTGAAGGCAAGAGGCAACAGGCAAGAGGCAAAAGACAGAATCTGACAATTCTCCTACCTAAAAAGAAGGTTAGAAACTAAGCACATCAAAGCTTTTAGCTTAACCAATTAGGTCTGAGATTCGGCCCTTGTTATCAGTTATCAGTTATCAGATTTGGGTTTTCAGTCAACAGTATTAAGTGGCAAGTGCAGAGCTTTCCTTTCACTGATTACTGTTGACTGTTTACTGATAACTGATTTAATCTAGAGTTTCACTGTGTAAGCATCGCGGATACCGGGGACTTTAGTAATTTCCGAGAGAAGACCTTCCGGTAGAGGATCATCGAGACTCAGGGCCATAACTGCATCACCGCGAATAATTTTGCGTCCTACCTGCATACTGGCGATATTGACATTAAAACTGCCTAAAAGTGCGCCAATTTTGCCGATAATACCGGGCATATCCTGGTGAAGGGTGAATAGCATATGATTACTCGGTGGCACGTTAATTGGGAACTCATCGAGGTCAGTAATGCGGATTTCTCCGTTACTTAATAGCGCCCCAGTGACGGAATGGGTCCCCATGGAACCATTGGCTTCCAAATGAATCGATCCCGAATAGTCGCGGGTGGAAGCATCCCGGGTTTCGATTACCCGGATACCGCGTTCCTTAGCTTCGATCGCCGCATTAACATAGTTTACCCGTTCCCGGAGGGCTTGGGAAAGTAAGCCCTTAATTGCCGCTACCACCAGAGGTTGACTGTCTTTAGTGGCCAATTCTCCCTGTAAACGGACATTTAACGAGTCACAGCGACCTCCTGCCAACTGACTGACAAGATTACCCATAGTTTCCGCTAATTGCAGGTAAGGGCGCAGTTTTTCCATAACATCGGGAGTTAGTCCGGGGATATTAACGGCCGAACGCGCTGGCAAACCGAGGAGGACATCGCGAATTTGTTCGGCCACATCAACAGCTACACCCACCTGTGCTTCCGTAGTCGATGCACCTAGGTGGGGAGTGAGGATGACGTTAGATAATTCTCTTAATCTAGATTCGCCTAAAGGTTCCTGTTCAAATACATCCAAGGCTGCCCCGGCAATTCTACCGGATTCGAGGGCTTCAATTAAAGCCAACTCATCGATAATGCCGCCTCTGGAACAGTTAATGATGCGGACTGTGGGTTTCATCTTAGCGATGGTTTCCCGACCGATGAGATGCTGGGTTTCGGCAGTTTTCGGGACGTGGAGAGTGATAAAGTCGGACTCAGCAAAGAGTAATTCTAGATCCACCAGGGTGCAACCGAGTTGATCGGCGCGTTCTTTGGAAATAAAGGGATCGTAGGCGAGAATTTTCATGCCTAGGGATCTAGCAACGGTGGCGACGTGGGAGCCAATTTTACCTAAACCGACGACTCCTAGGTTCTTTTTATAAACTTCTGTGCCGATAAAGCGATTTCTTTCCCATTTATTCGCTTTTACCGACTGATTGGCATTGGGAATATGACGGGAAAGGGATAACATCATGGCCAAGGCGTGTTCGGCAGCGGCGATCGTGTTACCTTCGGGAGAGTTAACGACAATAATACCCTGACGAGTGGCCGCAGGAACATCGATATTATCGACTCCTACCCCCGCGCGGCCGATAATTTGCAGTTTGCTGCCCGCTTCGACGATTTCTTTGGTGACGCGGGTACTGGAACGGAGCATCAGTGCGTCGTATTCGGGGATAATTTGAATGATTTCCTCAGCGGATAGTCCTGTTTTCACGTCCACTTGGGCAACCTGTGACAGAATTTCTACTCCTACCGGATCGATCGAATCGGATACCAGAACTTTGGCCATAATCTTTATAACGTGCTTTTTTCAGTCTACGGGCAAATGCTAGACCAATATTGGTATCTAGCCGCAATAGCCCATTTTAGAAGCAAAGGGTGCAGTCTATGGCAAAATTAGCGAAAAGATTTTAGGTTGTTATTCTTAATTGTCGTCCATGGGGTTGATGTCAGGCTCTTGTCGTTGTCACTGAGATATGCCTAATTTAATCACGGTGGCGATCAAGTTTTCCGCTCCTTTTTCTAAGGCTTTTTCTAGGGCTGTCATTGCTTCTATTTGAAAATTTCTAAGTAGCTGGTTATGATTAAATTAAAAATGGATTTTAGGTTCGATCCCCCCCGCCCCCCTTGATAAGGGGGGTGCCGATAGGCGGGGGGATCCCCCTTGATAAGGGGGGTGCCGATAGGCGGGGGGATCCCCCTTGATAAGGGGGGTGCCGATCCTTCCTTGATAAGGGGGGTTTCTGATAATTTTTAACGCCTACCTACTTATGATATTCACACAGTAGAGAAAAAGCCAAAAACCTCCGTTATACTTAACGGAGGCTGGTTAATTAATTAACAATTTTCAGCTACAATTTCGCCCCACATTCAGGACAGAATTTATTATTCCAACTGTTAACCGCGCCACAACTGGGACAATTGTGCATTTCACAACCCCCGGTGACAATTTTCGGTAAACCAATCATACGCGCATTACTTTGACCGGGGGCGACCATGGGATAACAATTTTCGTCTTTAGTCACGATCGCATTGACCAAAACTGGACCATCATGGGCCAACATTTCGGCAATTTTTGCGGCTAATTCCTCTCGATGGCGAATAGTAATCCCTTTAATGCCGTAAGCTTGGGCTAACAGTTCCACATTTGGCATTCCCGCTTCCATATTGGAATTAGAATAACGTTCCCCATAGAAAGCTTCTTGCCATTGACGTACCATACCCTGCCAACCATTATTAATAATAATCGTCTTGGCATGAATATTAAATTGGGTTAGGGTGGCCAATTCCTGTAGATTCATTTGGAAACTGGAATCACCACTAATACAGATGACCTCCTCATCGGGAATAGCCACCTTTACCCCCATCGCAGCGGGTAAACCGAAACCCATCGTCCCCAATCCCGCGCTAGAAATCCAACGTCGGGGGCCATTTTTGAGGAATTGGGCCGCCCACATCTGATGCTGGCCCACATCGGTGGTATAGTAGGCGTGGGGTGCCTGACGGCCCACCTCAACGATTACTTCTTGGGGAGAAAGTCTGCCTTCCGGTAGGGGTACTTGCAGGGGATAATCTTGGCGCCAGCGCTCGATCTGGGCTAACCAAGCTTGGGTGCGATCGGAATTAGTGGGATAATCAAATTCTCTGGCTTTTTGGAGTATTTGTTCTAAAACTACCCGCACATCCCCGACAATCGGCACGTCAGGGGCGCGATTTTTGCCCACTTCCGCCGGGTCGATGTCCACATGGATTACCTTAGCTTTCGAGGCGAATTCGTCCAATTTCCCCGTTACTCGGTCATCAAAACGAGCGCCGACGGCAATTAATAAATCACACCCGGTCACGGCAAAATTAGCGTAGGCAGTGCCGTGCATTCCTAACATTCCCACCGAGAGGGGATGATGTTCATCAAAAGCACCGATCCCCATTAACGTGGTGGTAACGGGTAACTGAAAACGCTCGGCAAACTCGGCAATTTGGGCGTGGGCATTAGCTGCGATCGCACCTCCGCCAACGTAAAGTAAGGGTTTTTCGGCGGTTTCCAAGAGGTGCAAAGCGGCCTCGATTTGACGGCGATTACCCTTAACCGTGGGACGATAACCGGTTAGTTTCACATCTCCCGGTTCGACGGGGATATAATCGCATAGTTCTAAACCGACATCTTTGGGAATATCGACTAAAACCGGTCCCGGTCGTCCTGTACTGGCGATGTGGAAGGCTTCAGCGACGATTCTCGCTACTTCCCGGGCATTTCTAGCCACATAGGAATGTTTAACAATCGGGAGAGTAATACCATAAATATCGGTTTCTTGGAAAGCATCGGAACCGATGGCCGCCCGGCTGACCTGACCGGTGATAATTACCATCGGGATGGAGTCCATGTGTGCGTTAGCGATGCCTGTCACCAAATTGGTCGCCCCGGGGCCGGAAGTACCGAAACAGACCCCGACTTTGCCGGTAGCCCTAGCGTAGGCATCGGCGGCATGGGCGGCCGCTTGTTCGTGGCGCACTAAAATATGTTGTAATTCTCCCCGCTCTTCAAAGCGGTAGAGTTCGTCATAGATGGGCAGGATCGCACCTCCGGGATAACCGAAGATGTGCTTAACGCCATGACGTTTGAGACTGTCCATCAAGGCATAAGCACCAGAACAACGCTGGGGAACCGTTGTTAAAGAGTTATTGGGCTTGGGAAGTGATGAAACCACAGGGCAAACCGTCCAATTTCTAACTAGAGGGATAATTGCAATTCTGTTGCCTAGGATGCAACTTGAAAAATAGCAAAATTGATAACCTTATACTTTTAGTGTATTCCATCTCACCTTTTTGGCTGCAGTTTTTTTTCTTTTTGCATCTTACCCATGCAATATCTGGGGAAGTGGGAAGTGGGGTGTGGGCTTCGGCCGTGAGCTCAGCGTTCGACTGAGCGTTCGACTGAGCGTTCGACTGAGATCACGCCGAAGTCTCACGCCGAAGTCTCACGCCAGGGTCCGAACGGTTTCTGCTTCTTTCCCGAAGGATTTTTCGCACTTGCCTTAACAGATTTACTCTGTTCTGGTCTTATGGTCGCTCTACAGACTGACACTGCAAGCCCTGCGGCCAAAATGTTTTTACTGGCGTTAATATCTCGGTCATGGTGAGTCCCACAGTCTGGACAATCCCACTCTCGAATATTTAACGGCATTTTCTCAGCAATATACCCGCAATTACTGCACCGCGTAGAGCTAGGAAACCATCTATCTATTTCGATGTAATTTCTGCCGTACCAACGGCATTTGTAGCCTAATTGTCGAGTGATTTCTCCCCAACTAACGTCAGATATTGCCTGAGATAATTTCGGGTTTTTTACCATATTCTTGACGGCTAAATTCTCAACCACAATCGTTTGGTTTTCACGAACTAATTGAGTGGTTAGCTTATGTAAATGGTCTTTTCTGCTATCGGTGATTCGAGCCTGAATCTTAGCTACTTTGATTCTTGCTTTTTCCCGATTTTTTGACCCTTTCTGTGTTCGAGAATGAACAATTACCGTCGCCTCATAAACAAATTGTAGACAACGCCAATCAGCACCAAAACCAAAAGCAGGTGGATTAAGCTGCCGCCAATGTTAATGGAGAATCCTAACAACCAGAGGATGAAAAGTATAACAACGGCAGTCCAAACTAGATCAAACATATTTCCCTCCTTGATTTAGAGAAAAGTAATGAAAATTCAGTCATCGATCCTTAATTGAGTATATCTTGAACCGTATCTTTTACGTCTTCTACTGCATTGCGAACTTGGCTTTCGACTTGTTTAGCTTTTCCAGCAACTTGATCTTGGCGGTTGCCAGTAGCTTTACCTATCGCTTCTTGAGCTTTGCCTTCAATGTTCTTTGTGACTGCTTTTGCCCGCCCTTTTAACTTCATCTGGTCTTTTATATCTTCTGCTGCGTTACGAGCCTGACTTTCGACTTGCTTGGCTTTTCCCATCATCTGATCTTTGGGATCGCCTGTCATGTTGCCAATCGCTTCTTGAGCTTTGCCTTCAATATTTTTCGTAACTGCCTTGGCTCGATTCATGCTTGCGATTTGAGTCTGCGATTGGGTGGGTAAAGTTGCAGCCCAACTATTTGTAGTTCCAAAATCAAAAGCTATAGTAATTGCCAGCATTATAGTTAAAATAATGGTGACAAAAAAGCGACGAATCTGTTGAAGTGACATCATTTTAACTCCAAAAAAGAATTTGATGAATCGATGATACATGGATGATGAACAACTACTGTCTAGACCCTTTCGAGAAAGATTTTTCTAGTCTTTGACGGCGTAAGTTTACCGAGGGAGAGATCTTCGACTTCTTTGAGAAGCTAGATATCTGGTAATATTGGGTTTATTTACGCCGCCTTGTCCTAGTGTTTCACCTGTCTCGAAAGAAGCCATTTTTTGAGGAAGAGTTCCGATGAAATCTGGGTTTCAATCATTTGTCTGAATGGCGGTTGCCGTGACAAATGACCTACTAATCAATAATTTTTTTGACTTCATCTTTCACATCTTCGATAGTGTGACGAACTTTTGCCTCTGCCTGTTTTTCCTTGCCCTCTGCTTGAGCTTTGGGATCGCCAGTCAGATCTCCTACTGCTTCTTGAACTTTACCTTCGATATTTTTGGCGGTTGCCTCGGTTCTATCTTTTAAGCTCATGATGCTCTCCTTATTGAATTTGTTGGATTTGAGAACTGCTTACCTAAGTTGAGCTAACAATTCTGCTTCTGGTATTACTGTAACGGGTGGTTGTTTGATTTACTGTATGAATTGATTGAGTCTGTATGAATTGCTTGAATACGACACAAAATGTAACGATACCGTTTCTGCAAGCATAGAAATTACGCATTGACAAAAAGGCTTAAATGTGGGTGGTCTACAAAACCCTCTCCGATTTGATTTCCTGACACAAGGGCATCTCTTATAACAGAACAACTGATGAGAAACATTACGAAGCCAACAACTGCTCAATGTAATCTGGCTATTTACACCTATTTTTGCTCTGGGAACCTAAATATATAAGCTGTGTTCGTTTGGCTCAAATTCTGGGCAATTTATCTCATGACAGTGTCAATCGTTTCTTGTGGCGAGAGAACTATACACCCAAGGATTTGTTTGATGAAGTGGCTCCTCAAATCGAACTTGAAGGAGGAACAATCAGTACAGACGACATGGTAATTGACAAGCCTTATAGTCACCCAGCTAAAGCTGAGTTAATCGATTACTTTTACTGGTGGTAAACACAAAAAAGTAGTCAAAGGTATTAACGCAGTTACCTGATATTATACCGATTGTAAAGGAAGGTCAGTTCCCGTTAATTATCGAATCGTTAATAAACAGGAGGGTCAGACAAAACATGAATATTTCTTAGAAATTTTGGACGAAGTAAAAGCTTGGGGATTGAAACCAGAGACAGTCACAGGAGATAGTTGGTATGCTGCCAAAGAAACCATGAATACCCTTAAAGACAAGGGCTTTCGGGGTTTGTTTGCTCCTCATGTGAATCGGTTAGTCTCGGTTGAACTAGGAACTAAATAGGGTTAGCGGCAAAAAGTTTGTTGGTGGGGTTAGGAGTCGGTCGCCGGTCGTCAGTAGCCGGTCATTTCAGGCTTTGTTGCCCTCTTTTTTTGTACAGTTTATGTACTAAAAAAAGGATAATGCAAGATTTTTGAAGGTCTTAATCCTATTTTCGCAGCATGAACATCGGATTTTAACAGGTCAAAAGCCTTATTTTAAAAGGGTTTTACCATTATTCAGCAAACCCCAGTTAGAATTTCTCCGATTTAAAGCGGAAATTGTTAATTGGTATTCCTGACAAAGGGAGTTATTTACTGAGGTCATCCGCTCTTTTATTGTCAATAATTTAGCATCCAACTTCCTTGACCTCAATAACTTGGAAGCCATAGTCTGAAGTTCAAAGGCATACTACGGAAATTCTGTCAATGCGTAAGTCCTAAAGCAATGATTAGACAAGGGGCTTAAGCCCCTTGTCTTCAAGGTTAGTTACAGTTGCTATCTTCTGTTTACTTCTTTTTAGCTGGAGCTGCTGGCGCAACTTGGGAGCATCTCATTTATTCAAGCCCTAATTATGCTTGTCGCTAAAACTTGCTTCTGGTAAGGCTTTCAAAATAGCTTGACATAAAACTTAATTTAGGAGTTACAAAGGTGAGATGCTCCCCGCAACTTTTGCGGCGTTGTCAGATTAGAATATGAAAGATGCAATGCAATCCTTGCTATCAAAGTAATTTCAGTTCCAAGCTGATTCGGAGCATCTTTCAATTTGACAACGCCACTTTTGCTGTAACTTTGACACTATTGACACCCTTGATTTGTTTTGCCAAGGGGTCAATTTTGTCGAGTTGCTCTTGAGTTTCTACGGTTCCAGAGACGACTACCGCTCCATCTTTAGCAGAAACTGTAAGTTGCCCTTTCGGGATGTTGGCTTCTAGCTTAGAGCGAACTTCACTGGAAAGGTCACTGTTGGCGCGATCCGCATCTCCTCCAGTTAGATTGTTGCGTTGCTCACGAGCGCGAATATCAGAATTGAGTTGATTTCGGCGCACTTGACTAGACGCATCGCTTTGGTTCTTTTGGACTGTTTTAGTATCAGGAACTTGCCCCGTTTCCTCTGTGGAAGAAGGGGCGTTGGTGCTAGTTTTAGCGTTGTTCCCACAAGCCACAGTTCCAATCAGTAGAAGGCTGCTGAGGATTAAAGTTGTGATCTTTTTCATGATGCAAATCCTTTAATAATTTCCGATTTTACAAACGAGAAGCAGGAGGATCGACATAGCCTTCAATTGCTAGGGCATTGTAAATTTCCCACTCGCGAATCCCTCGGCGCTTTAGAATTGTTTCAGCCTGAAGGATGTCAGCATCTGTACCGTCCACGATCAACAGGTAGTCTCCACGAACCACATAATCGTGATAGACTCGTGCCCGATCTTCTGGAATTCCTAGACCAATTAGACCACCTACCAAACCTCCGGTAGCCGTCCCGATTGCACCGCCAGCTAACGTGGTAGCGATCGCAGTTGCAGCCGCCCCTGCCAACATGACGGGGCCCACTCCAGGAATTGCCAATATGCCCAACCCAACCAGCAAGCCTGTCAGTCCTCCGATGGCTCCGCCTGCCGCTGCCCCGGTCTTTGCTCCTTCGTCAATATGAGTTGTTTTTGTTTCGGTAAGCTCTTGAACTCGTGTCTCACCAATCCGGTTGCTCTGCTCCAGTCGTTCAGGCTCTTTGGCAATGATTGATACCTCATTCATGGCAAATCCGTCATCTCGTAATCCATTCAGTGCCTTCTCTGCCTCTTGATAGCTAGAGAAGATTCCCACGGCTCGTTTACGGTTAGTTAAAGTCATTTTTCCCTCCAACGCTATGCGGTAAAAGCTTTGTAAATCCTATAGTATGGCGAACTATAGCGATTGAATTTCCTGATTCGAGTTGATAATTCTGCTCTTGGCATTACTGTAACAGGCGGTTGTTTGATTTGATGCGTGAATTGATTGAGTCTGTATGAATTGCTTGAATACGAGACAAAATAGACCTCTTGCATAATTTTTTTATGGTATAATATAAGGTTTTGCTTTTTTCTCAATTCTTAGATTGAAGTGGAAAAAAGAATAAAATGTGATCTTAGGTCAGGAAATAATCTATAATTTTGCTATGTTTATTAGCAAAATTATGGATTATCAAAACTTATCAGATGAACAATTCAAACGCCGTTTCGGTGTGTATAAACAAACATATAGAAAGATGGTAGAA
>VYLM01000133.1_pt1 | contig 10953 bp, 8 predicted proteins | sample 5109491 | NCBI WGS metagenome assembly VYLM01 (sample SAMN12291813, study PRJNA351875) | freshwater metagenome | isolation source: freshwater lake | place: USA: Michigan, MSU3 lake | collected 2011-08-06 | reverse complement strand
GATGATTTCCTGACCTAAGATCACATTTTATTCTTTTTTCCACTTCAATCTAAGAATTGAGAAAAAAGCAAAACCTTATATTGTACCATAAAAAAATTATGCAAGAGGTCTAATCTTTATTATGATACAACTCGAAATGAAAATCTTTACGATAATTTTATTGGAGATTTATCGTATATTCTCTTTAACAACGAGAAAAGAATTGAGTTTTTTCCTAAAAGTGATATCAAAAAAGATATAAAATCAGTGATTGATTATAAAATTGAGTCACAAGACATTGAGAAAGATATTTCTCTATTGGGAAGTGGAACGTTACAAATTATTGTTATTTTATTGAATCTTTACGCACCAGAAAAAACTAGAGACCTAAACTTAATTTTATTTGATGAGCCTGATAGTCATATTCATCGGGATATTCAAAAACGTTTAATCGATACGGTTCTTAGATTTTCGACAAATACTCAAATCTTTTTAACAACTCACAATGAGACTCTAATTCGTCACGTTCCTCTGTATCAGCTTTTTCATATTGAAAACAGACCCAACTATCACTATACTTCTGTGGTTAAAGATGAACAGAGTTTAGAAGTTGGCTCTCGTTTTAAAGGAATTTATCCCTCTAGTCTGAATCCTATTATTAGTTCTTTGGGTAATAGTAATGGTTTAGATTTTATTAATGCCGTTGAAGCGGATAAAATCATTTTTGTCGAAGGTCAGAATGATGCAAAAGCAATTTATACGTTATTACAAAAGAATACTATTGGTATAAATACAAAAAAATATTCTTTCTGGGTGATGGGTGGAGTCTCTCAAATTTTTAAGGATTTACCTAGTTATAAGACAGTTTTTCAGCAAATTAAGAATCAAGAAACGCTTTGGAGTAAGGCTTTTCTCGTCTTTGATCGTGATTTTATTGAAGATGATCACCGTGATAAGCTTATTGAAGCACTGGGTAGTCATTTTAAAATTCTAACTTATATCACTCCGTCTTATACTTTTGAGTCAATTTTATTAATGGATTTGATCAAGTTATCTCATCTACTAAAAAAATGGCTAGAAGCCAAAAAAGATGATATTAATATTGATCGATCTGCTTTGGTACAATCCCTAGAGAATCATTATTTAACAATTATGCAAGAAAAGCTAGAGAGTCTTGATGATAAATGTATTGATGAGACTTGCCATCGGTATGCCAACGTCAGGGAACAACTAAGTAAAAGGGATTTTTTGAATAACCAAAATCCTATTAGAGAAAAGGATATTAGTCTAAATACTCTATTTAGGAGGTATTTAAAAACCATCAATGACAATCGTGAATTTTATAAAATGGCTGATAAAAATGATGTTCAAGCAATTATCAATCAGGTGATCAGCCCTCATAATATAGCGTTTAATATTGAGCAAGATTTTATTTCATTACTCAATCTTGTTGATCGCTCGACTTGGTTTAATGAGTGGGATTTTTTAACCAAATTGTAGAATTTTAACCATGATGACCTACCCTAAACGCCTGATCGAAGTTGACCTACCCATTAAGGGAATTTCTGCCCATGCGCGGCGGGAAAAATCGATTCGTCATGGGTATATTTCTACACTTCATAGCGCAGCTTGACGGTGGGAGTATGTCAATGAATTTGCCAAGCAAACTGATTACTGATCACTGATCACTGAAAAAGAGCCGCCGCTGCCCGTTAAAATTAACCGAAGTGAGGCATAAGAGTCAAAACTCCCAAGTCTAAATCTTTACTATCGATCGATTTTGCTTCGTAGAGGGCTAACATATCGTTTAATTGGGGATTACCGCAGGAGGAACCCGTTACCCCCATGGCAATAATCAAACCACAATAACCCTCGGTATTTTTGATGCGTTTTTGCCAATTGCGGCGAGCATTACGGTGGTCGGGATCATCTTGCTCGAATTCCCCAAACAGATAGAGATCACCGTTAGCCATTTTCAGAATCCCCAGATCATAACGGGTATCTTCTAGGGGATCTTCGCCGGGGTTAAAACCAATAGCCGCCAAACCGCCAGCTTGTTCGATTTTTTCGATAATTTCCTTGGCTTTCGGTCGGGAGGTCTGGATCATGACCACGGGGAAACCCTCTCCTTTTGTCGGTACGGATTGGGGTTGATAATGGATTTTTGGACGACTGCGAATTTTATCTAATAATTGCCAGGGAACCATTCCCAGACTCAGATGTGCATTATCAGGGACTAGATTTTCCTTGAGTACGGATTCTTCCTCATCATCCTCCTCATCGTCGTCGTCCTCCTCTAAGAGTTGCATAAATTCCGCACATAGATCGGGCATCGTGGCCACCGTCACGGCCACGGTTTCCCCTTTTGTTTGTTCGGGATCGAGGGGAATGCGAAAACGACGCTGTAATTCTCCGATCGGTTCTTCGGATAAAGCGGATTGATTGCCTTTAAAAAAGCGCAACAGAGCTATTAAAGCCAAATATACCGTGATGGCTTCTTCTTCATCCAAGTAGGGGCGAATACCTTCGTAGGGATGCACGCTGCCGAAAACTGGATGAATCTGGGAAGGGGCAGCCGAGGCCAGATCGTAGTCATCCTCATCATCGTCCTCATCATCATCGGCCAATTCGTAGCTTAAAAACCAGCAATCTTGGGAAAGAAAGGCTTTTTCTAATCTTTCCATCGATTTTTCTTCTAAAGCGGCCTGCCGGAATTGTTTGAGGGATACTAGGGAACGATAGAGAATGACTCCGTATTCCCGACCGAGCATTCCCATGATACAGGCGTAAAGATTCGGGAAATCGGGGCGATCGATCTTAATTTCCAAGATATCGTAATCAGCCAAAGAGGACCAGGGTTCAGCTTTCCAAATTTCGTGAGCGGTTTTCACTAAAGCGGACTGCCAAGCGGGGGGAATTGCTGGGGGGCGGTTATTTTGGAATTCCTCGAATCCACGAAAGAGATCATCGATCAGGGGCAAACTGGGAACATAATCGATGGTGATATCGAGATCTTGTAGTACCCCGCGCAGAAAAAACTGTGTTTCTCGATCGCGGACGATAATTTTTTTCGGTCTCGCTGGCCGGGCGGGACTTTGCGGTGTTTCGATGGCGCGGATTAAGGTTCTCACCATGGCCTCTGGTCCGGTTTCGGGGGAAACTACTTCCATAGCGCGTACACAGCCCTCGCTGCCGTCCACCCAGATCACGCACTCGCCACCGCTTTCTTGATTTGGTTCTAGGGTGGCCCGGGGCATTCTCTCGGATAAGGATAAAGCACGACGATCTCCTTCCCAAACGCTGGGAATTTGTGGGATTTTTTTGAGGCGGCTTTGGGTCGTCCGGGGCAGAAGATTCATCGGGAAATTTAGGGGTAGCTGTGTTAGGATTTTAACCTTTTCTTTTCAAGGATTCCATAAGAATTATTCTATCGATTTAGTCCATAACCTGATAGATAAACCGGAAACCTGACCAAGTTCCCAGATCAAAGGCGTATTCATCAATTACACTGCCAGAATTATCCATTTTTAAGCCTAAATCTAATTTTAGATCGCGACCGAATGCTCTGGCTATTTCTAGGGGGTTAGTCAGGGTGAGCAGTGGGCTGGCTTCTCCCTTGAGGCTTTGAGTGGCATTGAGAAGGGTCAAGGTTTTCGGGAAAGGATGGCGACTGAGGATCAGTATATTCTCTCTGATGCCCTTGGGTTGACTAATTTTCCAATGCCCTTGGCCGGAATTGGGGATGGTGGCCTTGGTTTTGGCCGCCACGACAAAGGGGGCTAATGGACTGGAATTGCTGAAATTATCGGGGTTTTCCGGACGGGAACAGTATAAAAGCGGTTGGCGATCGCTGTTGAGGACAAGGATCATTGCGTAGAGGGGTTGTTCTTCTTGATTCTCAATTTGATAGCGAATTTCCGTCCCAACGGGCAGAATTAAGTCATTTTTAGCGGTATTAGTCCCCCTGCTACCCACAATTTTTTGGGTTTGTACCGTGGAGATATAGGTTTGATCGAGGCTTTCTAGGGTGACAATGACGGCTAAACCAGAGGATTCTTGATTGATCAACAAGTGCCACAATTTGCAGGCCAGCAGGGTTTCTAGTTGGGATTGCAGTCGTTTGATTCCTGATTTAATTGCTTCGTTGGCCGCCCCTAAACTACCGATAATTAGGGAGCCATTGGCAGATAATAACTGATAATTGCCAGTTTCTTCGCTACCAACTCGACTTAAGAGACAATCTACCGTTTGTTCACCAATGTTAACCACGGCGGCCACATCGGGCAAACCGGCAAAGGTGCTGGTGGCATCTACCCGTTCAATCCGGGTTAAATTACTATCCAAACCGACGATTAAACCGATTTGACTGGGAAAAACCCGCAATTTTTCCTGTAGAATCTGTCCTATTTCTAGGGAAGCAGCCGGGGATAATAATTGCGCTTTCGCTTTTAAACCCTGACGGGAGAGAATTTGTAGGCTGATTTCCTCCCCAGTCGCCTCAATAAAGCTCAAACAGGAGTTAATTCCGTAATTTTCCAGGATTTCTAAGGGCAGGCCCACCAGATTGACTTCTAGGGTGCGTTCATCAATAAGATTTGTAACAATTGCCGCCCCACCCCTTGACGTTTCTGACGTTGTATGATAGGGCGGCGCAGAATTATTTTTTTGATTACTGGTCAGGATTGCCGGTTGCTGTTGTTCACTGCTGTGACTAGCGACGAGATTACGGAGATGGGGAAAAGCGATCGCAATTGTCGGACTGGGGCAAGCTTGCCAGAGATACTGGGTGAGATCATAGGTGAATAAGCCAGCATTGGGGCTATTACCGCTCAATTCCAGGGCGATTTGCTCCGGTTTAGCGGCAGCGAGAATAACGCCGTTACTAGGCTTATTTTTGAGGTTAAAACGGGTTTTAATATCGGCAGCGAAAGTTAACTCGGCGGGGTTAAGATTAGTAAGGCTTTCGGGATAGGAACGAACGCGGAGATTACCGAGATAGGGCTGAGGTTGGGGGAGATGACTACTATCAAAAATCAAGCTAAACTTATCCGTAGCTAGACAGCGAGCCATCAGCAGGATATTTTCCTTGATTAAAGCATTTTCTGCCCCATCAGCAGTAATAAAAACCTCTTTTCCGGCCCCAAGACTGCCATAACCACTAAAGTGAAAAATGACCACATCCCCTGCCCTGGCTTGGGCGATCAGGTGTTCTAAAAAAGCCGCTTCGATCGCTTCTCGACTGGCTTTTTTTCCCGTTAAAGTCACTATATCAGCATCCTGAAAGCCAAAACGATAACGGAGAAGGTCTTTTTGTAACTCCACATCGGTGAGACAACCGGGCAGCGGCGGAATATTCGCCCCATACTGGTCAATACCGACTAAAAGAGCCAATTTTCGAGGATTAGGAGCGGCGAGAGCGGCCAAATGACGGTTAAGGGTTCCTTGACTAATCGCCAAAGTCAGCAACCCCCAACCTGTCTGCTGGATCAATTCTCGCCTAGTTATGTTCATGATCCTCGCATAGCCCGGATTAATTCGGCAGCCACTTCCGGACGGGAAAATTCTGGAGGTGGTAATTCTCCTTTACGCAGCAGTTCCCGGACTTTGGTTCCCGAAAGGTGTATTCTTTCTTCCGGTAAACTGGGGCTAGTTTTGGTGGTTGCCATTCCCGAAGTGCGGGTGCAGTAGAAAGCGTGTTCAAACTTCATCGGCACGATTCCCAATTCCCCCGGCTCGAACTCATCAAAGATATACTGGGCATCGTAGGTTCCGTAGTAGTCGCCGACTCCGGCATGGTCACGACCGACGATAAAATGGGTACAACCGTAGTTTTTACGGATAATAGCGTGGAAAATTGCTTCCCGGGGGCCGGCATAACGCATAGCTGAGGGGTTGATAGCTAGAATAACGCGATCTTGGGGGAAGTATTTATCCATCATGATCTCATAGCAACGCATCCGCACATCGGCCGGCACATCATCGCTTTTGGTAGCGCCGACAAGGGGATGCAAGAATAAACCATCTACCACTTCTAGGGCGCATTTTTGAATGTATTCGTGGGCCCGGTGGATGGGATTACGGGTTTGGAAACCGACAATGGTTTTCCAAGCTTTTTCGTGGAACATTTTGCGCGATTGCAGAGGATCGATCTGATATTTGGGAAACTGGGGATGAGGATCGCGCTGAAGTAACCAAATCGGACCTGCGAGGTTAATTTCTCCCTGTTCGTAGAGGACTTTTACCCCGGGGTGTTTCTGGTCGTCGGTACGATAGACGTTAACTGCTTCGTGGGCCTTATTGTAACGGTATTTTTGGGTTAGTTCTAGGACTCCGACAAAGTTGCCTTCGCTGTCATCTAAACGAATCCAGTTGCCTTCTTTGAGGGGATCCGCCACTTCTTCGCTAACGGAAAGAGTCACGGGAATTGCCCAGGGTAAACCATTGATTAGACGCATATCATCGACGACTTTTTCGTAGTCGTCCTGTTCCATAAAGCCTTTGAGGGGACTGAAACCACCAATAGCAATCATAACTAAATCCGAGAGCGCTCGTTCATCTAAGGAAACTCGCGGTAGTTTTTCAGCTAGGGCCAGAAATTCGGCTTTTTCGGCAGCGGTAGCAATACGATTAATTAATTGCCCACCGTGGGGCGCGATTCCTTCGGTCAGTACAGTCATAAAAATTTCTTTACATTGTCACGGTTTATCCTATCAGAAGTTGGTTAAAGCTCTATGGGATTCCAATAAAAAGGCTTGTACTGAAACAGTACAAGCTCTTACCTTAGATTGAAAAATTTAGATATTAGGCAATTACACTGAAGTTGCTTTGGTTGACTGTGGCCAGAGTGGTAGAGGTAGAACTTAAGGTGGCCAGAAGGTTAGCACCTGTACCGAATACGGTGGTATCAAAAGCATTATTGGTGTACCACACCTGTACCCCAGCAGCCGTGCCAACACCCAAAATTGCTGCATTAGAGGATGCCCCAGCAGAAAGGGCGGCAGCGGCGGCAGCAACCAGGGAGTTACCTTCACCGTAGCGACGAGCGGAGAGGCTACCGCGAGATAATCCCGCAAAACCAGAAGATCTTAAGTGAATTCGATCAATAGAGATAAAATCAGTGATCAAATCTGCTCCTTCAGAAGGCGAATTGTAGATGTAAGTGTTAGTCCCTGTTCCTCCAGTGAGAGTATCTGCCCCAGCACCACCCACAAGAGTATCGTTACCGCCACCAGCACTGATTACATCATCCCCGCTACTACCGTTGAGAATGTTGGCTTGAAAATCGCCAATAATTGTATCATTGCCGCTAGTCCCGATGACATCATCAAAATTGAGAAAAGTCCGATTGATGGTGGGAAAAGGACCAAAAACAGAAGCCGCACCCGTGGAGAGATTGATAGAAAGGGAAGCTCCCAACGAAGCAGTGCTGGAATCGATAGTGTTACCGCCCACCAGAGGATTGGCAATAATCGTCTCCATACTGATCGTATCATCGACCCCTGCAAACCTTTTCTCAACGATTCCCGTCGGTTTGACAGTAATCGCTCTTCCTAATCCCCGATAGTCGGCGGTATCATTGCCTGTTCCCCCCTCAAGGGTATCGTTTCCTGTCGTGCCGAAAAAGGTGTCATTACCTCCATTTCCTCGCAAAAGATTATTTTGACTATCACCTTTTATGAAGTCATCTTGATTAGTTCCTGAGACATCATCGAAGTTGTTAACAGTAAAGTTTAAAGCACCGAGAAGAGGAACATTTCTGACGGTTAAACGGGAGGTACTGAGATCAACCTCGATAAATGAGGGGGCAGCGGCTGTGGAAGCATCAATTAAATTATTACTAGCAAAAGGATTGGCAATAATTCTTTCAACAGAAGTCAGTTGATCACTGCCGAGACTACCTTTCAAGATTTTGCCTGTGGGCAAAATAGTAATACTCTGTGGAGCGGCAAAAAAGGTGCGAAGATTGCTGTAGTCAGCAGTGTCAAAACCACTACCACCATTGAATCTGTCGTTGCCGCTACTACCAATAAAGGTATCGTTAAAAATGGTTCCGACAATGTTGTCGTTAAATATAGTTCCAAAGAAAACTGCCATTAGTTACAAACCTCCAATTTGGTCTTTTCAAGAAAATATAAAGCCAATAGTTATAACCATTGACCAAGCTTTTTACAGCATTTTTGGTTAGGGAAAAATTTGCTGATGTTTCACCTTATCCTTTAGGCAATATCACAACGTCAGAAAACTAGGAATCAAAAGGGATGCCATAAAGTTCTGTTAGGTAGTTTTCTTAGTCAGTAGTTAGGGAATGAGTCAAAATAAATCAAGGCAAATTCTTTCGCCTTCTCGATGAATGCTAAGAAATACTAACTTAATGTTGTGTTCAGTTTTAGGATGTAAGCTTATGTTAAGTTGTGTTTCAAATGTTGTCAAACTCTATATAAAGTTTAAATAAGCAGTTTATCGGGGAAAATTGTTGAATTCGGTTTTTATGTCCAGAATCGTACTTGCCACTGCTAATATCGTTGATTATCATTATCAAGGAAGAATCCGGTTACTGCGACGATCTGCTGAAGGCTCAATCGCTACTGACTGGAAGCCTGATATCACGCCGAAGTCTCACCGTCGAAGCCTTTTGCTTATCCTGATAAGTAGCCTATACTCAACGAATTTAGTATAGTTTACCCGCTAATAGTCCCAGGTCACTCGATCGCATCCATGTTCCTGTCTATCCCCAAACTCCCCAATCACTAATCAAGGGGTTGGGTCTAGCGATGATTTTCCAGTTGGAACAGTTTACAATAAGATTTGTAAGGAATTGTAAATAATTATGAGCGAAAAAGTTGTCCTGATTGTCGGTGCTACGGGGGGTATAGGTGCCACTTTAGCGCGTAAACTAGCTGTTAATGGTCATAAACTCGTATTAGTGGCCAGAAATGCCGATAATTTATCTAATTTAGCTGGTGAGTTGTCTTGTCCCTCGTTAATTGTACCGACGGATATCACTAATCCGACTCAGGTGGAAACTTTGATGGAAAAAATTGTCTCCCATTACGGCCGGTTGGATGTGTTGGTTAATGCGGCCGGAGCCGGTGTGATGAAACAATATAATAAAATCACGCCGGAAGATTTAGATAAAATGCTCGACCTCAATCTGAAGGGGAGTTTTTATACCTGTCAGGCTGCGGCTAATGTGATGAAGGAAAATAAGGCCGGTCATATCTGTAATGTGGTGGGAATTTTGGGTAAGCATTCTATGGCTATGGCTGCCGCTTATTGTGCTTCTAAGTACGGGGTGGTCGGTTTTAGTAAATGTTTGGCCGATGAGTTAAAACGCTATGGTATTAAAATGACTTTATTCTATTTTGGTGGTGTCGATACTCCTTTTTGGGATCAGGTGAGCTTAAAAGTTGATCGCAATAAAATGTTAACCGCTCAAACTGCCGCCGATGCTATCTATTTTGCCATGAATGCTGAACCCCAAGCTGTCCCCATGGAAATTAATATTCAACCCGATAGTCATCTCTTTTTTTAGTCGTCAGCTTTTTCAGTTATCAGTTATCAGTTATCAGTGAATAGCATTAAGTGGCAAGTTCGGAGTTTTATTTTCACTGTTTACTGCTCACTGAAAAAACCCTTTTTTTGACTTTATCTATGTTTGTTGATCATATTCATTTTTATGTAGAATCGGCCAAAAAATGGCGAGATTGGTTGGTGCGGGTGATGGATTTTCAGGCGATCGCAAGTTTAGTTAATCTCCACACGCACACGGAAATAGTTGGCAATGGCATCCAAAAAGATAAAACTAAACAGATTATTTTTATCTTATCTTCTCCTTTAAATTCCCTTAGTCCCGTGGCGGAATTTTTAAGTAAATATCCTGAAGGGGTGGTAGATGTGGCTTTTCAAGTGGAGGATTTAGACGCTTTAGCTAGGAGAATTAAACAGGATATTTTGATCAAGGAAACTGTTTTGCCTAGGGGTAAGACAAAAAGCTGTCAAATCTCTAGCATTGCTAATCTCAAACATACGTTAATTGAAAGACAGGGAATCACGCCAATTTTAGCCGATCCTAATCTGATTGAGTATGATAGCAAGGAACAATATAATCAGGATATTCTGGCAATTGATCATTTAGTTTTAAATGTTTTTCAAGGGAATTTAGAGTTAACAGCCAATTGGTATGAGGAAAATTTAGGCTTTAAAAAAAGGCAAACTTTTACTATTAAAACGGAGCGTTCTGGTCTTTATTCCCAGGTACTTGTTCACCCCAAAACTGAATTAAAATTACCAATTAATGAACCAGATAGTAACAGTTCTCAAATTCAAGAATTTTTAGATATTAATCAAAAATCTGGCATTCAACACATTGCTTTAAAAACAGAAAATATTTTAAGATTAACTCAAAAATTAAAAGAAAGGAAAGTAGAATTTCTATCAGTTCCCAACAGTTATTATCAACAAATTGACTATCAAAAAAAAGATTTTAATATTGCTGATTGGGAATGGTTAGAAATTAAAAAACAGGAAATTCTCATTGATTTTGAAGAAAATAGTTATTCCCTATTAGAAAAGCCGACTTTACTGCAAATTTTCACTAAACCAATTTTTTCCCAGCCGACTTTCTTTTTTGAATTAATCGAGCGCCGTCATGCCGCTAGAGGTTTTGGAGAAGGCAACTTCCAGGCCCTATTTGAAGCGATCGAACGGGAGCAAATACAGCGAGGAACTTTAGATTAAAGTCAGGAAAGCGAGCATTTTTCCCATGAGACTAAGTAGGTAGGTGTTAAAAGTTTTCAGGCACCCCCCTTATCAAGGGGGGCAGGGGGGATCCCCCCGCCTATCGGTACCCCCCTTATCAAGGGGGGCTATCCATTAGTCAGATCTTTCTTAACAAAAAGAGAAGAAACTTAAAAAAAGGGGAAACGATTGATAGGTATAGTTTTGAAAGAAGGAATTAAGGTGGAGGTAAGCAAA
>VYLM01000132.1_pt1 | contig 10990 bp, 10 predicted proteins | sample 5109491 | NCBI WGS metagenome assembly VYLM01 (sample SAMN12291813, study PRJNA351875) | freshwater metagenome | isolation source: freshwater lake | place: USA: Michigan, MSU3 lake | collected 2011-08-06 | reverse complement strand
GAATCGGAGACGGCGTTTTGGTCTGAGATTTAATTTAATCGCTGGCATTTACAACTATGAACTTGCTTTAGGCTATCATCAAGTAGCTGAATAAGACTTTTGCAGGAGGTCTATAGTGTTCGGGAATGTAGTAGAAATCATAGCCCACTCGATCGGCTTGAACGGCCAACTCGACCAGATCGGAAATCGACCAATTTCTCTCCGGGTTAATCACTCGCAACCATCCACCACAAACGGGTGCCCAAATTCCAAACTGAAGCGGCATAGGTGTTTTCCAATACCCACGAGGGAGACGTGTTTTTTAGGAGCCATCACTCTATCATGTTCCTTCCCCAGAAGCGTTATTTTTCCTTATACCGAAATTCCTCTTGTTTATCACGATTTGGAATATCAGGTATTGAGGTTCGATTGGAGTACCCCTGGAAGACGCACCGTATTCCAAAATGGCATAGAAAAAGTCAATCGGGGTGTATCAAACTACGATGTCATCCTTGAGTAGTGATTACACTGAAAGGCAATCAACTATATTTCGGTCGAATTACAGTAGTTCTCGGCTCCAGGCTTGAGACAGAGCGAGTTTTGACCCCAATATAGGTAACTCGAATCTTGCTAGAAACAGCATTCTAAAGACTTGAGTTAGGGTGATTGGTGATCGCTAAAAACGGCATCGCTCCTCCAGACGAACACGAAAGACACCGGATTCTCGCGAACGGTGAAGCGATCGAACCAATAGTTTCCATCACGGAGTAACCGAATCATGGTAGATATTAAGTTCGCTTACTGGGTTCCCAATGTTAGTGGCGGGTTAGTGGTGAGTAAAATCCCGCAAAACACCGATTGGACCTACGATTACAACGCTTGGCTGGCACAGACTGCCGAAGAAGTCGGGTTCGAGTACGCGTTAGCCCAAGCCCGATTCATCGCCAGCTACGGCGCGGAGTATCAACTAGAGGCCTTTGCCACCGTCGCCGCCCTAGCCCCCGTAACCAAGAAAATCACCCTAATCGCCGCCGTCCATCCCGGTTTATGGCATCCCGGGGTCGTCGCCAAAATCGGCTCGACGATCGATTTCATTTCCAAAGGTCGTTTCGCCCTCAACATCGTCAGTGGCTGGTTCAAGGGTGAATTCACCATCTATGGTGAACCTTGGCTCGATCACGATGAACGCTATCGACGCTCCGAGGAATTCATTCGCATCCTCAAGGGACTGTGGACAGAAGACGAATTCCACTTCAAAGGGGATTTTTATCGCATCAATGGCGGTTGGGTCAAACCCCGCCCCGTTAATAATCATCCCCATCCCGAAATCTTTCAGGGGGGTAACTCCAAAGCCGCCCGACAGATGGCCGGTCGGGTATCGGACTGGTATTTCATGAACGGCAACTCGATCGAGGGAGTCCGCGAACAGATCGAGGAAGTTTCCGCCCTTGCCCGTCAAGCCGGCCGTAGTATCAAGTTCGGTCTCAACGCCTTTATCCTCGTCCGTGATACCGAAAAAGAAGCCCACGAGTTACTGCGGGAGATTATCGCTAAAGCCGACAAAGAGGCCGTGCAAGGATTTGGCGAAGCAGTCAAACAAGCAGGTTCCGCCACCAGTGAAAAAGTGGGAATGTGGGCCAACTCCAACTTTGAAAATCTAGTACAGTACAACGATGGATTCCGTACCGGACTGATCGGCACAAAAGAACAGGTAGCGGAAAAAATCCAGCAGTTGCACGCCGTGGGGGTCGATTTGATTCTCGGTGGTTTCCTGCACTATACGGACGATTTACCCGCCTTCGGTCGCGAGGTGATCCCGCTCGTGCGGCAACTGGAATCCCGTCGTTCCCCCAGAGAAGAGTTCGCCCTGGTTTAAGCGAAAGAAAGAAATACACAAGGAAAAAATCAAATCGTAATGGAAGGGATTAGTTTCGCTCAGGCAGCTCTACTTGGACCGATCGAGGGAATTGTCACCCTGATCGCGTTAGGTCTGGCTATGTTGATTGTTTCCTACTACGCTAAGTGGAAACTGGTAAAAAACACCCACGATTTTGTGATTGCCGGTCGCAAGCTGGGTTTAGGATTCGGGATTGCCGGCTTGCTTTCCGTCTGGACTTGGGTGATCGGGATTTTACTGCCGATCGGAGTCACCTTTAAGTACGGATTATCGGGCTTATTTTGGTTTACCGTCCCCAATGGTGCGGCGGTCATTGCCGTGATTCCCTTTGCCAAAAAGTTACGGCGATTGATGCCCCACGGTTATACCATCAGCGAGTTTATCTCCGCTCGTTACGCGGGAGCAAAATTGGCTCGCGTGGTCGTAGTCGCTGGTATCCTCTTCGGGGCGATCCAAATTGTCACAGTGAATCTCAAGGGAGCATCCCTGATGGTGGCCACGATCTTCGGTCTTCCGGAGGGGGTAGTCGCAACCATCTCCTCGATCGTCATTCTCCTGTACATCAGTTTAGGGGGACTCTGGGCATCCATGGCTACTTCTACCTTGATGTGTTTGCTGATTATGGTTCCCTCTGTCCTGGTCACCACGGCGGTCTTAGGCCAGGTGGGAGGGGCGGAGGCCGTGTGGCAGACCGTACAGAGTCAGGGCGGCGAACTTCTTTCGGTGACGCGACCGGATGCCTTCCAGAATTTCGGCTTAACCTTCGCCCTCGCACTGATTACTGCCACGATCGCCGGACAGGAATTCTGGCAGGTGGCTTGGGGGATCAAAGAACGGGAATTAGGCAAAACCTTTTTCTGGGGTGGGGGACTCTACTATGTGGTCGCCCTCTGTCTAGGGGTAGTAGGGCTGGTGGGCATCGCGCTCAAGGTGGATCTGTCCCGGGATCTTGGCGGTGATCCCGCCGCCTTGGGTCCTTTTTTGATTTCCCATTTAGGTTTGCCCGATTGGGTGATCTACCTGTTCGTGATCATTGTGTTGTCGGCCTGCTATTCCACCTGTGACGGCACATTGGCGGCGGTTAGTTCGGTTTCTGCGGTGGATGTGATCAAGCCCCTGTTCCCCGCTATTTCCGATCGCTCCCTCTTCGCTTGGACGCGGTTTTCGATGGTCTTAGCGGCGGGAATTTCGGTGGCGGTGGTGCTATCGGGAATCGATCTGGTGACGCTGGTACTGGGGACTTCCATCATCCGCGCCGCCGTTCTCGTGCCTCTGGTACTGTCGATCGTCTGGTCGCGAATGAATGCCACGGCCTTTACCGCCGGGACGATCATCGGTCTGATTGCCGGGGTTTTCGCCCTCGCCAAGTTCGGCGAGGAGATCGGTACCTATACGGTAGTCGCAGTCAGCACGATCGTCCCAATTGTGATTGCCTTGACCAATTCCCGACGCTTCGATTACACCCAACTACGTCAGGCACAGGATCTATCCGAGATACCGGACACTTCTTCTGTCGCGCTGCGATAAGTTTTCACAGAATCACGATCATGAATAGTCTCTTGCAGATGATACCGCCCTCCTTGCGGACTTGGGCGAAGCGGCTCGGCTATTTCCTGGGCGGCACGATGCTCACGGTTTTCTATGCCGGAGCGGTTCCCGCCCAAAGTCTCCCTAGTCGTCCCCTAACTCAAAATCCCTATTCCCCGACCACCATTATCGCCGGTGTTATTGCCGCTATCATCACGATTTTCTTTCTGCGGGGAATGTATCTCGTGTTGACCTACGCTTCGGCAACCTATGGACTGGAAGAGGAGGAAGAAGAGGGGAATCTAGAAGGGAGCCAGGAAAACAATGCCTTGCTCTATGGAGCCTTCGGTTGGATTATCGGTTCGGCTCTGATCATTACTTCCTACGGATTCAGCTGGAGGTTCTTGTATATCGGCCCGATCGTCTGTTTGCTCGGCCCTCTCGTTCCCATTTTCGCCATGAACCGCGATATCCACAAATACCGGCAAGTTTTGGCCCGTAGGGCGAGATATCAGTCCTCGCGCTCTCTGTATTAAAAGCTAGGCCACTCTATCTCACAGTCTAGGAGTAGTAACCATGACCACGTTAGTAAATGTTGAAACGGAACCGACCGCCCATCTGATTCAAGACGATCGAGAAGCGATCGCTGTGGCCAAAGAACTGGCCGCAGAATTTCTCCAAGAGGATTCCCTCCGCGATCGCGAACGCCGTCTACCGGTGGAAGAGGTAAAAAAATTCTCGCGCAGCGGGCTATGGGGGATCATCGTTCCCAGGGAATACGGGGGTGCGGGTGTATCCTACGCCACCCTAGCGCAAGTGATCGCCATTATTGCCGAGGCGGATTCTAGTTTGGGACAGATTCCCCAGAATCACCTCTATATGGTGGAAGCGATCCGGCTCGACGGTACGGAGGAACAGAAGCGATTTTTCTTTGACTTGGTACTGCAAGGCAAACGGTTTGGGAACGCCTTCTCGGAGATCGGCACCAAGTCAGTGACGGACGTGCAAACCAAATTAACTCGATCGGGCGATGGCTACGTTCTCAACGGACGCAAGTATTACTCCGCCGGTGCCCTGCTGGCCCATTGGATTCCCACGATCGCCGCCGATGAGAACGGCAATACGATCGTCGCCTTTGTGGAACGGGACGCGGAAGGCTTGACTCTGCTCGATGATTGGACGAGTTTCGGTCAACGCACCACCGCGAGCGGCACGACGATTCTCGAAAATGTCCTGGTGAAACCGGAACACGTCATCCCTCACTATCTAGCTTTTGAACGGGCGACCCCGATGGGTGCGGTGGCACAGATTATCCAAGCGGCGGTAGACGTGGGCATCGCCAAGGCCGCCCTGCGCGATACCCTGTATTTCGTCCGCAACCATACCCGTCCCTGGGTGGATAGTAACCAGGAGAAGGGTTTTGAAGATCCCCTGACCCTCTACAATCTGGGCAACGTGATCCTACAGATCCACGCCGCGGAAGCCCTACTACGGCGGGCCGGGGAATTTATCGACGCAGCCTATGAATCCGGGTTAGAGGAGGCGAAAGTAGTGGAATCGTCGATCGCCGTCGCCGAGGCCAAAGCGCTCGCCACGGAAGCCTCCCTACTGGCCACCAATAAACTCTTTGAACTGGCCGGCACGAAGTCCACCCTAGAGGAATTTAACTACGATCGCCACTGGCGCAACGCCCGCGCCCACACCCTCCACGATCCGGTGCGCTGGAAATACTATGCGATCGGCAATTACTTCCTCAACGGTGCCAACCCGCCCCGCCATCCTTGGCTATAAGTCTGCGGGGGGAAGGGGAGCGCCCTCCCTCTCCTCCTGATTTCTACCTTCGATCGGTCACACTACTGTAGAGGAAATATGAGTGTTGCCCATCCGCTCCAGAAACGGAATATCTGGAAAAATCAACCCTTTAAGGGACTCTTGTTCATCGGCATTATCGCTGTGGTCAGTCTGGTTTTTGAACTGATCTTCACGGGCCTATTCGCTCTAGATGTAAACGAAAAATTAGTTTATATCACCCTCTGTTTTGTCTGGTGGTGGCATCTGGGTTTTTCCCTAAATGGCTATCCGGGTTCTCGATTTTTTTCCCATCGCTTCGGACGGGGAACCGTTAATTTAGCGATCTTGCTGCTGTTGGTCTATCTGACTGGAGAAGCGTGGAAATTTATCTTCACCCCCGCCCGTCTCACCGATACCCCCGTAGGTTTGTGGGGACAAACCGCGATTGTTGCCGCCTGTGCCAGTCTGTTCTTTTTCGATAACACGATCGTGGCTTCCGAAGAACTCCAAGACCGACATCCCACCAGTGGATTTCTCAACATCTTTTTTGCCGTTTTTATGGTCGCTCCCGCCCTCACTTTTCTACCGCAGCTCTGGGGATTAAAACCGTTCTATATTCCTTGGTACTGGTATCCCCTCTCCACGGTATTCGGTAGTTTTTTTGATCGCTGGCCGCTCGCTCAACTGGGCCTAACCATGCCGCGTCTGGGCTTTCGACCTACCGGGGCGGTATTATTTCTCACCCTCCTGATGGCGTTTTTTCTCCGGCTGGCGGGGATGGATTTATTCACCACGGCGACCGGGCCGACCTTCGCCGCCATCTGGACAACGGTGGGTTTGGGTTTACTCTGGCAATTCAATCTCTGGCCCTTTCAAGGACTTGCCCAACCGGCCAAGGGAATCATTACATCGGTGATTAGTTTGGTCATCTCGCTGATTCTTTACGCCGCAACGGAAGTCCTCTTCGGTCGGGCCAATATCCGACCGGGACTGTACTGGTGGTTCGATATTCTCTGGGTGCAGGTGTTTCTCATGGCCCCGGGATTGTACGACGGGATCGGACTCTGGCAAAGTCGCGCTGAGATAACCGCTGATCGCCCTGCCGAAGCCGTATCTCGTTCCTGATCCGCGAGACCGTTATTACCCATTATTACCAATCTAGGAGATTTACCATGGCGAATATTCTCTCGATCGCTGGCAATCCCACCGCTCCTTCTAAAACCTACGGATTCGTTCAATACGTCAACGAACTCCTAGAAAAAGAGGGATTTCATACCGATACGATCGCCGTGCGGGACTTCTCGCCGGAAGACCTCATCTACGGACGCTACGATAGTCCGGCCCTAGAACCGATAAAAGCTCTACTAGGACAGGCCGACGGGATTATCGTGGCCACCCCGATCTACAAGGCCGCCTACACCGGACTGCTGAAAGCTTTCTTGGATTTACTGCCGCAGGGGGCGTTCGCCAACAAAGTGGTACTGCCGATCGCCACTGGCGGCACGATCGCTCATTTATTGGCGATCGATTATGCCCTCAAGCCGGTTCTCTCGGAACTGAAGGCGCGTCACATTCTCGGCGGTATTTATGCGATCGATAAACAATTGCAATTCCAGGCCTCTGGCCAACTCCAACCCGATGAGGAGATCGGGCAAAGAACCCAAGAGGCGGTACGGGATTTCGTCGTTGCGGTGAACCTACATCGAGCGGCCACGAAGGAAAAAACCCCTACTCCCCTGCCCGTACATACATAAAAGTGTCAGCTTGTCAAGATTCCTCTGAACTATTTTTATGAGCGAGCCTACCCTATCGATTGCCCCTTCCTCTCGAATCATCACCCTGGCGCGACGGAACCCGGTCGAACCGAGGTTTGCCCCGGTCGATCGGGCCCTCGATGCCCTACGATCTGGGCAAGCCATCGTCGTCGTGGACGATGAAAAACGAGAGAACGAGGGGGATTTAATCTGCGCCGCCGAGTTTGCCACACCGACGATGATTAATTTCATGGCTACCCGGGCCCGGGGGTTGATCTGTCTGGCCATGACCGGCGATCGCCTAGACGAATTGCAATTACCGCCGATGGTGGAGAAAAATGGCGATCACCATCAAACCGCTTTCACCGTCAGTATCGATGCGGCGCCGCACCACGGCGTTACTACGGGGATATCGGCGAGCGATCGCTCACGCACCATCCAAGTGGCACTTTCCCCCACCACTACCCCCGATGATCTCAGCCGTCCGGGGCATATTTTCCCGCTCCGAGCGCGAGCGGGTGGGGTTTTCGAGCGGGCAGGACATACCGAGGCGGCGGTGGATCTGGCTCGTTTAGCTGGACTCTACCCCGCCGGAATAATCTGCGAGATCCAGAACCCCAACGGCTCGATGGCGCGTTTACCAGAGTTGATGAGCTACGCGGACGAGTACGGTCTACCGATTATCCGAATCACCGATCTGATCCGCTATCGCGAAGGGGTAGAACCCTCGGTATCGCGGGAAGCGATCGCCAGTCTCCCTACGGAATTCGGCGAATTTAATATCTACGCCTATCGCGACCTCCTCGATGGTTCGGAAGCGACGGCGATCATCAAAGGCGATCCGGACAAATTTTGCGATCGGACGACTCTGGTCCGAATTCATTCCCAGTGTTTTACCGGGGATGTTCTCGGTTCCTCCCGTTGTGATTGTCGCCAACAACTGCATATCGCCCTGAAATCGATCGAAACCGCCGGACAAGGGGTTGTGGTCTATCTTCCACAGGAGGGACGAGGTGTCGGTCTGATCAATAAGCTCAAGGCCTACTCCCTACAGGATCTCGGCCTAGATACGGTAGATGCCAACAGGAGGCTAGGATTCGAGGCGGACGGGCGTACCTATCGGCTGGGAGCGCATATTCTCAAGGATTTGGGGGTAGCCGATATCCGTTTACTAACTAATAATCCCCAAAAAGTTCAGGGTCTCCGAGATTGGGGGATCAACATTGTCGAGCGAATCCCTCTCGTCATGCCTCCAAACTACCACAATCAACAGTATTTGCTCACAAAGCGCGAAAAACTGGGGCATCTGTTGCCGTTTAGCTAATCACTCCCCTTTTCTAGCGTAGGGGTCGGAAAAAGAGGAATGCCTGTTGGCAAAGCGGCGGAAGTTCTGCCCGTGTTCTCAAGATAGGACTCCTATTCCCCAGGCCTTAGGATTCTGCGGTTTTACCCTGGAATTCTGCTACAGCACCGGCTTGGGATAACGAGACTTTCTCAATTGCTGCCGGAGATATTGGAATCGATCGAGCGCGGTTCCGAGGATTCGTCTGGCCAAAAAACACCGACTATCTCTATTTTTTGGATGTGAGGATTTCGATGGTTTCTGTCTCTTGTAATTCGTTATGGCGACCTTCTCTCCTACTGGGAAGCGTTTTCTTTGCCGTACCGGCGTTCGCTCAAATTGACCCTTCGGGTTTACCGCTAACCGATATGTCGAAAAACCATCCCGATCCGGCGATGGCGCAACTCACTTCTGTGTCCCAACTTGCCGACGTTCCGCCGACGGGCTGGGCGTTTGAGGCACTGCGATCGTTAGTGGAACGCTATGGCTGTATTGTTGGCTATCCCGACCGCACCTATCGGGGCGACCGCGCTTTAACCCGTTGGGAATTTGCCGCCGGTTTGAATGCTTGTTTAAACTCGATCGAGCGATCGCTGCAAGCAGGGGTTTCGATCGCCCAACGAGATCTCGATACACTCAAGCGCCTTGCCCAGGAATTTCAGGCCGAGTTAGGGGCTTTAGGGGCGAGAGTGGATAACCTAGAAAACCGGGCTGCTTTCCTAGAAGACCATTCCTTTTCGACGACCACGAAACTACTGGGTGAGGCGATTTTCGTGGTCGCCAACGCCTTTCAAGGTGCGAGGGAGGGGAGCAATACCGTGTTTCAAGATCGCGTGCGTCTTCGGTTCGTCAGCAGTTTTACGGGCAAAGACCAGTTAAACGTAAGGTTAGATGCCGGTAATGCCCGACGATTTAATCTGGGGGATGGGACTCCGGAAGCTACTCAATCCTTTAACCTAGTTCCCTCTCTAGACAATAATGTCAATATCGGTTGGCTCGCCTATTATTTTCCCATTGGCGAGCGCATTTCCGCCTATATTGCAGCGGTCAATGGTGTCACCTACGATTTTATCCCGACGCTGAACCCCTATCTCGATAGCGGTACGGGCGGCGGAAAAGCACTAACCGTGTTTGCGTCCGCCAACCCCATTTACCAGATCGGTGGGGGTGCGGGAGGTGGCTTTAACTATCAACTGAGCGATCGCTGGATCGCCAGCTTGGGTTATCTGGCCGGGGATCATGCCGATCCCAATCCGGGTAGTGGTCTTTTTAATGGTCAATACGCTGCGATCGCCCAAATCGCTTGGCTCGATTCTCGAGCGGGTTTCGGGATCACCTACGTCCACGCCTACCAAAATCGGGGAGATTTATTTGACATCGGCAGTAGTTTTGGTATTGTCGGCACTAGGCAGGCTAATAATCCTTTTGGCACCCCATTGATCAGTGATTCCTTCGGTGCGTCGGGGTTCTTTACCATCACGCCGAACTTGGCGATTAATGGTTTCCTGGGCTATACCAACTCTAGAAATCTCCAAGGACCCGGAAATGCTGACATTTGGTACTATAGTCTAGGTTTCGCCTTTCCCGATGTGGGCAAAGATGGCAATCTGGGCGGTCTCGTGGTTGGCGTTCAGCCCTATCAAGCCAATAATCCCACGGATGCCAAGGATTTACCTATCCATGTCGAGGCTTTTTACAAATATCAAATTAATGACAATATCGCCATCACTCCTGGCTTATTTTGGCTGATCAACCCCGGTCAAAATAGTAATAATACCAGTGTTATTATCGGTACACTGAGAACCACATTTACCTTCTAGCAATCAACAAAATTTCCCCCTATACCTTCCTGTTTAGGGGGATTCGATATATCTAAGGAATCTCGATCATGTCAGTATCCCCTAGTCAGTCTGCCGATTATTATCTATCTCTAGCGGTTTCTCTGGCATCGGAATTCGCCATCGATGCAGTGGAGCGAGACCATCAGGGTGGAACCCCGAAACTGGCGCGCGATCGCCTCCGCCAAAGTGGTCTTTTGACCTTAATTATTCCCCGAGAATACGGTGGTTCTGGCGAGAGTTGGATTACCTTATTTCGCATCGTTCGAGAGTTCGCCCAAGTCGATAGCTCGATCGCTCATATTTTTTCTTACCATCATCTTGGGGTGATCGTTCCCCATCTTTTCGGGACGATCGAACAGAAGGAATACTACTACAAGGAAACCATCCGACAGAATTGGTTTTGGGCGAATGCGTTAAATCCCTTGGATCGTCGGACAGCGATCGCTGCCGAGGGCGATATTTTCCGACTAGAAGGCAAGAAAAGCTTCTGTTCCGGTTCGTGGGATTCTGACATTTTACCCGTTACGGCGATCGATCAGGAGACGGGGAAAATATCGGTTCTTGTGGTTCCCACCCAGCGTGAGGGAGTAGAACTGCACGCCGATTGGGATAATATGGGTCAACGGCAAACCGATAGTGGTAGTGTTTCGTTTCATAATGTGGCGATTTACCCCCGCGAGTTTTTCGGTTCGCAAGCCTTTCCTGCGCCACCTTTCGCCACTTTCCGCGCCTGTTTAACCCAGTTGAATAGACCTCCTGCAAAAGTCTTATTCAGCTACTTGATGATAGCCTAAAGCAAGTTCATAGTTGTAAATGCCAGCGATTAAATTAAATCTCAGACCAAAACGCCGTCTCCGAT
>VYLM01000130.1_pt1 | contig 11162 bp, 10 predicted proteins | sample 5109491 | NCBI WGS metagenome assembly VYLM01 (sample SAMN12291813, study PRJNA351875) | freshwater metagenome | isolation source: freshwater lake | place: USA: Michigan, MSU3 lake | collected 2011-08-06 | reverse complement strand
TTTTGGGATCGATCGATGCAAAAATCTCGCCATAAATAATCGATCGGCAAAAGGTACTTTTAAAAACCAATCATAACGAAACTGTACCACATACTTACCGAATTTATGAAAGGCAGCAAAAGCCGCCTTGTCCCTGTGGAGAAACCCGGTTTCTTTGTCTATAGAGCGATCGCAATTAGCCCTAAACCAATCTAACAGGTAGGTTGACTGGCGCGATTAGTTTAAGTTTAGACATAATTGTGTTAATTATGTTTTTTTAATGCAGATGAATAGCTTGGCAATAAGGCTATCATCAATTATAATTAAAATCAATAAAAACAGATCAGCGATATTTGAGAATAATTGTAATTATGAAATTTGTGTTAAGTTCTCAAAATGTTTATGACTATTTAATCGACCAAAAAATCTGCGATCGCTCACAAGAAAATCCGGGAGTAGAGCAGATTCAGGCTAAAAATTTTAACTTATTAGTGACTTTACCAGAGGGGCGAAAGTTACTGGTTAAACAAGAACAATTTATTAATTTAGAAAAGGAAACGGTGGGTGAGTTTTTTGGGGAATGGCGAATCCCCAAATTTCTAGAGAACTTTCCTGAAATTGACCATTGGCGTAGTTTTCTGCCAGAATTACTGCTCCACGATGCTGATAACTCAATTTTAGTTTCTACTTATCTGGATAATTATCAGGATTTAGCAGAGTTTTATTCTAAAGAGAATCTCTTTCCGGCTCAGGTTGCTACTCAAATCGGCAGTTGTTTGGCGACAATTCACCGTGATACCTGGAATCAGAGTATTTATCGGGAATTTTTTGTCAAAGAAGAGTTTGCTGGAAAACCGAAAGTATCTCCGCTATTATTAGAGAGTTTGGAAAGGATCGGTCCTGAAATTTTTGGTATGGCTCCGATGGATGGATTGAAATTTTTTGCACTTTATCAACGATATGATAGCTTAGGAGAAGCAGTTCATCGAGCCAGTGAAACTATTTCTCCTGTTTGTCTGACTCACAATGACATCAAGCTCAATAATATTCTTCTGAATCGAAACTGGGAAGATATTAATGGAAATGGGATCCGGTTGATTGATTGGGAAAGGTCTGATTGGGGAGATCCAGCATTTGATTTGGGAATGGCGATCGCTAGTTATCTACAAATTTGGTTGGGTAGCTTAGTGATTAGTAATTCTCTCAGTATTGAAGAGTCTCTGCGACTAGCCACTACTCCCCTAGAATTACTGCAGCCATCTATCGGTGGGTTAACTTTAGCTTATTTAGAAACTTTCCCAGAAATCTTAGAATATCGTCCTGATTTCTTAAAGCAAGTGGTACAGTTGGCAGGTTTATCTTTAATTATTGGGATTTTGGCAATGATTCAGTATCAAAAAACCTTTAATAATACGGGGATTGCTATGCTTCAGGTAGCCAAGGCTTTGTTATCTCGTCCTGAATCGTCAATGCCCACGATTTTTGGGGCTACTGCTACTCAGTTAAATCAGATTAATTCTTCTGTTGTTGGCAAAGTTTAATATCGTTGAGTATCTTGAAAAATTATGTCATTACTTAATTCTCAATTCCATCATTTAGCCCCTGAGGTTAGAGGTCGGTTAAAGGAAGTTTTGTTAGATATTGCTGAAAATGTCGAAATTTCCGCTAATTTTTCGATTCGTCATCCTGATTATCAACCCTGGGAACTGCCTGCTGAGATGTTGTCTAGGATTCAGGCTTTACCAAAGGAAATACAGGATAAATATATGAGCTTACAGTTGAGGAGTTTTCTTTATGGCATTTATTATAATGGGTCAATGCAGGCATCGCAAGCATTAGGTTCTGAGAATAAGGGTCAGCAATTAGATTTGGAGAATAATAGTTTTGCTGGCGTAGCTATGGACTTTTATTTACAGTTGGAAGAAGCGAATAAGGGTGAGGGTTATTTTGATTCGGGTTGGTCGGTTTTGAGAGAAGAAACCGATGGCAGTTTGGCTGTAACTAAGGGCGGTTTGCGGTTACATATCCAAAGGGACAAGCATCTTCAAGAGTCTGAAAAAGCGGCGGCTGTGGGGGATGTTGTGTCAATTTTGATGCCTAAGAATTTGGTGCAAAATGGCTTTTATATGGCGGTGGGTAATGCCGGTTTACAGAGAGAGGAAGCGATGGTGCGGCTCTATTTTAATGTTACTCCTGAAGGTGCGGTGGCTGTGATGGCTGGGTTGACTGAAAGGTTAAATGAGAGGGGCATTCCTTTTAGTTTTAAGGCTTTGTATAATCCGGTTGATTATCAACGGTATGATGCTGGGGTGCTTTATTTTGGCAAAACAGATTATGAGTTGGTGAGGCAGGTTGTGGCTAATGTTTATCAGCAGAATCAGTCTGTTTTTAAGCCTGAAATACCTTTATTTACTCTGGAGTTAGCACCGGGATTGGGGTTAGCGGAGGAACCGGACAAAAAGTTTGGCAGTGAGGAAAGTTTTGGGATGAATCGCTGTCAGATTATAGCCAATGGGTTGTTGATGGCTTGGCAACAGGAGGACAATTCTGCGGTGGGTCGCATTACTGCTATTTCTGAGCAGTTTTCTGGGTTGGGGATTGATTGGCAGCGTCCTTATTTGAATGCTGATTCTGAGGATGTTTATCAGGGATTAGAGTTGGCAAGCTGATGCTAAGAGAAAATCAGAAACCGGGTTTTTACTATTTTCCTGAGTTATTCTGGGTAAAGCATAGAAAAAACCCCGGTTTCTTTCTTGGCGCAGAACTCGGAGACTCAGAAACCGGGTTTCTTTTTCGGGTAAAATAGGCTTATCGCCTTGCTTTTACTCTGGTTGGCAAAAGCGACCTGTGACTCGCTCATATTCATCTTCCAGTAACCACATAAGACTTTCTTCGTAAGTATCGCTGGTAAAGATAGATTGATAGTTTTGTGCGGGATTTTGAATCGAGAATTTACCGGATTGTTCTTTAACTAACATCAGAATATAGGGGGGTGAAAGCCAAGGATCTACCCAGATTTCGGCAAATTCCCATTGTGTTTTTTCTGTTGGCGTAATTTGCGTTTTTGCGTTTTCAGGATTTTGTGGTGCGCGGTCTGGTACGAGGTATGACATGATATTTTCCTGTGCTTTTTTTTATTTTTATTTCTCCATAGTGGAGAGGGATTCTCGTTCCATCTAATTTTAGGATATACCCAATTGGTTCGGCAAAAAATAATCCATAGCGTTCGTATTTGTCTTCTGAATCTGCTGCTCCCGTTCTCTCTCCTCTTTGCTTAATTTCCTCTGCCACTCTCTCCATTGTCTGGCGATTGTTAAACAAATAGACGATTCCTTCGATTTCCAGTTCTCTTTGGGATTTTTCGGTTTCGGGTAAATGTTTGTCAATCAGACTGGTTCGGTTTTCTAGATATATTTCTCTGTTAATACCACTCATGTGATTTGTTTAACTAGCCATCTTATCTATAACAAAAAGCGGTAAGGGTCGCTATGCCGTCAGGCTTATCGCCTATCTTAAAATAAAGTAGCGATCGGCCCATCGCTAAAGTTTAGTCTCATTAGGGCATAGGGCTATTTTTTTGACCCACCACCCCCCGAACCCAGAGGAGAGAGATATAAAAAAGACATAATTGTGTTAGTTCTGTCTCAAAAACAAAGCTCGGTGATACGAAATCATGGGAATTTGCGGTCATAATCTACATGAAATTACGGTGTTTTGGTCGGTAAAATTGAGACATAATTGTGCTAGTTAGATGAACCTTAAAGTTGCTCAACCCCTTGTCATTATTGGAGAGTTAGGTAATAATAAGAGTCATAGGGAAAGGAAAAGCATAATTAATCTGATTACCTCAAAGTAAAACTTATTCCAAGAGGAAACGAAAATGGCTAATATTACTATTTCTGACTTACGTCCTGCTGGTGCAGATTTGTTCTCTGATTCTGAGAGTTACCTTACTGACTTGACCGAGTCGGAAATGCTTGGTACATTAGGTGGCGCTGGTTCTGCCAGTATTTGTTGGCAAAATGACAAAACCCAAATACGCTCTATCACTATTTGTTGGGCTTAGAAAAACTCCAGGTTCTTGTTAAGAAACTAGCCCAGTTTTTACTAAAATCTCTCTATCATCCAGTTAGGTTGACCTGACTGGATTATATTCGTGTTAGTGCTATTCATCCCAAATTGCTGACAACTGACACTGACTCAATTTGATTGATAATCCACTCGCCAAACAACTCTGAAACAATTTGATAGCGTAACTTATTATCTAACTCGGCCTGAAGGATCTCCTCCACCAAAATCAAATGCACTCCCTTAGAAGTCACAATCGGTTTAAGAACCTCTGGTGGTGTCGCCGCAAAAACAGCCGATGAAATCTCTGACTTCAAATCTTTACGAGACAATATTCCTCGATATCCTCCTTTTCGGCGTAACTCCTTATCCTCAATATACTTGTGAGTCACATCATAGAAACTCATTTCCCCTTCCTGAATAGAATAAAATAATTCCATCGCTAAATCTTCGTCTTCTAACACCACTTCATACATCACTACCCCAGCATAATCTAATTGATTTTCATAAAAGTAAGGCTCAACTTTTTCGGCAAATAGATGAGTCATCAACTTTTCGGAAATAACGGTGATGTAGGCAATTTCTTCTAAATCATCTACAGACAAATGGTGTTTCTCTAGCCAAGCAAAAGTTTCTTGTACGCCACGAAGTTTCTGAAGAAGTCTAAGAGTATCCGCCGCTTGCTGAAGTTCCTCATTATCCACAGTTATCCCGGCTTCCGTAGCTGCATCAGTAATAATCTGACGACTAACAATGGACTGGATTAAATCGGGTATTTGAAGAGATAGCTTAACTTGTTTCAGAATATCTTCAGCAGTAATGGCAACAGATTGTGACATAATCTTTCTCCGGGTAATCAAAACATTTTTATGGATTCCCGCAATTCGCGGGAATGACAGGCCCTCGAACAAAAGCTTTCTAAAATTCTAAACCTCCTTTTTGTAACTTCTTGAATGGGTCAAGAATAAAATCAATAACGCGACGCTGACGCACCACCACCTCAGCCGTAGCCGTATCTCCCGGACGTAATGGAATACAGTCATTAGCACTAGGAATACAAGTTTGATTTAAATGAATTTCTAGTTCATAAATTGCTACTCGTCCCTGAGATGTTTCTTGCATTTTGGTGGTTGGGGAAATTTTAATTAAACTTCCATCAACTACGCCATAGTCCTGAAAAGGATAAGCATCAAACTTCATCTTAACCGCCATTCCTTTCTGTAATGAACCACTTTGTGTAGTGGCCATTTCTGCTTTCAATAAAATATCCGCTTTTTGGGGCGCTATTTCTACAATCATTCCTCCTTGTTGTACCACATCTCCCACCCCAGTAATCGGCAAACTAAAAATAGTGCCTCCTTCTTGGGCTCTAACAATCCGTTTCTCTAACTCAAACTTCACAGAATCAATTTCTTTCTTTGTTTGCGTCACCTCAGATTTAAGACTACTGATTTGGCTATCCAAACTTTTTAGCTGTTCTTGAATTTTAGACAGAGCAATTTCCCCCGCATGAGTAAGGGTTTGAACACTATTCTCTTGCTCGGCTAAACGCAACTTCGCTTGCTCAATGTCCGCTTCCCCTTGATTAACAATTCTCTGATAAATCCTCTTTTGTTCGATTAATCGTAACTCCGCTTGCTCAATATCCGCCTTCCCTTGATTAACAATTCTCTCATAACTGCTTTTCTGCTCTTCTAATCGCAGTCTGGCTTGCTCAATATCTGCTTGACTTTGCTTCCAAATACTTTGTCTTTCATCGGCGATATTTTCCTGTTCAACGACCCGAACTTCCGCTATCACCCCATTATGGAAAAGATTCTGGTAACGTTCGACTTCCCTCAAGGCTTTTTGTAAGCGCAATTCTGCTAAATTATAAGCGGTGTTGCTATCCTCTAACTGTTGTTTGGCTTGGGCAACTTGAGTCAGTTTCTCTTCTCTTTGTAAATTTAAGGTTCTTCTGAGTGCTGCCAGATTTTGCTCCGCTTGAGCAATTTGAGTCAGTTTTTCCTGTTCTTGCAAATTGTATGTTGTCTTAAGAGACTGAAAGGTTTGTCGAGCTTGTTCTACCTGAGATAGTTTCTCTAATTGTTGGGACTGATTTTGCCGTTCTTGGGTACGCAGTTCGGTTTCTAGTTGATTTTTTTGTTGCTTTAGTGCATTCAGCCGATTATTTTGACTTTGTAGTTGAATTTGCAGTTGGGTAATTCGCTCACGAATAGGGAGACTGTCCAGTTCCATTAAAATATCCCCAGCTTTTACCATGTCTCCTTCTTCAATATTTAGCATTTCAACTTTAGCCGTTTGGGAATTAAGAGCCGCAGATGTATAGGTTAAATTTAGCTTTTGCTTAATTGTACCACCTTGCGGTTCTAACCGTCCCCTAGCACTACCCGTTTCATCTACCCGAGACAACATTCCCCAAGGCAAAGCGATCGCCACAAAAACGATTAAAAAATAGAGCAGTCCTCGCGTCCACCGCTGAGGTAACGCATCCAACAGTTCCTTTGTGGCAAAAGACCAATCCGCCGAAGAATTTAGGTTACTTCCTGGTAGATTTTGGTCGCTTTTACGACCATTTAAGTCTGCTTGGTTAATCTCATTAAACTGGGTCATAATTTATGAAAATCTTGCTCAGATTTATGAACATTAGTTAAGTTGCTGGTGATTTAAATAGTAATAATGCGCTTTTTTTGCCATTAACTGCTCGTGATTTCCTTGCTCTATTAATACTCCTCTATCTAAAACTAAAATTATATGAGCATTTCTAACGGTAGATAAGCGATGGGCAATAATTAATGTAGTACGTCCCTTAAGAATTCTATTCAAATTAGTCTGAATAATTCGCTCCGACTCCACATCTAAGTGGGAAGTTGCCTCATCAAAAATCAATAGACGAGGATTGCCTAATAACGCCCTAGCGATGGCTAATCTTTGCCGTTGACCACCAGACAATAACCCTCCACCTTCACCAATCTGGGTTTCATAACTCATCGGTAACTTTTGAATAAACTCGTCAGCACCTGCTAATTGAGCGGCTTCGATAATTTCCGCCTGAGTTGCAGAAGGTCGCGCTAGGGTCAAGTTGTCCCGAATTGTGCCACCAAATAAAAAAGTATCCTGGTCAACAACACCAACCCTTTGACGCAAAGAAGATAAAGAAATGCTAGTTATGTCATGACCATCAATGAAAATCTTCCCATCTGTAGGGGTATATAGCCCCAAAACTAGCTTAGAAATAGTAGTTTTTCCTGAACCAGAACGCCCCACTAAAGCTACAGTCTGTCCGGCTTTGATTTCAAAGCTGAGATTCTCTAAAACATTAGTTTCGCTTTCTGGGTGGTACCGAAATGTCACCTTGTCAAAAATAATATCTCCTCGTAAATCTGTTAAATAATAACGAGCCTGAGATTGCAAATCTTCCTCTGGTTCGGTATCAATCACATCATTAATTCGCTCCACTGCAATGATTACCTCCTGTAACTCATTCCATAGAACCGTTAACCGCTGAAAAGGGTTTATTACATTGGCAATTAACATATTAAAAGCCACCAACTGCCCGATGGTTAATTCTCCTTGAATCACTAACCAAGCCCCAAACCAAAGCAGCCCAGTGGTCACTAAAGATTCAATGGTTAAGCTAAATACTTGGAGTCGGTTGCTAATAATCTGCCCAGAAAAGTTTTTGCGAATTGACTTGTTGAGAAACTCCTCCCAACGCCAGCGCACTACTTGCTCAATTGCCAGAGATTTGACCGTGCGTACACCAGTCAAAGATTGGATTAAATAACCACTTTCTTCCGCTAAGGCCGCAAATATTTCTCTGGATATCTTTTGTAGGAAAGGAGTAGCAATGATAGCAAGCAGGAAAAAAGGTGGCACAATGACTAATGCCAGCAAAGCCATTTTCCAGCTATACCAGAACATAAGTCCCACATAGATAAAGACCGTGAGTAAATCTAATACAATAGATAGGGCTTCACCCGTTAGAAATCTCTCAATCTTGCGGTTTTCCTGCAGCCTGGCCATGATATCCCCCACATAGCGAAACTCAAAAAAACGCAGGGGTAATCGGAAAGTGTGGGTAATAAATCCCACAATCATGGCTAAATTTACTTTGTTGGCAGTGTGGTCGAGGAGATATTGTCGTAACCCGGTCAAAGCAACCCGAAATAAACCAAAAATGACTAACCCTAATCCCACAGCCGTTAAGGTTAATGTACTGCCTTGAACAACTACCCGGTCGAGGAGTAACTGAGTAAATAGTGGGGTAACTAATCCGAAAATTTGAATGACTAAGGAAGCAATAAATACTTCTAGCAATACTTGACCGTGAGGACTGGCTAAATTAAAAAATTGCCAAAATGGGGTAGTATGATTTTTGAGTTCCTTGATTAAAGCTGTCGGTTGTAGGAGTAGTGTATAACCCTGCCAACCTGTTTTAAATTCTGGATATGTTAAACTCCGTTGACCAATAGCAGGGTCAGCAACAATGACTTGATTGCGAGTGATTTCATAAACGACAATATAATGATTACCTTCCCAGTGAGCGATTGCGGGTAATTTTTGTTTAGCCAGTTGGTCAATACTGGCTTTAACTGGTCTAGTGGAAAATCCGATACTTTCCGCCGCAGCGGATAGTCCTCGCAAAGAAGCCCCATTGGCATCTACATTAGCAATATCTCGAATGCGGTTGACACTAAACTTTTTGCCCCAATAACGGGCAACCATTACTAAACAAGCAGCACCACAGTCAGAACCACTTTGTTGCTCAAAAAAAGGATAGCGTCTAGTAATATGCTGCCATAGATGAGTAACGCGCTGAGTGGGGCTAGGGAAATAAGCCTTGTTAACTTTTTGCTTGTGGGTTTTTAGATATATTTCATCTTTGATTGTGCTAATTCCCGCAATTAGTTCCTGGTCGTCGTTTACGGATAAATCTGGTTTATTATTGATGGAAAACTTGCTTTTTTGTTCATTATCTTTAGCGGTAGCTAAATTGTACAAATACTCCTTAAATCGGGAATTTTTATGAATGATAGAGCGCAAAACTTTACCAGGAATATAACATAGCTCTGCTTGAGGCGAAACCCTGACAGCATAATCTAAAAAACCGGCTTCAGGAAACAAAGTACATTCCCCAAATAGTTGAGCCGGATGCAGGGTGCTAATTAAGTCCAGGCTACTGTTAACCAGTCTTACTTTGCCAGCGACCAAAATATATAAGCCATCGGATGCTGAGATACTTTCCAACAACAAACCGGGGTTAGGTTTTGAAAATTCAGCCGACTCAACTAAACTGGCTAAATCCTCTTCTGATAAAAATTGACCGATTAGACCAGATAGATATTCTTTGGCAGTCATTTCTCCCTCGATAGTGTTGCAAACACTTAATAGCACTTAATAGATTTTTCATGATGATTAAGAAAATGCCACCTCCTCTGGAATGTCCCTAATCACAATGCCGCTTTTACTGGATTTTTTCGGCTCATTTTTTTCAAGGTTATTCGATTTTGGTCTGGTAGATAAACCCATTTGTTTGAGTAGTCTGTTGATATGGCGATCGCTGATTTTAATTCCTAATTCTGCGCTCAGGTGCTCGCTGAGTTTCTTAGCAGTCCATCGGGAAGCCGAATAACTAAAATCACGGTGAGGGACTTTAACTTCTCTAGGGCTTTGACTGACTAACTTCCTCAAACGCTGCAAGCATTCCTCGTCTACAGTTTGAGGTCTGCCAATTGGGCCACTATTCCACTGGTGAGCCTGACCAGACTTGGCGAGGGTTATCCAATGGCGTGCTGTACTATGGGAACAGCCCAACTCTTGGCAAATTTGGGTTTGGGTTTTACCCTCATCTGCCAGCAGCATAATTTGAATTCGTTGAAAATGGCGCTTAGACAACCCTTTTTCTAGGCTTTTTTCTAAGTGTTTTCTCTGAAAAGCACTGAGAAATCGACCAGAGTTATTGGGAAAATTAATACCAGTTTGAGATGATTTCATAAGCTGATACTCATTAGCATTAGAGGATTTTGGACAATCTGCGACATCTTTGCAAAACAAAATTTGGCGTTGCGTATTTGCGGTATAAATCAATTAGACACGGGTATTACCTCGTACTCGTAGAACAGATGGTGGGCAGTTAGCACGGTGTATGTCGCCCATGCTTTTTGAGCATTATACCAGATGCTTCTGGTTTAAGTAGTCGGACATAAGTTTTCGCTGCTGTATAAAGTTTTGTAAATAGGGTAGAAAGCTGTATGCAGCAGCGAAAACCGCCTCTTTTACATTCCTTAACATAGTGTTGTTCATTTATGGCTCTTCTGGTTTCTGTGTGGAAACGAGGTCTATACTGATAGTTTCTTCTTTCAAAATAGTCCTAAAAGTCCTGACCAGTAAGCATTTAACCTTACATAAGCAAAAATTATCACACAAATTTGAGAAGAGCCCAGAAGGTAAGAGGTAGTTAGATATGTGTAATTAATTTTGCTTAGGTACTTATCATCCAATTCCGCTGTATAATTTCCTCCACTAAAATCAAGCTTATCCCTTTAGCTTTCACAATAGGTTTAAGCAACTGAGGAGGTTTCGTAGCAAACACAGCAGCAGATATTTCTGGTTTTAAATCCTGGCGACGCTGTACCCCCAAATATCCGCCCTGACGGCGTAACTCTTTATCCTCAATATACTTGTCAGTCACATCATTGAAACTCATTTCCCCTAGCAAACCCTAATTAATTTCCAAAAAATCTTGCAATTTTTTTAGATAAGTAGGGGCATCTTCTAACATGGGAAAGTGAGCAGTATTAGCCATCTCCACATACTGGATATTATTATTCAAATCCGCCGCCATTTTGCCCATTTTGGCAGGAATAATAATGTCTTTTTCCCCTGATACTAAAAGAGTTGGTATCTTAATCTCGGCAAATTTACCGGGCATAATTTCCACTGCTTTTTTACTCACAGATGTATAAATTGTGCCTAGAGCGGCCTCGTAATCTGCCGCCAAAAAATCTTCTAAAAAAGCAATTCTTTCTGATTTTGGGATCGATCGATGCAAAAATCTCGCCATAAATAATCGATCGGCAAAAGGTACTTTTAAAAACCAATCATAACGAAAC
>VYLM01000129.1_pt1 | contig 11195 bp, 10 predicted proteins | sample 5109491 | NCBI WGS metagenome assembly VYLM01 (sample SAMN12291813, study PRJNA351875) | freshwater metagenome | isolation source: freshwater lake | place: USA: Michigan, MSU3 lake | collected 2011-08-06 | reverse complement strand
TAGATGATTTCCTGACCTAAGATCACATTTTATTCTTTTTTCCACTTCAATCTAAGAATTGAGAAAAAAGCAAAACCTTATATTATACCATAAAAAAATTATGCAAGAGGTCTAATCTAAAAACCTTGTTGGATAACGCTTTTAGACTTTTTTTCCCTCAAAAAGTGCCGACCTTTGGAGTGATTGGGGGGAAAATTCAGGTACTTTTTTCCTGAAAATTAGGTAATTGACCACGGCTCGACTGAGCTTCGCCGAACGCCCTGAAAATAGGTAAAACCCCACACCCCACACCCCACACCCTACCCCCACGAAAAACTTTTTCAGCAAGCCCTAATTAATTGGGCCGAAAGATTACCTGTGATGATAACATGGGCTTTACTTGTCCCAGCCATTGCCAAGATTTGCCCTTGTATATATTCAGGTTTAATGGGGCTAATTTTCTCTATTTCTAGATAGTCTTTGGGAGTAAAATAAGCGTGACTTTTACTGGCTGTCATGGGGTTTATTTTGCTTATTGTTGGTTTTCTAGCGGACAATTAAGCCAAATAATTGAGTCTAAATCAGTCGGATTACCTTCAGTAATTAGCTTTCTTATCAGTTCAATATAATTAAAATTACTCTCGAATAAAACAAAACGTCTATCTAAAGAAGCGGCCGCGAGTCCCACGGTTCCTGAACCAGCAAACGGATCTAAAACCACATCACCTTTAAAAGAGTAATAGGTAATCACTTTTTCTGCCAATTCTACGGGAAAAGCGGCAGGATGTTTTGAGTTGGTGACTGGGTTAATTTTCCAGACATTAGTGCGTTCATAACCATCGGCAATTTTTGAGGCTTTTACTACTTCTTGATCGGGATGATTGCGAATATGCCAATCGATGAGTAAATCCGTGTGTTTACGATAGACTAAAACGTATTCAGTCACTGGCACGGTTTTGTATTGGAGAGGATTTCTATCAGCTGCAAATCTGCGTCCTCTACCCGTTGCCCACCCTGCTCCCTCTGGTTTTAGCCAAATAATATCATCAATAAAGTCGTAACCTTCTTCAATAAAAATTCGATGCAAATCAAAGGGAACAGCAATACGTTTAGAAGCTTGATTACGCGAAGCACGACGCAATAGCACGGGAGAAATATTAATGACAAAAAAACGTCCTTCACTCAAAACTCGATGACATTTTCTGATCACCTGTCGCAGCTTCAATAGATAGCTTTCGTATTCTTCAAATTCTGAATATTCTGGACGAGCATTAAAATAGGGTGGTGAGGTAAAGATTAAATCAACACTTTCTGCGGGCATTTCCTCCAAAAGTTCGCTACAATCACCAAATCCGATGGTATTTATCAGAGAGGAAAGCTTGTATTCTTTTTTGGTTTTCTTGCGGGTTTCTAATTTAGATTCATCCTGTTTTAACAGACGAGCGATAATAATTTCAGTCCGGGTTGTCCTATCGGCTAAAATTTCGGTGGTGTAGGCATCGATCACCACTTCCCCAACGGTTTTTTTCTGGTCATTACATAGAGGAACTCGCCAAATATGATATCTGTCATCCACTTCTGGTAAACCTAATTTAATCGCATTAACTAAATTTATTTCCCGCAACCAATTAAGGACAATTTCTTTAGCTTCTGCCACCGTGCGAAGCAGATAACCGCGCTTGTCCGATACCAGTTCTTTTTCCATGACATTACTCTAGTTCTCTCTAGAATTCTAGCTGATTATTATCCAAAAAACGAGGAGAGTCTCAAGATAGAAATTGGCCACCTTTTAAAAATTCCACATTTCTAACACTTTTCCCGTAATTGTTTGATTTAACCAGAAAGTATTATGACTGAGGGAGTGAAGATTATTTGCCGTTACTTTCCAGCTTGCTTGGGGATGAAAAAGAATTGCTTCTGCGGGATTACCGGGGTTGAGAGATGCCGGTTTTTGTTGTAAACAATGACAGGGATTGAGACTCAGCGCTTGCCATAATTGTAAAGCTGATAATTGCCCGGTTATTACTAATTTTTCCCAGAGTAGCGGTAAAGCTAATTCTAACCCGATCGCGCCGGGGGGTGCTTCTGCAAAAGAGACGGTTTTTTCTTCGTAGGTATAGGGACGATGATCGATCGCGATTGCATCGATAATTCCCTCCTTAATTGCCGCAATTAACGCCTTGCGATCGCTTTCGTTGCCCAAGGGTGGAGCGAGGTGTAAACTGGGATGGTAGCTGGCGATCGATCCTGTATTTAAGAGGAGATGCAACCACGTCACACTAGCGGTTATCGGCAATCCCCGCATTTTTGCCTCGCGAATTAATTCCACTCCTCGACGGGTAGAAATTCGCATGATGTGAACAGGTGTATTAATTTCGCCGACGATTTCTAAAATTGTGGCTAAAGCAGTGGTTTCAGAAATAGCAGGATCTCCGGGTAAACCGAAGCGAATCGAGGTTTCTCCCTCGCGCATGACTCCATTACCCTTTAATTGCTGATTTACGGGGCAAAGGGCGATATTTTGACCGAAGGGTTTTAGGTATTCCAATAAGTGCCGCAACAGTCCCAAATCTTCTAGACCGCGATTATCGGTAAAACCCACCGCTACAGGCATTAAATCGGCTAATTCCGTCATTTTTTGCCCTTGTCTTCCTAGGGTGAGACTTGCCCAAAAATGCAGACGAGTCGATTTTGAGTCAAAAAACCCTTGACTTTTTTCCTGTAATGTGCTAATGAGTGCGGGGTGATCGAGAGGGGGGAGAGTATTGGGGAGAATTGCCACCCGGGTGCAGCCTCCGGCCGTGGCCGCTTTGAGCAAAGATGCGAGGGTTTCTCTGTCCTCGTGGCCGGGTTCCCCGGAATGACTGTAGAGATCGACTAATCCGGGAGCAAAAATACAGTTTTGACCAGAAATATAGTTACTATTTTCTCTTGGGGGAAGCTGAGATTCGATCGCTTTAATTACCCCCTCCTCAATCCAGACATCGGCAATGCGATCGGTTTGTGTCAAGGGGTCAAGGACTCTAACCTGTTCTATAATTGTCGAGGATTGGCTATTCACGCAGACTAATTAAAACGTCATTTTTTCCTCTGGCAGTATATCACTGTTAAGCACTCAAATTTATATATTTTTAGTTATGTACAGAAATTTAAGTTAGAAAAGGATCTTTTTATGTTCTAAATCTACTGCTTGTGTTATATAATAGTTAGAGCAAATAACGAAACAAAATGTCAAAATACCAAGAAAGAATATTTTTACATCTTTTAGATAACACAAACGAAGTGGAACTAGCCAAGAGGATTTTAAAAAGTCCACTGGGTTTAGCGGCCGATATTATCTATGCACTTTTCGAGGATAGACTGGTAAGTAAGAAGGATGAGCTAGATAAAATTAAGATGTTTGCTGCTGGAATCAGCAGGTCTGAAAAATTAGGTTCTAATTATTCTTTAGCCAAGTATTATCCTTATATGTTCTCGTTTCAGCAATTTTTTCATAGTTCTTTTCGAGCTAGACAAGGTAAAGTTTTAGAGGAGATGATTAAGAATATATTGGAAAATTATACTGACTGTAATGAAGTGCCAAAAAAAGTAGATCGTATGCAAGAAATATTGAGACAAAGCTTTGCATCATCGACTATTACTTCACTAGATATAGATGCTATGGGCATAAATAATAAGAAAAATAAAATAGTTGTTATCCAATTGCGTTCGAGAGATGATACAGGTGGAACCACGGCAAAAAGTTCCTTAGTAGAGTTATTGAGAAGTCTAATGCGATTGGAGAATTTACCAAAAGAAGAATTATTATATTTGATTTGCATTTGGGACGAGAGGAATTCACAGCAAAAACAATCAACCATAACTAAGATATATTCTTCTTTGCAAGATTATATCCCCGATGAAAATAAATTTAGACAAGAAATTATTCAAGGCTATGAGCTTAATTCAAAAATTAAATTGAAATTAGCTTATGGTACTGATGAAATAAGTCGCTCATTATTTGAATGGACTGGTACTAATCAGGAAAGTATTTTGACAGCTATTCAACAAATTATTGATTTTGTAGAAAATTGGGATGATTTATGGGTTACTTACTCAATATCTAATATTGAGTTAGAATTAAATAGTTTTCAAGAAATTTCAAATATAACCCTTTTGAATCAAAAAATCAATGAGATTAATGCTAAATTTGATTTTAGTTCTTACGAGAAATTAAAGACTTCTATCGATGAAATAACCAACCAAATCTTGCCAATTTGGAGAGAAAAAACTATTCCATTAGCGAGTCTTTCTGATAAGGCTCATTATGTTAGAGATTTAGTTTTTCTTAAGGCTTGTTACTCTAAAATTAGAAATAATTAAAATACATTATGCAACTAGAACTTTTCGATTCTAATAATTTAGAAGAATTTAATCAGGGAACCCCGCGATTAGTTTCTTTTCGAGATTTAGTACCAGAAATCACTAGCACCAGTTATCTAACCCACGGCATCTATTATTATCCTGCCAAATTTATTCCCCAAGTGGTGAGATTTTGTCTTGATAATTACAGTAAAAAGGATGATTGGATTATCGATCCTTTTGCTGGTTCGGGTACGGTGGGTTTAGAGGCTAAACTTTGTCAAAGAAATGCGGTTTTAACTGACCTGAATTATCTTTTAAACCATATTATACCGATTAAGATTACAGAACACCAAGAACCATTGAGTTACTCGGAGTTAGATAAAAAAATCTTAGAAGTTTTTGCCAGCAAGGATAAATTTATCCCTCAGTGGTCAAATTTAAACTATTGGTATCCAGAGGAGATTTTAGCAGTTTTGCAGAAACTTTGGGCAGGTCAAAAAAATCTAGAAACTGATTTGTATTCCCAGATCATTCAAGCGGTTTTAGTGAAAGTTAGTAAACAGTTTTCCTATGCAGAACATACGAAACCAAAATTATTTCAATCGAAATACAAAAAATCAGATATACAAGAACTATTACAAAGAGATTGGCAAGAGGAATTAAAACGAACGATTAAAGATATGAGTTTTGAAACTTTAACCAGCGTCAATCAATATATTACCGTAACTTGGCATAATTGTAATCAAGTGCTTTTTTATGGAGGAGTAGATAGTGCCACTTTTGAGATCGAGCAAAATCTAGAGTTAGATTGTTTAATTAGTTCACCCCCCTATCTGCAAGCACAGGAATATATCAGAACAGCAAAACTAGATTTATATTGGTTAGGATATACAGAAAAAGAAGTACAAAAAATCTCTAAGCTAGAAATTCCCTACCGACAGGCTACCAGATTAATCGAAACCGAAACCTTAAATCAAGTGAGATCGAGTTTAGAGAAAGAGAATTTACATAAAATACTCGATTCCTATTTTTGTCACACCATCAACGCTTTAGAAAATGCCACCAGAAAATTAAAACAAGCTGGGAAAGCTTGCATTTTTGTGGGTAATCCGAAAGTGGATGGAGTGGAAGTAGAAACTTGGCGAATATTAGGGGAATATTTTCAGGAAAATGGCTTTATTTTTAATACCGTCTTTGAGGATAGAATTAAAACCAGACAGTTATTCAAATCTCGCAAGAATAAAAATCCTGATGGCATGAAATCCGAATATTTACTAATCTTAGAGAAAAGGTAGGTCTAGTTTATAGCGTTTCCCATTCACAAAAGGTACATTCTCAATCTTGAAAAGCTTAATCAGCAAAACTTTAAGTGTGCCGTACAGGTACGAGAACCCCTATATTATGTGTAAAAAACTATGTATCTAAGCACAATTAATTACACATCTAAGCCACTACTCCGTCAGACTTCTGTGGTGGTGAGCAAACAGAGAACTGAAAACTCAAATCCGATCCCTAATAGCTTTATCCCGTCTCCCGTCTCCTGTCTCGACTAGGAAATTAATTTTGCATGACTACTTATGTAAACAACAGGCTTCGATCGTTGAGATAGCGATCGCCCTTGAGGTTCGGCGATTGCAGCTTGGGTAAACATTTAGGGACTTGCGCTTTGATAATAGAGTTCTTGCATAATTAATTCTTGAGAGTTCAAAAATGACAAAAATAGACATAAAACTGCATAAAATGCCTAAATGAAGCATTTAATCGATTAATGCTTATTCTTAATTCTCCCGACCACCGGCTCCTAACCCCACCAACAAACTTTTTGCCGCAAACCCTAGCTTAACACCATAGTTCGGGAACCCGTACCGATCGAGCAGTTGTCAGGGGGCCTTGTATTTCGGTAAATTAGCACTCGGAAGGTAAGAGTGCTAATCTGGAAAAGACACTTACCCAAATACAAGACAAACGGAGGATATTCCATGGCTGCAGTCAGCATCAACGTAACAACTGTTAAACCCCTAGGCGATCGAGTTTTCGTCAAAGTTAGTCCCAGCGAAGAAAAAACCGCCGGTGGTATTTTCCTTCCCGACGCCGCTAAAGAAAAACCCCAAATCGGGGAAGTCGTGGCCGTCGGCCCCGGCAAACGCAACGATGACGGTAGCCGTACCCCCGTAGAAGTGGGTGTGGGTGACAAAGTTCTCTACTCCAAATATGCCGGAACCGATATCAAACTTGGTGGCGAAGAATTCGTTCTCCTCTCCGAAAAAGACATTCTTGCCGCCGTTTCCTAATCATCTACCCTTGAAAACCCCTATTTTGCACGAATAACGATACATTATGGCTAAATCTATTATCTACAACGAAGATGCTCGTCGCGCCTTAGAAAAAGGCATGGATCTTCTGGCCGAAGCGGTAGCCGTCACCCTTGGCCCCAAAGGTCGTAACGTCGTCCTCGAAAAGAAATTTGGCGCACCCCAAATCGTCAATGATGGCATCACCATCGCTAAAGAAATCGAACTGGAAGACCATATCGAGAACACCGGTGTGGCTTTAATTCGCCAAGCCGCCTCAAAAACCAACGATGTAGCGGGTGATGGTACTACTACCGCCACCGTTCTCGCTCACGCTATCGTTAAAGAAGGTTTACGCAACGTCGCCGCCGGTGCTAACCCGATTTCTCTGAAAAAAGGGATCGATAAAGCTGCCGATTTCCTCGTCAGTCAAATCGCCAAACACGCGAAACCCGTAGAAGATTCCAAAGCGATCGCACAAGTGGGTGCTATCTCTGCCGGTAACGATGATGAAGTCGGTCAAATGATCGCCTCGGCCATGGATAAAGTCGGCAAAGAAGGCGTAATTTCCCTAGAAGAAGGGAAATCGATGACCACCGAACTAGAAATCACCGAAGGGATGCGTTTTGACAAAGGTTATATCTCTCCCTACTTTGTCACCGACACCGAACGCATGGAATGCGTTTTTGAGGATCCCGCTATTCTGATTACCGACAAAAAAATCGGTTTAGTACAGGATTTGGTTCCCATTCTCGAACAAGTGGCCCGTCAAGGTAAACCCCTAGTAATTATCGCCGAAGACATCGAAAAAGAAGCTTTGGCAACCCTAGTAGTTAACCGTCTGCGCGGTGTTCTTAACGTCACTGCGGTGAAAGCTCCCGGATTTGGCGATCGCAGAAAAGCGATGTTAGAAGATATCGCCGTCTTAACCGGTGGTCAAGTAATCAGCGAAGATGCGGGTTTAAAACTGGAAACCACTAAAATTGACAGCTTAGGTACGGCCCGTCGTATCACTATGAACAAAGATACCACCACCATCGTGGCCGAAGGAAACGACGTGGCAGTGAAAACCCGTTGTGAGCAAATTCGCCGTCAAATCGACGACACTGATTCTTCCTACGATAAAGAAAAACTGCAAGAACGTCTGGCTAAATTAGCCGGGGGTGTGGCAGTGATTAAAGTCGGTGCCGCTACCGAAACGGAAATGAAAGACCGCAAATTGCGCCTAGAAGACGCAATTAACGCCACTAAAGCAGCCGTAGAAGAAGGTATCGTCCCCGGGGGTGGTACTACTTTAGCTCACCTGGCTCCCCAATTGGAAACCTGGGCTAAAGAAACCCTCCAGCATGAAGAATTAACCGGTGCTTTAATCGTTTCTCGCGCCATTGCTGCCCCCTTAAAACGGATCGCTGAAAATGCCGGCCAAAACGGTGCAGTTATTGCCGAACGGGTGAAAGAAAAGCCCTTTAATGTCGGTTATAATGCCGCTACCGGTGAGTTCTCCGATATGTTTGAGGCGGGTATCGTTGACCCCGCTAAAGTGACTCGTTCTGCCCTACAAAATGCCGCTTCTATCGCCGGTATGGTTTTAACTACCGAGTGTATTGTTGTGGATAAACCGGAAAAAGAAAAATCCGCTCCTCCCGCCGGCGGTGGTGACTTCGACTATTAATAATTAGTCTGTTTTTTCTGGACTCGATCGCTTAAATGCGATCGAGTTTTTTTGATAAAAAAACATCACTCTGGGTTAAGAGTTAATCGGCTAGGATAATATCAAGGTTTTACCCGAACTCATATCGCTATAGATTTTACCGACTCGTTTGATCGATTCTACGGTTCTCATTCACTTGAATTTGTTTGAGGTTTTCTAAATCTTGAATCTGTCGGATCTCTGGCAGTAATTCCAGTCCTTCGATTCCGAATTTTAACTCTAGTCCTAATTCGATACTGTTAAAAATTTCTCTCCGAATTCCTAAGTCTGTTGCTTCTTTGAGGATTTCGTAATACGACGAGGATTCTCTTAAGATTGCCATATCCCACCTTATGATCTCTGTACCGTTGCGCTGTCCAGTACATAAGATATGAAATTCTTGAATAATGTGGAATGTGGGGACTTCACTTTAGCTCCATCCCCCCCATCATCCCAAGAAGCGATCAAGATAGCCATTTAAAAAATACTAAAATTGATTTCAATGGCTGACCCGATTAAAACTAATGTTCTACAAATCACGATGAGATTTGCCACGAAAGGAGGGTATTTTTGGACAATTTTGTTGTTATAGAGATCGTAAAGATATCCTAACCACTCCTCCCTCCTGTCTTTTGGCAAAATGAGGGCGACAGGTATGGCTAACCACCGAGTTGTCCAGGACTTCCGATACAAAACCTCCATAATCTGATTGACAACGGCTTCCGACTCAGACGGGTTTCCAATGGAGGAGATTGTGCCTGAACTCTTGAATGCCAGACATAGTTCTTTCTCCCAATTGGGTAAGGTGATAATACCTCCTTCTCGCACCGCCTCTGTCATCGGGACGCTCATCTCCCCATCGAGATTTGATAAGTCCTTTTTCTTCCAGGCTGTGAAGAGTAGGATAGAGAGAGCCAATACGGAGCTTTCTGTGTCCCCCACTAGCATCTGCGATGGACTCAATAATTTGCAATCCGTATAACTCTTTATTTTGAAGAGACAATAGAACAAGCTCTTCATTAGGAGTAATAGAAACTGGTTTTGGGACTGCTCTTGAGACTGGTTTTGCGGAATTAATGTCATGGGGATTTCCTCCATTATTTGACTTTTGATCGCCCCCTGAATCAGGGCAATACTGATTAAGTGTGCATTTCATGGTAAAGTTTCTCCTTGCAATCCCTTGAATTAATAAATTATGGTACTTTGACGTTATGGTTCTTCTGGTTTCTGTGTGGAAACGAGGTCTATACTGATAGTTTCTTCCGCCAAATAGCGATTAAAGTTTTGCCCGATAAGCATTTCACCTTACATAAGCAAAAATTATCACACAAAGTCGAGAAGAGCCACATTATTCTCGCTCCTAAAATTGAACGCAACAAGATCCCGTTAGAAAAAAGCCCAGAATAGTGTTAGAACAAGTCGAGGATAAGTTTGACTTTGTTGTTGATCGCAAACCACGAATAAATTTCAGGGACTGGCGGATACAGGTACAGGCAATGGTGTAGGTAGTTAATAATAATTGTCGTACTTCCACTTTGCCTTCAACCTTATCTGTCCAAATTTGCCCGCTTATACTTATAGGGTTGATTTCTGCCACACTAAATACTAAGGTCAAGGTGTTTTGCAATGCCAATAAGGTTGTCAAGGTGTTTTGCCATGCCAATAAGGTTAATTGCTCCTTATTCATCTTCTTATTCCGAATCAAGAATTCTCTCGCCTCCTCAATCATGTCTTGCTTTCTGTGACTGATGATGTGATCTAAGAGCCGTTTAAATTGAAATGGGTTTACGAATTTCGCCTCATTCTCAATCAAGAAGCTTACGAAGGGACGCTCATCTCCCCATCGAGATTTGATAAGTCCTTTTTTTTCCAGCCATCGAGATTTGATAAGTCCTTTTTCTTCCAGGCTGTGACGAACAGGGAGTGCGATGGACTCAAGAAAAAGAAAGTTAATACGGAGCTTTCTGTGTCCCCCACTAGCATCTGCGATGGACTCAATTACCTCATTCTCAATCAAGAAGCTGTAGGTGCTGTCTTCGCGCATCATCAAGAAGTCTTGCCCCTCACCCCCAATCAAGAAGTCTTTCGTCTCATTCTCAATCAAGAAGGTGTCTTGCCCCTCATTCCCAATCAAGAAGTCTTTCGCTTCATTCTCAATCAAGAAGCTGTCTTGCCCATCATTCCCATACATGGTAAACCCCATAGAATCAAAAACTGGCGGGGGAAACAAAACATCACCGCTTGACCGAGCATTAATTTCCAGCCTGATATCCTTGAACTGTATATCAGCAAAAGCTACGGACTCTATAAAAGCAAAAGGGGCTGAAGCCAACATAAATGCTGCCTTCGCGCATTGTTTTAATTGTTCGTTCATTAATAGTTGTCTCCTGGATTTATATAGCCGATCTTATTCTAAGATACCTTAGAAAAATGATATTTGACAAGCGGACGCTACTAATACCATTTTTCTTTATTCTTGCCCAGCGTCCTACTCCCCTCTCCCCTTCTGGGCTATCCCTTATAGGGATATTTCTGGCTCTTCGTTACTCTTTATGCTAAATCAACATACAAGATGCCAAGACAACATACTTCTAACCCAAAAATTCCGAAAGTTTCTAAAGCCATAGCCTCTCCGTTTTATTAGTTTAAGTTTATTGTTGATTCCCTCGACCACCCCATTCGTTGTCCTTCGCTCGAAATAACTAATGATTTCTCCAAACCAGTTTCGGATTGTTTGACAACTCTTGGTAAAAACACTGGAGGATTTTGCCAACCATTCCGAGATGGATAGCAGTCCTTCTGTCGGATTCTCTGAGGTTTCATAAATCTTTCTAAATTCTTCCTTTAACTCGTGCATCTTTTTCAAATTTGGGAAATTTTCTTTGATAGCT
>VYLM01000126.1_pt1 | contig 11233 bp, 10 predicted proteins | sample 5109491 | NCBI WGS metagenome assembly VYLM01 (sample SAMN12291813, study PRJNA351875) | freshwater metagenome | isolation source: freshwater lake | place: USA: Michigan, MSU3 lake | collected 2011-08-06 | reverse complement strand
TTCCTTCTTTCAAAACTATACCTATCAATCGTTTCCCCTTTTTTTAAGTTTCTTCTCTTTTTGTTAAGAAAGATCTGACTAATGGATAGCTTATCAAGGGGGGCAGGGGGGATCAGACGCAAAATCTATCTTCAATTTAATTATAACTACTTACTTATAAACTGTAATGATTAAACAATAGAGCGAGAAATTGAAATCCCTAAAGGGATCAAGTGACTATATCTCGTCGCTGCGAATACTATCCACCAAATTCTGTCGCATCTCTAGGAATTCTCGGGATAGCCGCAAAGAAGCCGGGGTTACCTCGTGGTCACGGTGGGCGAAAGGATTGACGATATCCTTAACCACGCGACCGGGACGAGCGTGGAGGACAACGATGCGGGTGGCGAGTAAGAGAGTCTCTTCCACGTCATGGGTGATGAAAAAGATCGTTTTCCCTGTTCTCTGCCAAATGCCTCTGAGATGGGTTTGGATCGATTCGCGGGTGAGCGCATCGAGTGCGCCAAAAGGTTCGTCCATGAGAATAATCGCTGGTTCGGCGGCTAGGGTACGGGCGATCGCTGATCGTTGTTGCATCCCTCCGGAAAGCTGATAGGGGAAGAAATTCGCCGCTTCCGAGAGTCCCACCATCTCCAAAGTGGCGGATACCCTTTGTTTTCGTTCCCGATCGCTCACTCCTTTCATTTTTGGCCCAAACTCGACATTTTTGGCGATCGTTAACCAAGGGAACAGGTTAGGACGTTGAAACACGACCCCCACATCGGGATCAGGTTCGGTATGTCGTTTCCCCGCGACGGTGACTATTCCCGTCGTCGGCCGTTGGTAGCCAGCCAAGACCCGTAATAACGTCGTCTTACCGCACCCAGAAGAGCCTAACACGCAGACGAAATCTCCTGCGAACAAGCTTAGATTAATGTCCCGCAAGACTTCATTTCCTTCGCTACCTGAGCCGAAGGTAACACCGACATTCGCTAGTTCGCAAATCATCACTTCTCGCCTCGGGGTATCGGAGATAGTTTTCGCAGCAAAAGAGTAACTCATGGACTTTCAGAAACTAGAGGGCTTTGGTAAGGAGGCTTTTTTGAAAGGTAGCCAGATCGGGCGCGCTGGTGATTTTTTTCTGGTTGACCGCGAAATCTGCCGATTCCTTAAGGATTCTGGCGAAGTCACCGGGATTGTCGGTCGTCCCCAGATATTTCGGCGATTGCTGTTCGCTTGAATCCAACCAGATCAACTCTTTGACCGCGGCGGCCGTTTCCTCCGGCGTGATATTCAGTTCTTTAGCTAAAGCTTTGATCGCGTTTTCCGGATCGCTCCGGTATGTCTTAACCGCCTCATCCAACACGGCGATATATCGCTTCACCACGTCGGGGTACTGTCCGGCGAATTCCGTTCGCACTACCCCGAGATCCGCCGTGACAATGCCTTTTTTAGCCAGATCGGCCGAGGAGATCAGCACCGTTCCCCCGTCTTTCTGAAGTTTACTGAGATTCGGTTGCCAGACGTAACTCGCATCGATATCCCCCCGCTGCCAAGCGGCGACGATATCTGGGGGTTGTAAATCTAAGATATTCAACTCCTTCTCGGGAATATTTTCCAGCGCCAGTAGGGATTCCAAGGAGAAATGAGCAGTGGAACCAAAGGGAGTGGCCACTTTTTTGCCCTTGAGATCGGCGATCGACTTGATGTCTTTCTTCACGATCAACGCCTCCGCCGCGCCGATCACGTCGAGGATAAAATACACCTGATAGGGTAATCCACTGGCGATACCCACGCTGGCGGGGACTGTTCCCAACGCCCCGAAATCGATTCCTTTGGCGGCGATCGCCGTGTTCACGTCCCGTCCCGAATCGAAGCTGATGTATTCTACCTTGGCATCAGGAAAGGCTTTGTCCGCCAGTCCCAAGGCTTTCGCAAGTAGTTCGGGATTGGGGATCACCTGATAGCCGATGCGGATTTTTTCCGGAAGTGTTCCGGTCGTGGCGGGGGACGAAGAGGAAGAACTTCCTGTCTTCTCGCCGACACAGCTAGAGAGGATCACAGGTACACTCGCGCCCAACAAACCTAACAATACTTCTCGACGTTTGATTAACATAAGATATCTCGTTACAATCACTAAGAAAAAAACTCAGGCATCCCGACCGATCCAGGGCAATTGGGTTTTCTCTATCCAACGGATCACTGCGTCGATCGCTATGGCGATTAACCCCATGATGATAATGCCGACGAAAATAACATCGCTGCGGAGAAATTTACTGGCATCAAGTACCATCCAACCGATACCCGAAGCAGCGGCCACCATTTCGGCCGCCACTAGGGTGGAATAGGAAACTCCGATCGCCGTTCGCAATCCGGTGAAGATTTCCGGCAGGCAGGAGGGGAATATGACATAGAAAAATAACTGCCAGCCGGAAGCGCCGAGGGATCGTGCGCCGTTGATTCGGTCGATCGAGATCCGTTCCACCCCGGAAACCACCGCTAGAAAAAGTGGGGCGAAGGCGGCCAGGAATAACAGGGCGACTTTCGACGGATTCTCGATGCCTAACCAGATGACTAACAGGGTGTAGTAAGCGAGGGGGGGTAGCGGTCGGTAGAACTCGATAATTGGGTCAAGGGCTGCTCGGATCGGTTTGGAGAAACCGCATAACATACCCAGGGGGATGGCGGTAACAGTCGCCAGCACTAGCGCCGCCATCAGTCGGTACATACTCTGAAAAAGGTGATAGAGAAGCGAGTGGCCCTTGTAGCCACTTTGCAGAATATCGACAAATGCCGACCAAACCGCTGCAGGCGTTGGGAGAAACAGGGGATTAGCCCAGCCTAAAGACGTACTGAGATACCAGAGGGCGAAGATCAGCAGCACCGCTCCCAGAGAGATCGCTCGCTCCGGAGTCAGAAAACGATAGATCGGGGATTTTCGAGAAGGATTTCGGGTGGGTGTCTTTTCCGGTTTCAAAACCATACAACTCCCTCGCGGCTAATAGGAAAAGAGCGATCGTTTCTCGGAAAGAAATGATCGAACTACTGCTAATTTCTCTCGTGTAGCCTAATCACAAATTCGTAAAGTTAGCTAGTCCATCGAGATTTCATTATCCTACGGCAAGCCGACCAAAAAAGTCAAGTTTGTTGATCAAAATAAACTCATATAATTTTGTATAAATTGTACTTGACAAATATTTCTGGCGTTGCTGGTTTGAGACATAAATTTTCTTTTATAGAATTTTAAAATTCATACCCAGACTGACTTTTGGCTGGATGCAAGGTTGTCATTTATACCTTAATTAAGTAACGGACAAAAAAGTAAACGGGCAGCCATAGATAATAACTAATAGAACGACCTAGCGAAGAGTCTGGATATCCTGACAAAACTTGCGCCGCTCGGAAATTTGTGTCATACTCCTCGATCAATCAATAAATATAGTATGCCTATCAACTTACTGTATTTAATTTGCGGTGAAGGAGTCTATAAGTATGTTCGAGGGATTTCTAGTTCGATTATTTTCGGGTTCGGTTTTGGTCGGGATAGCCCTCGCGAGCGCAAATTCGTCGCAGGCCGAGGAAAAATTTTTAGAAAACCAGCCGCCGATGGCCCAGATCACTTCGGTTTCCCAATTGCGGGACGTATCGCCGAGTGCGTGGGCCTATCAAGCACTGCAACAATTAGTGGAACGGTACGGCTGTATCGTCGGCTATCCCGACAGAACCTTTCGGGGCGATCGAGCCTTAACGCGATGGGAGTTCGCCGCGGGCTTAAACGCCTGTCTGAACACGATCGAGCGGTTACTTCAGGAAAATGTAGCGATCGCCCGCGAGGATATCGTTCGGCTTAACCGATTGGCGGAGGAATTCGCCGCCGAGTTGGCGGCCTTGGGTGCCAGGATCGACAATCTCGAACAGCGCACCGCTTTTCTAGAAAATCATCAATTCTCGACGACGACAAAACTGAAGGGAGAAGCAATCTTTGCCCTGACCGACGCGTTCCAAGGTTCGATACAGGGAAGTAACCTTGTGTTTCAAGATCGGGTTCGTCTATCCTTGGAGTCTAGCTTTACTGGAAAAGACCTCTTAACCGTCCGATTGGCGGCCAGTAGTACGACCCGATTGCGACTCCCCGGATTCCCCAATAACGCCCAGGGCAACCAAACCTTTAACCTCCCGGCGGGGAACGGCAACGATATCGTCCTCGACTGGCTCGCCTACGAGTTTCCGGTGGGCGATCTGTACGTCTATCTCCCAGCCTATAGCGGTCGCTGGTGGGATTTCGCCCCGACTCTTAACCCCGTGATCGGGGGAGGGACGAACGGCCGGAAAGCCCTCAGTATCTTCGCCCAATTCAATCCCGTCTACACCCTCGGCGGGGGTTCGGGAGTCGGTCTAAATTACAACATCGGCAAACAGTTTACCATTAGCGCCGGCTATCTGGCGGGAGACGATACATCGGGAAACCCCAATCCCGGAAACGGTTTATTTAACGGGGAATATAACACCCTGTTCCAACTAGCTTGGTTGCCCGGCGCGAACGCGGGTATTGCGCTCACCTATGTCCACGCTTATCAACCGGACGGACCGCTCTTCGACTTCGGCACGGGAGGGGCGAAAATCGGTACGGCTCCCGCGAACGCGCCCTTTAACGGGCCGGTTTCCTCGAACTCCTACGGGGTTTCGGGTTTCTTCCAGTTTAACCCCTACGTCATTCTTAACGGTTTCTTCGGTTACACCAACGCCCGAAGGACTAGCGGTTCCGGTAGTGCCGATATCTGGTACTATGCGCTAGGACTCGGCTTTCCCGATCTGGGCAAAGAGGGTAATTTAGGCGGTCTCGTGGTGGGCGCAGAGCCGTATCGGGGAGATACTAGCCCGAACGATCTCTCGCTCCATCTGGAGGCGTTTTATAAGTACCAATTGACAAAGAATATCTCGATCACGCCGGGGGTGATCTGGATCACCGCGCCTAACCAGGATGCGGGAAATCCCGACGGGATCATCGGGACAGTCAGAACCACGTTTACTTTCTAAAAGACATCCCGTTATCGCCACATTTGCTCTTGCATTTTTCGTATTTAAGTCACCGATCTGAGACGGTGAGAACTAGGAACTAGAGGATAAATCTATGGGTTTCAACTATTTCAATATTGAACCGATCGCCGGGCGAATTGGAGCCGAGATCGTTGGCATCGATCTGAGTCAAAATCCGAGCGATGATCTAATCGCGGAGATCCGTAAGGCGTTGATTCAATACAAAGTTATTTTTTTTCGACAACAAACCTTAGACGAAAAGGGTCACATCGCTTTTGCCCGTCGTTTTGGCGAGTTGACGAAAGCTCACCCCACTGTACCGGGTTACTTAACGGATTACCCTGAAATTTTCGATTTAGATTATCGGCGACACCATGCCTATACGGATCTTTGGCATACCGACGTTACTTTTGTAGAACGACCGCCATTAGGCTCGATTTTACGTGCGGTTATTATTCCGCAATATGGAGGGGATACGATGTGGGCTAATACGGTGACAGGATATGAAGATTTGCCACCCCATTTGAAAGCCTTAGCTGAGCATCTGTGGGTCGTTCATACCAATCACTCGGATTATGCCGCTTCTACGGTTGATATTTCCCAATCCAAAAGGGATTACGCCAAGGTTTTCCAATCGACAATTTATGAGGCTATCCATCCGGCGGTGCGCGTTCATCCTGAATCTGGTGAGCGATCACTGGTATTAGGATCCTTCGCCCGTCGTATTAAAGGACTTTCTTCAGAGGATTCTTTCGATACCCTAAAACTTTTGCAATCCTACGTCACCCGTCCGGAAAATACAGTGCGTTGGCGTTGGCAAGTGGGGGATATCGCTTTTTGGGATAATCGTTCTACCCAGCATTACGCGATTGCGGACTATGGCGATCGCCCCCGTCGGGTGCAACGAATCACCATCGTGGGTGATGTTCCGCTCAGTATTGACGGACAGCGTGGTGGTGTGGTTACGGGAGACGTTAGCGATTATATTCCCGTTTCCACTCTATGAAACTGGCTCTACCGAACCTGTCATATAAAACTATCAACAACTCATGCTTGTAAAGCTTGTACACTAAGGCTTTGAGTTTTTGTTAGATTGATATTTATCAACTTTACAGCATTGCTCTGCAGAGAGGGAGCTTGAGGAATTTTCTACAGTGTAAGTTCGGAAGAACCACTAAAATTCAGTTTAAACTGTCTCCAAAACCGTCAAAAACCGAAAAAGCGGAGAAGGGTTGATCAGGATTCGTACCTGTAAAAACTCGATGGGTGATTGAAAGAAGTAATTCTTGGATGGAACGCTGCCAATCTTTACTCAAAAATTTTGAGCGCACTTTAGAACACTCCACTACCAAAATTCATCTCTGTTTTCTTCGACTTCTACCAGGACTATTAGCTGTATCCTAAGATACCAAATAGATTCCATAAAATCAGGTAGGGTTATTATCCCTACCCATAACTTTTATCTCAAAGCAGTTATCCGTCATTTCTAGTTAAGAATTACCCTTGGGAGCATGGTAAGGTTCAGAATCAAAAGGCTGCATCCCCACATCGGGATATTCATCATTGTTGGGGCTAAAAATCCGAGCGAAAGCCTCTGTTAGGTACTGGACAAAATTGTGTAACGTATCCTTGATATTCATTGCTTTTCTCTCCGACTCTCGACAACAATCTCTGTTCAACTTGGGAAAGGCTGATTCACCCCTCCATCCCCATTGTCTGGCCAGAATCTCATCAATTGTTGACTTTTGAGATAATTCTTGAATAATCTTCATAAGACTTTATATTTTTTCTGGTTTATCTAAACTTTTATAATAATTCTTGTATTTTTGTAAAGGAAAGATTATTCAATTAAATCGCTGAACAAATATTTGATTGTTGTCCAGAAAGGATTGTATCTTTGTTGATCATCTAAGCATAAATATCCATTGACAAAAACTTTTAATTGAGCATTATCTATCTCCTCATCCAAAAAAGGTTCGATGGCTTTCTGACGAAAGTCGTTGATTTTCTTGAGGTTTAATCCCAACTTTTCGATAGTATTAATTGCTTTTTGATCATCTTCTTGTGCGGGTTTAATTGTACCATCATAGTTAAAGGCAAAGTGAGACTCACAATCGGGATTAAGTGGAGAGATTAAGAGATTTTCATCAAACCAGTTATCTTTTAGATTACCACAGTGCCGAGGTTCACTAGGCGTAAGATTTGCCTGACAGGAACATAGCAAATTGGCATAATCTAGGGGATCAACACTGGGATCACTCTGAGGTTTAAAATGTTCTATATGGCATTTACCATCAACCAATCGACTTTCACAATAACAACATATTTCCCCCTGTTCTGTCATCAACGCTTTAATTAGTATTTCTTTTGGTTTTCCTGCTAAATTTTTAAAGTCGGGCTGCCAATCTGAGTTAGCTTGCTCTTTCCAATTCTTAAACTCTGGTGGTTCTTGTCTTTTTCTAATATACTTCATTTTCCGATAATTTCCTTGCGTCGAATAATAACTTCAGCTCTAATTAATTCTGGATCATCTTGAATTTTAGCTCTGAGATCATTGATTTTATTTTTAGCTGCCTCTAATTGATTTTGAGATATTTGTTCATAGATATCTTTCAAAGCTTCAGCGATTTCCTTGGGACGAGTTGTCTCTAATCCCATCAAATCTTCTAAAATTCGATCAACATTTTTGCCGTAGGACTCCTGCACGGGATGAAATTTTATTCCCATTTCTGTTTGTTCCATGAAGTGTAAACTTTCTGGTTGAACATGAGTGATAATATTAGGAGAATGGGTGGAAATAAAAAATTGACAGTTAGGAAAAACTTCTAGTAATTTAGGTACTACAAATCTTTGCCATTGAGGATGTAAATGTAAGTCAATTTCGTCAATGATAATAACACCAGTACCCGTTAATGGATAAGGATTTTGAGGATTAGCAATCGCCATTCTTCGAGCTAAATCTCCAAGCATAGCAATCAGACATTTTTCTCCATCAGAAAGTTGATTAACAGTAACTATTTTATTCTTTTTTGTTACTTCCATTCTCAAGGGATTACGACGGACGCTAAGATTACTAAAATCGGGTAGAAAACGTTCGATCGTTTCCCGAACTGCTTCCAATTGGGGATCAGGAAAACAAAAACCTTCCGGTTTAATTAGATCATACTGATATTTTCTATTTTCATTTTCTAAATCTTCTCGCTCGCGAAACCATTCAAAAAAAGTGCGAAAATCTGATCCACTGGTTAAAGCATTTTCGTAGGCACTTAGAGAATCAAATTGATGTTTTGTTTTAATTTTTAATGGTATATCTACCACGGCTCGATTAACAGAATAATAAACAAATAAAGGTAAGTTAATTTGTCCTTGATGTTCAGTAATTTGTCGTTGTATTTGTTGAGTGTATTCATTTAATTGGCTAAAATTACTCCCTTCCCCAGCGTGGCTATATCCAGTCCTAGTTTTTACTATTTTCCAAGTAATCTCTTGACTATCTTCCGTCACCCCAGTGATTTCAATTATAGCCGTCCCCTGACCATTATTAATCTCGGTTTCGCTAATCTTTCGTCCACTGGCATTAGTATTTTTTAGGCGATTAACTAACCATGAAAGCATAATCGCCAAACTATCTAAAATCGTAGATTTTCCCGCACCATTAACTCCTATAAATACGTTTAATTGCCGATGAAAGTCGATGTTTAAACTGACTGCACCTCGATAATTAATAAGCTTTATAGACTTAATTTTCATGGATTTTTGTATCGGCAAGATTTGCTTATATTTGAGATAATTGCTAGAGAATGACTCTCGAATAATTGCCAGTAAAACTTAGATAGGGTTAAGAGACAGTAGGACAAGGAATAGAAAAAATAATATCTAGTTTTGGCACAGAACCGGGTATTCATAATGATTATTTATCATTAAACCTCTTGCATAATTAATTTTTGAGGGTTCAAAAACGGTAAAAATAAGGATTCAATTGCATAAAATTCTTAAATAGACCATTTAATTGATTAATGCTCATTCTTAATTCTCCTGACTACTGGCTCCTGACTCCTGACTCCTAACCCTAACAACAATTTTTGATTTTTACAAGAGGTCTATTTACCCTCGACCAACTCAAAAAAACCCCGGCTGACTTTCCCGATCGCTGCCGTCTGTGAGACAATCGATCGAGTGTTATCCTAAACTCTGCCAATTTTCATGTCCGACGACGCTACTATTCGCACTGCTGTACAACGTCTCTACAATACCTATCCTTTCCCCCCCGAACCGCTCCTAGATGAACCTCCTCCCGGTTACAATTGGCGCTGGAATTGGATTGCTGCCTATAACTTTTGTTCTCATCGTAAACCTGAACGAGAGGATATCCGCATTCTCGATGCGGGTTGTGGTACTGGTGCGGGAACCGAATATCTGCTCGCGCTCAACCCTTTTGCTAATATAGTCGCTATAGATATCAGTGAAAAAGCCCTAGAAATTGCCAAAGAACGCTGTAATCGTTCGGGAGTTGCGACAAAGCACCGAGGTTCTCTGGATTTTCACCATTTACCCCTTGAATCAGCCACTAATCTCCCGGGAGAATTTGATTTAATTAACTGCGTCGGGGTGCTGCACCATCTCCCGGACCCGATTAAAGGGATTCAATCCCTCGCGCAAAAACTGGCCCCCGGTGGTCTGCTGCACATTTTCGTCTATGCACAATTGGGACGCTGGGAAATCCAGTTAATGCAATCTGCGATCGCACTTTTACAGGGAGACCGACGCGGGGATTATAAAGATGGGGTCGCTGTCGGCCGAGAGATTTTTGCCTCTCTACCAGAAAATAATCGCATTTTGAAACGGGAAAAAGAGCGTTGGTCAATGGAAAATCATCGCGATGAATCCTTCGCTGATATGTACGTTCACCCCCGGGAAGTGGACTACAATATCGATACCCTCTTTCAACTGATTGATGCGTCAGGATTAGCCTTTATTGGCTTTTCTAACCCTTCCTACTGGCAATTAGAGCGTTTATTGGGTAAATCCCCCGAATTGATGGCTAGAGCGCAAAATTTAGGGGAAAGGGAACGTTATCGCTTGACGGAATTATTAGATCCGGAAATCACCCACTATGAATTTTTCCTCGCTAAACCACCGATTCTGACTGCCGATTGGTCCGGGGATCAAGTCCTAGAGAATGCAGTGGCTGAAGTTCATCCCTGTCTTTACGGTTGGCCTAGTGCAAGTGTTCTAGATTACGATTATCGGCCAGTTAATCTCTCGGAGAGAGAATTTGATTTTCTACAAGCTTGCGATGGTCGTTTAACCGTGGGAGCAATCGATGCTCAAGTTGGTTTAGGATTAACTGGTGTGCGTTCTTTACAACAGCGCCAACTACTGATTTTAAGTTAGGGAAAACTTGGGGATGTTAGAGATAGCGTCCCTTGGCAATCGGCAACTTTTAAACTAACTTGGCTAAATCTTGCCAAAAATTCTTGTTTCTTAACAATTATCCCCCTCTCTCCCCATAGTTTCAGCCCCAGAAATGACTAGGGCTGAATTATAATAGTTATATAGAGTGGACAAGGCTGATAAATTTCTGATTGGTCCGATTTTTACCCAGATCGGCAAACGGGAGTTTAGTCATTATCCCAAGATTCCGAGGCGATTAAGTCACCAATTTGATCCCTGAGAAGGTAGTCACACCGTTCTAGTTCACATTCAACACAAACCCACTCCCGAGGGGGAATGAACTGACAGAGGGTGTAGATCGGTTGGTGTCTGCTCACTACCCCCTGTTCTACCATCTGACGGACTTCGTCCTTAATCATCCTGATAGAGTAAGCGGTGGGAGCGGTGGAGAAAGTTATGGCACTCATGGGAGATTTCCTGCAAGATCTACAAAAAAGTCTTATCAATAACTATACTCTAACCTATAAGGGGACAAAAGAGATTTTTTGCTGTATCGAGGATGACAATTTTTTATATATAGCGAAACCCTCTCCCCTCGCCAGTTTAGGCTTAGGTTAAGAAAAGTTAAATTTATCGGCTAAAAGCTGTCGAGTCCCCTTATGTCAAATCAGTGATCAGTTATCAGTTATCAGTGATCAGTTAAGCTGTTGACTAGAACTCTTGCAAATTAATTATATGTTATAATGATGGGTTAACTAATTTTCCCCAAAAAATTAGTTAACCAGTACATTCGTCCTGAATGAAAACTTGAAGTTTAACTTTT
>VYLM01000125.1_pt1 | contig 11407 bp, 9 predicted proteins | sample 5109491 | NCBI WGS metagenome assembly VYLM01 (sample SAMN12291813, study PRJNA351875) | freshwater metagenome | isolation source: freshwater lake | place: USA: Michigan, MSU3 lake | collected 2011-08-06 | reverse complement strand
TTGGCGGTCACTCCTCATTTTACCTGATAGTGATCGCTTTTACTTTTGATATTCTGATGGGAGAATGAAACAGCCCTACCCCAACGGGGGGTTTGGGGGGTAGAACCCCCCAAAGGCTTGGATTGAGTGATAAAATCGAAAGTAACGCCCAATTTTAGCCGAGAGTTTCCCCGTAAAAATCCCAACTTGGTAGATTTACAAAAATGAGATGCACCCATTAGGGATTAGGAAGTGGGAAGAATCAATAAAAATAATCTCCTGACTGCTGATAACTGATCACTAATTTACTCTCCCGCATGATAGGAACTGCGGACTAGGGGGCCAGATCTAACCTGGGAAAAACCCATTTTTTGGGCAATTTCTCCCAACTCGCTAAATTCTGCGGGAGTCCAATATTTCTGTACGAGCAAATGTTCCAGAGAAGGACGCATATATTGACCAATAGTAACTCGATCGCAGTCGATCGCGCGTAAATCTGCCAAAGTCTCGATAATTTCCTCTTTTGTCTCACCGTGACCGACCATTAAGCCAGATTTCGTCGGAATTGAGCGATCGATTTCCTTAACATAACGCAAAACCGCCAAAGAGCGATCATATTTAGCCCCGCGTCTAACTGGTCCTTGCAAACGGCGCACCGTCTCGATATTGTGATTGTAACAGGCAGGTTTTGCCCCTACCACCGTCGCCACCCGTTCCTGTTGACTTCCCTTACCTCCAGCAAAATCCGGGGTTAACACCTCAATTAAAGTGTGGGGATTGAGTTCGCGAATGGCTGTCATCGTCCGCACGAACCAACTGGCTCCGCCGTCTTCCACATCATCTCTGGCTACAGAAGTCAAGACAACGTAACTTAAGTTTAACAATTGCACCGCTTCCGCCACTTTTTGCGGTTCCTCCACATCGAGAGGCATGGGTGCATGACCCTTATCCACTTGACAAAAAGCACAGGACCGGGTACAAGTGGGACCCATCAACAAAAAAGTCGCCGTACCTTGGGCATAACATTCGCCGCGATTGGGACAGCGACCCTCCTCGCAGATAGTATGAATGTTCCTTTGTTTGATAATGCGCTGAACCGTGGAAATTTCGCTAGATTTGCCGAGTGAACGCCGTAACCAAGGAGGTAAAGAGGTTATTTCCTCGCGCCACTGTGGGGGTATATTGGACATGAGAAGTTAACTAATGTTGGGAATTTCAGTAATCAGTAATCAGTAGGGGGTTGGGGAGAGGGACGACTAACTCCCCAAAACGAAAACTTTCCTATCTCACCATAAAGATAACTGCTATAAGCTGAGAAAGCGGGTCAAGATCATTGTTAATCAAAAAGGAAACTTGGGCAATGGGACGACGGCAACGGGGAAAAATTTTCAATCTGGTCCTTCAAGGATTGGCAGGTTGCCTCTTGGTTAGTATATTTGTTCTTAATTCCCTGCCATCCCTAGGCCAAAATTTTCTAGTTCCATTTGTATCTCCCACGGGGACAAGGATTTTTGTAGCCGGGGATATAGAATATGCTTCCGTACATCTAGATGGATTTGCCTTATTTCAGATTGCCTCCCAAGATTTTACCGCTTCTGAGTCCCGGGAACTCTCCCCGGTAGAAAGACGGGCTAGGCGCATTGAGAGGGGCTTAAATAATATTATCAATCGGGGTTTCGATCCGACAACCCTGCAAGTAAGTACGGCGACTCTCAATAATTTAACCGTGATTGTGGCCAAGGATAACCAGAAGTTACCGCAACAGGTAATTCTGACAGTAACAGAAGTTGATGCCCTGATCGATTCTTCTTCGGTTGACGATTTAGCAGACCGATGGGTTAAAATCATCCAAACAGCTTTGCTCCAAGCTTGGCAAGAACGTCAGCCCGCCCCTCGTCGGCAACAGGTAATGACTGCCACTATAATTATTTTGGGGCTAACTTTCTTAAGCTGGGTATCAATTTGGTGGCAGAGACACCTAAGAAATCGCTTTAATCTCCTCAAAAAACAAGCTAAAAGGCAATCCGATCAAAATTTACCCATAAATTCCCCCCCCAGAAAAGATCGCTCCCAAGAGCCGATTTTAGCCGCTCTAGGAGATTCCTCTAATTTCCGTCAACAGGCTGATATTCAGCGACAACTAACGCTAAATATTCTCTGGAAAAGACTAGCTTTTATTGGACTGATACTGCTTTGGTTTGGCGGAATAGCCGCGATTTTGTATGTATTTCCCGAAACTAGGCTAGAAGGACGCGGAATAATCCGTATTCCTTTACAGATTTTTATCATCTGGTTGCTGATGACATCAGTGAGCAATATGGTTAATCTCTACGTTAATTCCAGACTACGCGAGTGGGTAGAGGAAGGAGCGGTTTTTTCGGAAAATTTGGAAAGGAGGATTCTGCGCGCTCCCACTTTATTAGAAGTTTGGCGAGAAATTATCACATTTATCGCTATTTTTCTGGGAATTTTGATTTTTTTCAGTTGGATGGGTCTTTCTTTCGCCTTTTTACTCACGGGAGCCGGTTTAGTGGGAGCATTGCTCACCTTTGCCTTTCAGGATCTTTTAAAAGATTGGATTAACGGTTTTCTAATTATCTTTGAAGACCAATACACTGTCGGTGATATGATCCAGTTTCAGGAGTTTATCGGTTTGGTGGAAAATATGAGTTTGCGAGCGACTCAATTGCGGGCTGCTGATGGACGTTTAATCACTATTGCCCATAACCAAATTATTAGCGCACACAACCTCAGTAAAGATTGGGCGCGGGTCGATTTTACCATCGAAGTCGCCTATCAGACCGAGCCAGATCTGGCGATCGCTTTAATGGCAGCCATCGCTGAAAATATGGCTGTAGATCCACAATGGCAAGAAGATATCATCAATCCTGTGCAGGTTGCTGGTGTCAGTCGGGTTTCTCACACGGGAATGGAAATTATGCTCAGAATTGTCGTCAAAAGATTACGACAATGGGACATAGAAAGAGAGTATCGTCGTCGTCTCAAGATTGCTTTTGAGGAGAAGGGAATTCACATCGGTATCCCCCAACAAAGTTTCCTGATAGCACAAGATAGAGAGGAATTCAAGGGACAGTTTTAAAGGGGAGCGATACTAAATCCTGTTTAAAAGGTATAGGAGAGTGGGGTGTGGGGATAAGGGAGAAACAATTCATAACTTGAGAGTTAATCACACTATTAAAAACGGATTTGTTATCAGTGCAGTTATCACTCCGCGTCCTGTAGGGGCGAAGCATTCGGATAGAAAATCTACGGTTTCACCGATAGGTTATTGCCCGAATGCTTCGCCCGTACTTTTTGCCGCAAACCCTAAGTAAAAAATTGCCGTCTTTTCACTGATTACTGATCACTGATCACTGTTTGGTAGGTTTAAACTAGGTTAGGATAGCTAACCTAACCTAGAAAATTTTTAGGAAGCTAAGGCTACCTCGACTATTTGTTGTAGTTCCCCATTTTGATAGAGTTCGATCATAATGTCGGAACCACCAATAAACTGACCGTTGATATAGACTTGGGGAATAGTCGGCCAATTGGAATACTCCTTAACTCCTTGTCTTAACTCCTGATCTTGGAGAATATCGACAGTTTCGTAGGAAACCCCCAGAATATTGAGAATTTGTATGACGTTATTCGAGAAACCACACTGAGGCATTAATTTATTGCCCTTCATGAACACAAGAACTTTGTTATTCTGGATTAATTGATCGATTCTGGCCTTAGTTTCGGGTGTCATAGGTCTAGTAGCTAGAATTTGAGCAAGAATAGCCAATCCTGAGACGTGGCATATCCTATCAGTTTAGCACAAGCCGTTGAGATAGCCTTAAAAAGGAAGGTCTTCGTCCTCCTCCAAACTATCTAAAATTTCGTTAACATCAGGTCTCCCGCGCACGATAGTCATATTTTCCAGAGACTTATTAACTTTAGTTTCTGCGGCCGAATTTTCTGGCACTGAATAACCCATATTGACCAGTTCACCATCAAAAGATTTCGCTAACTTTTGAGCGGCCGCCAAAATTTCGCTAACATCGACATCTTGATCTAATGTCTCTAAAGATGAATCAAAATTTAAGATTTTTTGGGGCAGTTCTGTGCTAGGAGTTTTTGGGGTTCCCGATGCAGTGATCTTTGCTTCTTTTTTCTCGATAATTGCTTCTTTGACTGGAGGAATATCCACCACAGTCATAACTTTATTTTCGGGAGTTATTGGTGGAGTTGCTGCGGTTTCCGGTGGTGGTAGTATCCTGGCCGCTGGGGATTGGGAAACTTCCGCAACCATGGCAGCAGTGGCGGAACCTACCTGTAAATGAACTTTAATCCGGCGCTGAAAAACTGCCTCGAAAGCTGACTCAATATTAGTCAATCGTAGCCGGGCCATTTTTAATAATTGTTCCGAAGATATACTTAAATAAGCGCTCGATTCTTCCATATTAAAAAGACTGCCATGCTGACGTAGGAGAGTGCGAGTAGTGGGGGGTTCCATTACTTCTAAAACCTGCTGCCAAATTTGTTCATGATTGTCATCACTGGCAACAGTTTTAACCTCAGTTTTCGGCACTGCGACGCTAGTTGTCGGGGTGATAACTGGCGGTTTTATCGGTTCATTAACCGGCGCTGGCGCTGTGATCACTTCCGGGGGCCTCTCGGCGCTGGTTTGGGGACGGGAAGGCGCTACCGTGGCAACTAGCGGAATCACCTGTGCTTGCGGTAACAGTCCTAATAGAGTGACTTCTAACCAGAGACGGGGTTGAGTGGTGTTTTTTAGTTGTGTTTCGCTGTCTTTAAGCAGTTGTTGACCGCGGAGAATTTCCTCTAAAGACCAAGTACGCGCTTCCTTACACAAATCCTGCCAAGTGGGAGCAGTGACAGCCACCATTTCTGGACGATTAGGGGCGGTTTTGGCTAAAAGTAGGTTTAAATAGAATCCCGCTAGATTTTGCAAGACGATTAAAGGTTCCTTCCCGCGATTCATCAGATGGCGACATTGTTCGATAACTTGATCGGGAATATTGCTATGAATGACTTTAAGTAGGGTTAAAAGGTCTCTTTCGGGGACTGCACCGACTAAATCCCAGACTCGCTCGGCCGTAATCGTTCCTGCGAGTAAACTTAATTGATCAAGAAGACTTTCGGCATCGCGTAAACCACCGTTAGCGATCTGAGCCACCAGGGTTAATGCTTCTAGGTTAATATCGATCGCTTCTATTTGGGCGATTTTTTGCAGGTGTGCCACCATCGCATCGAGAGCAATACGGCGATAATCAAAGCGTTGACAACGGGAGATGATAGTAGGCAAGACACGCTGAGGATCGGTGGTAGCAAGCACAAAAATCACTCGATCTGGCGGTTCTTCTAGAGTTTTCAGCAAAGCATTAAAGGCCGCCGTACTGAGCATATGGCATTCATCGATGACATAGACTTTATAACGACATTGGACGGGGGCAAATTGCGATCGCTCGATAATTTCCCGAATGTTATCCACACCCGTATTACTAGCGGCATCAATTTCGATCACGTCTAGGGCCGAACCATTGGCGATCGCTTGACAGACGGAACACTTACCGCAGGGAATCGGTGTCGGATGGTCACTAGACAGACAGTTAAGGGATTTGGCTAAAATTCGCGCCGAGGAGGTTTTCCCCGTGCCTCTGGGTCCAGTAAATAGGTATGCAGGAGCGATTCGCTCACTGATTAAGGCATTACTAAGGGTCGTGGCGATCGCTGATTGTCCCACCAAATCGGCAAAGGTTTGGGGACGATACTTATGATGTAGAGGTTCGTAGGTCATGACTGGCTGAAAACTTTTTCCCCACCCTAGAGACTACTATTATCCTATGCCGATTCTTTTTCAACACGAGAACAAGTGTATGCTTTTTATCTAGCCAGTTTTAATGCGCGATTTGCATCACGAAAATGGCAATTTGGCCAAGGCATCTAATAAATTGTATTAATAACTACAATTTCGCCGAGAAAACCTGACGACTATCTTAGTATGCCTAAAGACAGCGCCACTAATCAGACCAACTGCTTATGACTGAATCTACAAAAACCCAATGTCCTTACTGTGGAGTAGGTTGTGGTTTGACAGTCACCCCCCCCGCGTCGGCCGGACAAGCATGGAAAGTCTTCGGGGACAAGTCCCACCCCTCCAGTCAAGGTATGGTCTGTGTTAAAGGGGCCACCGTAGCGGAATCAATCGATAAAAATCGCCTCAAAACCCCGATGATTCGCGATTCTCTCCAAGAGCAATTCCGTCTTTGTACTTGGGAAGAAGCCCTCGATCGCATAGTTAACCGTATCCAAACTCTAATCGCTCAGGGGGAAAAGGAAAGTATCTGTCTATACGGTTCGGGACAATTTCACACCGAAGATTACTACATCGCCCAAAAACTGGTCAAGGGCTGTCTGGGAGTCAATAACTTTGATGCTAATTCCCGTCTTTGTATGTCTTCGGCCGTGGCCGCTTATCGGGACAGTTTCGGGTCCGACGGTCCCCCCTGCTGTTACGATGACCTAGAATTAACCGATTGTGCCTTTCTGGTGGGGACAAATACGGCCGAATGTCACCCCATCATCTTTAACCGTCTGCACAAGTATCTCAAAGGTAACAAAGAAGCGAAATTAATCGTCGTTGATCCCCGCAGGACAAAAACCGCCGAGGCCGCTAATCTCCACCTCGCCATTAACCCGGGGACTGATATTGACCTATTTAACGGTATTGCTCACCTGTTAATGAATTGGGGTGCGATCGATACCTATTTTATCGATAAATGTACCCGAGATTTCCCCAAATACGCCGAAATTATCCGCCATTATCCCCCCGAAATAGTCGCCCCTAAATGCGGCATCCCCATCGAGGATTTAGAAAAGGCTGCCCGCTACTGGGCCGAATCGAAAAGAGTCCTTTCCCTCTGGTCGATGGGTATCAATCAATCTAGGGAAGGCACGGCCAAAGCCCGCACTTTAATCAATTTACACCTAATGACGGCTAATATCGGTAGGCCGGGGGCCGGTCCTTTTTCCCTAACGGGACAACCCAACGCCATGGGAGGACGGGAAGCCGGCGGCCTCTGCCATCTTCTCCCCGGTTATCGTTCCGTCAAAAATCCCCAACACCGGGCCGAAGTGGAACAAGCTTGGGGTTTACCTGCCGGTCGGATTTCTCCCGTCCCCGGTCGCGACGCTTGGAGTATGATTACTGGTTTGGAGACGGGAGAGGTCAAACTTCTCTGGATTGCCGCCACTAATCCGGCCGTTAGTATGCCTGATCTAGAACGCACCAAGGCGGCCCTGTTAAAATCACCTTTTACTATCCATCAGGATGCCTACTATCCCACGGAAACCAGCGCCTATGCCCATTTATTACTGCCAGCAGCCCAATGGGGCGAAAAAACGGGAACAATGACCAATTCTGAGCGCATGGTGACGTTAAATAAGGCTTTTCGTCCTCCCGTTGGTCAAGCTAGGGCCGACTGGCAAATTTTTGCCGAAGTTGGTCGCCGTTTGGGGTTTCAGGCACAATTTAATTTTCAGGATTCGGCCGAGGTATATTCCGAGTTTGCCCGCTTGACCTATAAACGTCCTTGTGATATGACGGCGATTAATTATGATCGCCTGGCCGAGACCCCCCGACCGTGGCCCGATTCCATCGATGAAATTTCCGCCCCTAAAACCGGTAATTCTGGGGAATTACCGGGTAATTTAGTTAAAGATCACGATAAAAGCCAAAAAACAGCCGCAAAACGCCTTTATACCGATGGTAAATTTAATACTGCCGATGGTTGTGCTGTTTTCGCCGCCTACCACAGTAAAGGTCTAGCGGAACCCCCGGACGATGATTATCCCCTAGTTTTGACCGTGGGGCGTTTGTACGGTCACTGGCACACCCAAACCCGCACCGGCCGCATCGAGAAAATTGTCAAAATGCACCCCGCACCTTTTCTGGAAATTCATCCCCAAGATGCGGCAAAATTGGGCATAGAAGCTGGGGAATGGGTGGAGGTGCGTTCCCGTCGCGGTTCTGCCCGTTTTCCCGCTTTAATTACCAAAGCAATTGCTCCTAATTGTGTCTTTGTGCCGATGCACTGGGGGGCCCTATGGGCAGAAAATTCTGAGGCCAATAGTCTCACCCATCCGGCCGCTTGTCCGATTTCCCTGCAACCAGAATTAAAAGCTTGTGCTGTCAAATTAATCCCGTTGAAGTCTTTAGTTAATGCCGAATTATCTCTCGGTCAATTTCTGGCAACTCCCTAATCAAATTTGGCTTTCCCTTTAGTTATTGTTACTTTTGTTATACTAAATCCGTTGAGTAACGCACAGAAAACGGGTTTCTCGGAGAAACCCGTTTTCTACTCAAAAAGGGGAATAAATAATCAGTCTTTAATAACCAGATTTAGTATTATGCCAATTTTCCAAAATCTGATAGGTAGTTTGTGTTTAAAGAATTGCCATTAAGCCAAGACGCATTTTAACCGCCTATCCTTAGATTAGCTGAATGCACTTCTTTCATAACTTTTTTATGGTATAATCGGTTAATACTTTTCTTTCGATTTTTAGATGGAAGTCGAAAACTGGTATCATCTGCGTCACTGCTGTCAGCCTGCTGTTGAATGTCTTGTTCGTCCCGCTGCCAGTCGGTAGCCCCTCTTGAATCACCTCACCATGACGACAACAACTCTGACTCCCGCGCCAGTTCAAGCGGCAGCAAATTCCCCAGCACCCCCTGAGTGGGTAGATTGGCAAGTCGCCCATCAAATTCCGGGACGGCTGCGAATTCGCATTCCCCGCCTCAATTGGGATGACGAATTTGCCAGACGCTTGCAGCGATCGCTGCTGAGAACCACTGCTATCAGCGAGAGCCGCATCAATGCCGCAGCCTGCTCCCTGATTGTCTCCTACCAGGCGGAAATGCTGTCAGCAACGGCCCTCCTGAATTACTTGCAAGCGGCCATCCTAGCGGCCGGCCTAGAAAGAGAGCCAGATGCAAGCGAGAAAGTCGGGGCTAGAAATCAGGGGACTTGGCCAACTTTAGGGATGCCGGCCTTAACCCTGGCTGTGGCGATCGCTGCTGCTCCCCTAGAACTGCCCTTCTCGATTGTGGGAGGAATTGTCCTTGCGGCTTCAATTCCTCTCTGGCAGAGGGTTAGCCAAGCCCTCACCCAGCAGGGACAAGTGACAATAGACTGCCTCGATGCCCTCTGGTTGAGTTACCAACTGCTGCAAGGTAACAACATCGCTGGCGCACTCGCCCTCAATCTGGCAGCAGTGGGAGAGAGCCTGCGCCAGAGCAAGCTCCAACAGCTAGAAGACGAGCTATACCTGCTGTTCGAGCAAGAAGACGCAGAAATCCACTGGCTCTCTGACCGGCAGCGGTTCGCTCCCGTTCCCGAGGCAGATCGAGAAGGGTGGCTAGATTCCGTCGAAAAAACCGAACTACTCCAGAACCTCAAACCCGTCGCCCAAGGAGCGATCCTACCCACTTTGTTCCTGAGTGGCACTTGGGCAATCCTGACGGGAGACTTGGGGCGTGCGAGTGCGCTGTTACCCCTTGACATCGGAGTTTCTCTGCGGGGCGTTACTCCCTTGGCAGTGGTTTCGGCCCTGACGGCGGCAGCGCGACAAGGCGTTTATATCCGCAATGCCAGGGTACTGGAAAAGCTGGCTCAGGTGGATACTCTGGCCTTTACTCGCGAAAGTTTCCAGGACTTGATTACCCCGGAGCTGCTGGTGAGTTGGGGCATCCCTTCTCAGTGCATCTACTTCGCCACCGATGCGGCTGCTGTTGAGGGACTCGAAGAACAGTTGCTCCGCCAAGGTAAGCGGGTGGCTTGGATAACCGACAGTGGTAGTGATTGCTTGGCTGCCCGGGAGGATCAGGTGGTCATTTCTCTAGGGAGAGGGGATTTTGCAGCAGCCGCCGATGTCATCTTGCACAGCCAGGATCTCCAGCCCCTTGGCTACACCTTTGCCCTGGCCCGGCATACCCTTGCCACTGCATACAAGAGTTTGGCGATCGCTACTCTGCCCAACCTGTTAGTGGTGGCAGTCGGGGCATTTTGGGGACTCAACCCGGTGGCAGCCGCCGCAATCAACGGCAGTTCAGCCATCCTCGCAGAACTGAACAGCCTGCGCTCCCCGAAGCCTAACCTCTTAGAAAACGGGTTTCTTTGAGAAAGAAACCCGTTTTCTTGCAATAAATGTTAATTTTTGTTACAGGGGTCTTGAAAAATTGGCGATTGTCTGCACAAAAGAGTCGCAGTGTCAAGTGGTTCGCGCTCAAATGACATAAATAGCTATTATAGTAGCAAGAGGTTTACTGTCGATTACTCACTAAAAAAGGAAAGGAAATAACTATGATACAGCAAGTTAAATTACGTTCTCATCTGGGTGAAGACCGAATATTGCATTTAGATATTCCCGTGGAAGTTAAAGAAACTGATTTAGAGGTGACAGTAAAGTTTAAACCAGTACCAAGCTTAGATAAAACTACAACTCAGACACGCACTCACGCTGAATCAAGGCGAATTTTTGAAGAGATACATCAACACTATTCGGGGCGAATTTTTAGTGATAGTACAGATTGCTGTGAGAATACAACAGGTGGTTTATGATTGTGTTTATCTGGCTTTAGCAGTGAATAAAAGCTGTCAAGTGGTCACAGCAAATGAACGTTTTTTTAATGCGTTACAGGGAGATAGTTTAGGGTCTTATTTATTTTGGCTAGGGACTTCCAGAAATTACTCATAAACGAAAAAGGCTATTATATTAAATAAATCATCTTAATAAACATGACATCAGAAACCGCCAATTATGATGAACCCTGGAAAGAAGCATTAAGCGAGTATTTTGAAGCGTTTTTACATTTCTTCTTTCCCGAAGTTCACCAACTTATCAGTTATCAGTTATCAGTTATCAGTGACTAATTGGAAGCAAGTAGCAATCCCTTTGCTATAATAGTCATGGCACACCTGAAAACAAAAGCGACTACTGGGAAGCTGCCGGAACGGGAACAGTGGAAGTGGAGGTTAATCAGGGGATTATATGAAAAGGAGTTCGAGAGAGAACAGATAATTAAACTGTTTGAAATCATCGACAATATGATGACTTTATCCTCTGAATTGCAGTCAAGTTTAGAAAGTAAAATTAAACAATTTGAGGAGGAAAGAACCATGCCTTTAATGAGTAATATGGAGTTACGAGGAATAGAACGCGGTAAGGAAATTGGTAAGGAAATTGGTAAAGAAATTGGTAAAGAAATTGGCGCGTTAGAAAAAAGCCGCGATGCCATAAAAACATTTTAAACCGTGCGGTTTGGACAGATTTCTTCAGAAATTGAAGAGATAATCGGCAAAATGACTAACCCTACTATCTTAGAAGAGCTACTAAAATTAGCAGCTACCGCTAATTCTCTCGC
>VYLM01000123.1_pt1 | contig 11807 bp, 9 predicted proteins | sample 5109491 | NCBI WGS metagenome assembly VYLM01 (sample SAMN12291813, study PRJNA351875) | freshwater metagenome | isolation source: freshwater lake | place: USA: Michigan, MSU3 lake | collected 2011-08-06 | reverse complement strand
ATTAGGGTTTGAGCAGTCCTCACCGCTGCCGTTTCCGACTCTACTACTAATTTAATCACACCAATTCCTAAGGAGGGATTGTCCCCGTAGGGCAATTCATCGAGATAAATGCGTGTAACGCTCGATAAATTGAGGATTTCGCCAAAATGTAGCGATTGTTCCCGTTCCACCCCACGATGGGGATAAATGACGACAATTTGCCAGGGGTGAGGTGGTTGATATTGTTTTAGAAATAGGAACAATTCCGCAAAAAGTCGATAGTAGAGGGTGTCGTCCGCTTGGAACTGCACTTCCACTAGGTAGAGGGGTTGCTGAATATCTTCTCTGAGTGGCATAAATAAGCCATCGAGACGGAAAGAGAGTTGTTTCACCTCTTGGGAGGTGAATTGATAGTTTGCTGCTCCCGGTTGCGGTTGTCCGATTAAGTCAAAGAAACTGTCCGGAAAGCGCAGGAAGATTTGGTAAAAGAGACTATCAGTTTTCACGAGAAATCTCGCTTCTAGGGTTTATTGGCAATTGCCGAATTGCTTGGCTAAACGGTTAATACTCTAGTATTAATAGGCGTCGTAAGCAGCTAGACACAATTGATTATACATATCTAACTACCTCTTGCCTCTTGCCTCTTGCCTTTTGCCTCACCTCAACAAGCAATTTAAAGGCGCGGGCAGCTTATCTGGCTCTTTTCCTGTATAATCAAGTCTTAATTTTAGGAATTGTCATTATATTTGAGGAAAATCTATGAGTTGGACAGAAGGATATGTATCGGAAGTTAACTACACTAGCGGCTTTTACGGCGAGTTAAGTCCCCTAAAATTAGGTTTAGCCACTTTGATTAAATCCATTCAACCCCCCGATTCTAGCCAAGAATTTACCTATTGTGAATTGGCCTGTGGTCAGGGTTTTACCACGAATATTTTAGCGGCTACCTATCCCCATGCCCAATTTTATGCCAATGATTTCAATCCTAGCCATATCGCCACAGCTAGAGATTTAGCGGCCAAGGCGGGAATGAAGAATATTCTTTTCTTTGATGATAGTTTTGAGGAATTTTTAGAGAGAGATTTACCTCAATTTGACTTCATCAGTCTGCACGGAATTTATAGCTGGATTAGTGCCAAAAATCGCCAAGCAATAGTTGATTTTATGCGCCGCAATCTCAAGGTGGGGGGATTAGTTTATATCTCCTATAATGCCCTGCCGGGTTGGTCAGCAGCGATGCCGATGCAAGCTTTAATGTTACGTCATGGTCAACACAGTTCCGAACCAATTTTAACCCGCATTGAACAGGCACTTAATTTTACGGGAGAATTATTAGAGGCTAATGCTAGTTATTTTGCCCAAAATCCAATTTTAAAAAATCGTTACGAGCGCCTAAAGGAACAAAATCGTTATTATTTAGCTCACGAGTATTTCAATCAGGAATGGAATTCTTTTTACTTCGATGAAGTGGCGAAAGAATTAGATGATGCGAAACTTAAATATGTGGGTTCCGCCCATATTAATGACCATATTGATGCGGTCAATCTCTCACCAGCAGCTCAAGAGAAATTAGCAAAAATCAGCGACCCAATCTATCGGGAAGTGGTGCGAGATTTCTTTGTTAATAGTCAATTCCGTCGTGATATTTTTAGTCGAGGCTCCTTAAGTTTAACCAACCAAGAACAGCTTAAACAACTACAAGAAACCCGGTTTGCTCTGATTGTTAATCCCGCAATTATCAAGTTCGAGCAGCAGTTTCCCGTGGGAGAAGTTAAGTTACAGGAGACAGTTTATCAGCCAATTTGTGAAGTTTTGGCGGAATCTCCCCAAACTTTACTGCAACTCCAAAATCACCCCAAAACCTCAAATATTAACTTAAATGGTCTTTACCAAGCTCTGATGATTTTAACTGGTATTGGCTATATTCATCCTGCTGTGGATGAGCAAACTTGCCAACAACGGAAACCATCTACTGATGCTTTTAATAATGCAGTGAAAGCTAAAGCAGTCTATAGTGAGGAATTAAGCTTTTTAGCTTCTCCTTTGATTGGGACTGGAGTAGTGGTCAATCGTTTAGAACAATTATTCCTCTTGGCTAAATCCTCTAACCAAGATGCAGTACAATTTGTCTGGCAAATTTTGGCAAGTCAAGGCAAAAAAGTGGTTAAAGATGGGAAACCTTTGGAAACAGAGGAGGAAAATATTGCTCATCTGAAAACAGTGTACGAGCAGTTTAGTGAAGAACGTTTACTAACATTGCAAAAACTAGGTATTTAGTCAATAAACTAAGATGTAAGTAGCTGGTTATAATTAAATTAAAAATGGATTTTAGGTTCGATCCCCCCTTAATCCCCCCTTGATAAGGGGGGCGCTGATCCCCCCTTAATACCCCCTTGATAAGGGGGGTATCTTGGGTTTGGTGGGTAAAATGTATTATAGGATACATTCCTGCTGGCAATCAACTGGAACGAACCACAAAGACACAAAGGACACAAAGATTGATCGCTTCTAGATAATCTAAACTTATCACACAAAGAATAAGAGAGCCATAAGGGGGGTATCTGACAATTTTTAACGCCTACCTACTTATTTAGGGCTTGCTGAATAATGGTAAAACCCTTTTAAAATAAGGCTTTTGACCTGTTAAAATCCGATGTTAGTGCAAGAATATAGGATTAGGATCCTCAAAAACCTTGCATTATCCTTCTTTTAGTACATAAACTGGTACAAAAAAAGAGGGCAACAAAGCCTGAAACGACCGGCTCCTGACTCATCACACAAAATAAGCATCTTGTCAAGGGGTCTGCAAAAATTATTTTCCAACCAGCGGAAGAAGGGCCGGACGGTGGTAAAGCGATGATTGCGGCGGTAGTCGTCAAAAATCGGAATATGGAGTCAACTATTAGCTATTTTGCCTCCTATTCACCGATAATAGCAAGTCTGACAATTTATCTGATCCTCACCCGGCCACGGCTGAACCCTTGTAGAAATTGGACAAGGGGCAAAGTTTAATAGGGAATCACTGAATAGGCCGCCAGCTTGTTAGAGTATTGGGAGTAATTTTGAGCGAGCGATGATACTACAGCCTTTCCTTTCTTCCGCTTGGAGTCCTAATCTTACCCTGTTAGCCTCGGCAGCTACGGCCGAAACTGCCGATAGTGCCTTAGTTTTAGCCTGCGTGCTGCTGAGTTTGACCGTTATTTATTTCGCCTGTAAACTGGGGGGAGAAATATGCGTCCGATTCAACTTGCCTCCCGTGTTAGGAGAATTAGTCGGTGGCGTGATTATCGGAGTTTCTGCCCTAAAATTACTGGTTTTTCCAGAAGGAGGAGCGGGATTCGAGGATTCTCTCCTCATTCATTTCCTAGAATCCACCTCATCCCTCACCCCGGAGCAATCTCCCGCCGTTTTTAGTGCTGCCAGTGAGGTGATTTCCGTCCTCTCGGAATTGGGGGTAATTATCCTGCTGTTCGAGATCGGTTTAGAGTCGGACTTGCAGGAATTAATTCGCGTCGGTCCCCAGGCAGCTGCTGTGGCAGTGGTGGGGGTTGCGGTTCCCTTTTTGGTGGGTACTTTGGGTTTAATCTACATTTTCCATCTGGCCACCATTCCCGCTATTTTTGCCGGGGCAGCCCTAACCGCTACCAGTATCGGCATTACCGCCAAGGTTTTAGCAGAAATAGGGCAGTTATCGGCGAAAGAAGGTCAAATTATTATCGGGGCAGCGGTTCTCGATGATATTCTCGGTATTATCGTCCTCGCTGTCGTTGCTTCTTTGGTGAAGACTGGAGAAGTGCAGATTAGCAAGGTAATTTATCTAGTTATTAGTTCTAGCGCTTTTGTGATCGGGGCGATCCTGATCGGTCGTTTTTTAAGCCCTTTTTACGTTCAATTAGTTAATAGAATGAAAACTAGGGGACAATTGCTCTTAGTTTCCCTGATTTTCGCCTTTATTCTTGCCTATATTGCCCAAGTTATCCAATTAGAAGCGATTCTCGGTTCCTTTGCTGCCGGCCTAGTCCTAGCAGAAACGGAAAAGCGATCGGAATTGGCAGAACAAGTGTTCCCGATCGCCGATTTATTTGTACCGATATTTTTCGTCTGTGTGGGGGCAAAAACCGATTTAAGTGTGCTTAATCCCGCTATTCCCACTAATCGAGAAGGATTAGTCTTAGCGGCTTTCCTAATTGTCGTCGCTATTTTGGGTAAAGTGGTGACGGGGTTAGCCGTTTTCAGCAAGGAAAAACTCAATCGCTTGGCGATCGGAGTTGGCATGATTCCCCGGGGTGAAGTGGGTTTAGTCTTTGCTGGAGTCGGGGCTGCTAGTGGTGCCTTATCCCCCGCTACCGACGCGGCGATTATTATGATGGTGATCTTGACTACCTTTATCGCTCCGCCCCTGTTAAGGTTAGTATTTAAAGAACCCACCGCCAGCCCTCAATCAGTGATCAGTGAGCAGTGAGCAGTTACCAGTGGTAGTGTTAAGTGAGCAGTATTAAGTGGCACTAATAGCGCTGTCTTTTCATTGATAACGAGGTCCGAATCCAAATCCTAATTTGTTAAGCTAAAAGCTTTGATGTACTTAGTTTCTAACCTTATTTTTAGGTAGGAGAATTGCCAGATTCTTTTTTGGAGCCTCTTGCCTCTTACCTTCAGAAGCTGATAACTGATGACTGATAACTGATAACTGATCAGAAACATAGCAGACCATGCCAACGTCCCATAAGCTTGTTTTTATTGATAGTTATTCTCAGAGCATTAACGGAGCTATGGATGGCAAAAAATCAACAAAATAGTCCATTTTTACCGAAAAAAGGTAATTGATAACTGAGCAACGGGAGCATCGATCGTGAGATTTCATTGGTTATTCCTAAGCGCATTAACTTGGTTGCTGGTGGCGGCCCCTGCTTGGGCTGGCAAGCTCGTCTTTTGGCGATTCGACACCAATGAGAATCGTCTGGTGTTCACTACCGACAATCGAGTGCAACCGCGAGCGCAAATGATCACTAACCCCACCAGGATCGTGATCGATCTGCCCGGGATCAAGTTAGGGCAACCCAATATTAACCGGCCCATTGGCAATATCGTCAGAAGTATCCGTATTGGTCAATTTGATGCGGAAACTACCCGTTTAGTGATTGAATTAGCCCCCGGCTACACTGTCGATCCTCAACAGGTAAAAATTCGCGGAATTTCGCCCACCCAATGGACAGTGGAATTGCCAGATCCCCAACCGATTAGGGAGGAAACGCAACCACCCGTTACCCCTGACCCCACACCTCCCCCCGATCGCGGTTCCACCCGTCCCACTCCCCCACCTCCAGTTAGCCAGACGGACAACAACGATGATTTTCAAGTCACTCGCAATGGTCTTTTTGTCCGTTTAGAGCAGAATGGTGATGAGCGATCGATTCGCAGTCAACGCAGCCGGGACGGCAAAAAAATCGAATTTGAATTACCCGGGGCCACTTTACCCAGCAGTCTCACCGGTCAAACTATCCCCGTCAATCGCTATGGGGTCGGCGATATTCAATTCAGTCAGACTGCCAATCAACGGGCCAAGATTTCCCTAAGTGTTAATAGAGATAGTCCCGATTGGCAAGCTCTCTATAGTCGTTTTGGTGGCTTGGTTTTACTGCCTAGGGGCGGTCTGGGTGCCGTGGATAATATCTCCTCACCTCCCCCCACTAGAGCGACTAATCCCAATCCTCGTCCCAATAATCCCCCCCCGAAAACTGCCAATAATCCCCCTTCTAGCAATCGTTTGGCGACGATCTCCTCGATCGATCTGGCGGGTAATAACGATCGCCTGTTAATTCGTGGGGATTCACCCCTGAAAGCTAACGGCAGTGTTAACCGGGATGGGGTCTATGAACTACGCATCGAAAATGCTAAGTTAGCCGAGTCTTTTCGCGGTCCGCGCTTTGGTCGCTCTAGTCCCATCTATCAATTACGGGTACGTCAGGAAAGTGTCAATAAGGTGCTGATTTTGGTACAGACCGCGGCAGGATTTCAATTCGGTCGCCTCAATCAGTCGGAAGGTCAAACCCTAGTCCTAGAATTGCTTTCCTCCCGCAATTCTGGCCCCGTTTCTCAGGTTCCTGACTCCACCACTATACCTGTCCCTTTACCCCCAGATACGGGGCAATTTAACCCACCGCCGCGCCCCTCTGACCCCACTCCTAATCCCCCCCAACAACGCAATAGCCGCTTTCTAGTGGTGATCGATCCGGGCCACGGTGGTCAGGATCCGGGGGCGATCGGAATTGGTGGCCTTCAGGAAAAAAACGTAATTCTGCCCATTTCCCTAGAAGTTACCCGCATTCTGCAACAACAGGGCATCGATGTGCGTCTAACTAGGGATAGCGACTTTTTTGTCACCCTGCAAGGTCGCACGGATCTGGCTAACCAGATCGATGCCGATCTATTTGTCAGTATCCACGCTAACTCTATGGGGAAAGCACGACCGGATGTCAACGGCCTAGAGGTGTACTACTTCGGTGATCGCCGTTTGTCGGACACCATCCATCGCAATATTGTCCGCAGTGTCGATATGCGCGATCGAGGGGTGCGTCGGGCCCGTTTCTATGTGCTGAGAACCTCGAAAATGCCCTCTACCCTCGTGGAAGTGGGTTTCGTTACTGGCGCTGAGGATGCTGCTAAATTAGCCAATGCCAACTTTCAACGACAAATGGCGGCGGCGATCGCAGGAGGGATTATTGAATATATTCAACGAAATCTCCGTTAATGATTAAATCATTGGAGCATTAGTTTACCAATCAAAAAATCCGTGTTTTAATATCATCAAATAAAGCTACTTTAGATCAGCGTTTTCCTCGATATCTATGAGAGAATCACAATTTAGTCCGATTGGTGTGTTTGATAGTGGTGTGGGTGGACTGACAGTTTTAAGGGAGTTGTATAAACAGCTGCCCCAAGAATCGATTCTCTATTTTGCTGATACCGCTAGACTTCCCTACGGAACCCGTTCTAAAGGGGAAATTATCGAATTTGTCCGGGAAATTCTCACTTGGATGGGCGAGCACCGGGTGAAAATGGTGATTATGGCCTGTAATACCAGTTCCGCCTTGGCTTTAGAAGAAGTACGGGCCGAATTTAAAGATTTACCAATTTTGGGGGTAATTTTACCCGGTGCCAAAACTGCCGTTAAACAAGGAAAGCGCATAGGGGTGATTTCTACCCCGGCTACGGCTAAAAGTAATGCCTATAAACAAGCAATTCAAGAAATCGATCCTACTGCCCAAGTTTGGCAAATTCCTTGTCCTGAGTTTGTCCCTTTGATCGAGGCTAACCGCATTTTTGACCCCTATACCACACAAGTGGCTAGGGAATATCTTCAGCCTTTACTGGCGGAAAATATTGATACTCTGGTCTATGGTTGTACCCATTATCGTCATCTTTCCCCAGTTTTACGTCGTCTTTTACCTAGTTCCGTGCGCTTGGTAGATCCCGCAGCTGCCGTTGTCCGAGCGGCGGAAAAAGAACTAGAATTATTAGGTCTCAAAAATCCCGAAACATCCCTACCTACTAACTTCGCAGTTAGCGGTGATCCTGACACTTTTGCTCGTTTATCTCGTCAATGGCTAGGTTTTTCTCCTACGGTAGAAAAGGTTTATTTACCCGTCCCCGTTTTATAACCGTTAGCCTTTTCAGTGAGCAGTTATCAGTGAGCAGTTATCAGCTGCCTTTTGCCTGTCCTGATATGTATCCTATACTCAACGGATTTAGTATCAAAGGGTTGGGTGAGGTGCAATCGTCTTATTCTGGGACGGTGAGGAAGATTAACGTGAAGGGGCAGAAGGAGAATATGATGGAGGTGACGATAGTACCAGAAACAACTGACCAGTAACTAAGCATTGCGTTTAGCTGTAGCAGGTTCACAAGACATAAATATGAATTTTTGTAATAGCCAAGGCAGATTTGAAATTTCCCGATAAAGGATAGCGCTTTTCACGTTACTGAGGTATCGACAAGTTTTGCCAACAAAGGGTTTAAGCTCCTTGCCCATACCTCATTCTGATGAAAACTGCTATAGTCGAGAAGATAAGTACCTAAGCAAAATTAATTACACATTTCGATCAAGCTTTTGCCTCTTGCCTGTCTTCACTAGGAAATTTATTTTGCATGACTACTTACTACAACCTACATTCCGCATTTCAATTTGTAGCATAAAAGAATTTGCGTCGAAACATCACTAGACTTAAGCTGAGGACAAATTCCCACTCTACAAGCTAAAAATAGCCTCCTTTTAGCCGATAACTGACGGCTACAAGCTTAAATTATTGTAAATCCTGATATTTGAATAACCCCATAAATTTTGATTTGCGTCCGTGTTCCTTAATTAAACTTTCCCGATAAGTTTGCCATTCTTCCCGTCTTCCCGACATATAAAAGGCATTACGAGCTTTTTTCAGCCATTTAATCGCTTCTTCGTAGCGATCTGCCTTTTTTTCGTCCAGTATCTTTTCCGCAGGAGGACGAGCGTGATCGATCACCCAGTCAGGATCGACGGTAGCAGCCGCATCCATTATCCGCCAAATTAGGTGAGACTGCACATAGGAATTATCAGAAACGACTTTAATTGCATCTCTAACTAAATTTTCGTGGAGAAATATATCGATTTTAGCCTCTGTGGAACGTCCACCGCTAAACTCGCGCAAGTAATCTAACAAGTCTAATTTTAAATCGGGCCAATCTTCCCCCGCTAAAGACTCAATTTTTTGGTAATGGGAAAAGGAAGGTTGGTCTTGAAATGCCTTAATTCTAGCAGCCAAAGCTGTATCTATATCCCCTAAAGATTGCGCTAGTTCACTTGTCCAGAGAGCTAATTGATAATAATAATTCCCTGGGAAATTTAGACCACCCCTGGCAATTATGAGAGCGGATTCTGGTGCGGATTCATCGCGTAAAGCTTTGGCAAAAAAGAAGGCTTCATCGTTTTTAGTTATCATATTTTTTGCCGATGCCATCGCTTCCTCAATGCGATCAAGATAGACTAACTTAGTTAGATATTCTACCACTTGTCCTGAAGCTAAAGCTAGATTCAAATACTCCTGATCTTTTTCCTGTTGCTCAAAAATTTCTAAGCGAATAGAAGTTAATGTTTGGGCATAATCGGGGATATTCCCTGACCACATTTCTGAAAAATTAGCCGATTCTCCTCGTAAAATCTTCTCTAAAACTGGATCGTCCCATCCCTGTTGTAAGGCTGCTAAACTCATCTCAAAATCGGCACTCCATTCATGCTGCCATTGCTCGATCTTTTCCCTTAAATCTTGCTTTTCTTGGGGATTAAATTCTTTACTTAAAATTGCTGCCGTTAGAACTCGATCGATTCCAGCACTTAAATCATCATTAACAGCACCGTAATCTTCTAAATCATCCCATTCCTCGATACAGGCGCTAATAATTGCTTCTAAAATAGCGATCGCATTATCTGGTTCTCCCTTTTGATAATAATCTTTGGCCTCATCCACTAGGGCATAAATTTCATTAGAAATTGGATCTTCTTCGTAGTAATCTTCCTCGATCGCTCGTAGGGATTGCCGCAGTTCATTACGGACAGTATTACGATAAGCTTTGACATTAACAGTTATCTTTCCTACCGCTTTATTAAGTGGGGTAGCTGGCACTAAAAACTGATCAATTGTCTCGATAACTTCTGGGTGTTTAGCCACTAAATGATTAAGCAATTTTCTTAATTTACTTTCATCGATCGGTGTCAATAAATCCTCTAGAGAGGCTTTTTTAATAATTAATTCTGGTTGACGATAACAGGTTAATAAAACCGCCACAATATGCTTACACCAACCCTCGTAATCGTAGGGACAGGAACAGGAGACATTCTCAAGGTTTTCTTGGTTAAAATCTATGGCAACTCGATAGGGTTTAACCTCACTACCACTCACTAAAGCTTGTAGATTTTGCCCCCGTTGCCAAAGAGAAATAACTGCACCGCTATCGTAATAATATTGACCGCGCTGATAGGAAGCATTGGTGCTATTTTGCCGGATAATCTTTTCATTGATAGGAGGAATAGTCATAGTCAGAAAAGGAGAGGATTGGGTGATAGAATCTTGTCTGTGGCCAGAAAACTGCCAGTAGGGAGCCAGACCACTGCATCAGCAACCGAGTTAACTTATCTACAGTTTAGCCTAAATGTGCTATAGTGAAGACACTATGGAAATTAAAAATATTCCTCTGTCCCAAATTCGTCGTCCTTTACCGCGACAAACCGATCCCGAAAAAGTTAATCAGTTGATGCAATCGATCGCTGAGGAGGGATTACGAGAACCGATCGATGTTTTGGAGGTGGATGGTAACTACTACGGGTTTTCTGGTTGCCATCGCTTTGCAGCTCATCAGCGTCTCGGTAAAGAAACAATTCTCTGTCGAGTTCGTCGCGCTCCTAAATCCGTTTTAGCTAAACACATCGCTTAAGCTGAGAAGTCCCATGAATGAGTCCTTATATAAATATCATCGGCAAAAATTAGAGCAGTTAATGGCAGAAATTGGCTGTAAAAATCTGGAAGAATTGAGTCAGTTATCGGGTCTATCTTCTTGGCAATTGCAGAGAGTTTGCCATGGTTTAATCGCTAAATTATCCTCTGAATCTTTGGTGAAATTAGCTAATGGGCTGCAGCTGCCAGTTAGCGATCTTCTTGCTCATTTTCAAATCCCGACGATGGGGCCAGAGGATCATTCAGGGGAATTAAAAATTCTCGAACAAGAGTATCAAAATTTACAGCAAAAATTAGACCAGCAAAAAGAAGAATTAGCCGCAGAATTTCAACGTCAAAGCATCGAAGCGATCGAATCTTGGTTAGTTCAATGGCCCACGGCCGAGGCCGTTGCCCGCAAAAATCCCGACCTAGCAGCCGTCAAAATCCTCTCTTTAGTCAAACCGATTATGCAGTTACTGGAGCGCTGGGGAGTGCAACCAATTGACAGTGTCGGTGATCATGTTAGTTATGATCCGCAAATCCATCAATTGATCGATGGTCAAGCGGAAATAGGTACACCTGTTCTAGTGCGTTATCGGGGCTATCGTCATGGGGAAAAACTACTTTATCGTGCTAGAGTGAGTTTAATTAAAGTAGAAATGCCAGAAATTCAACCAGTAGAAACAGAAAATGTCACCGCTTAAAGTGATAATTCTTGCAGAGCTTTGGTGCTGCGAAAAATTCCCCCGTGGTCTGCTTTTATCGAAAAAATCGGGTCTAAAACCTCGCCTTAAGACGAAAAGTTTTTGGAGCGGGGCATAAATCCCCATTACAAAACTAATGGCGGCTTGATAACCGCCCCCTGAACGGTTAAAATGAGATTATGAGTGATTCGGAGAAAAAAATATGTCATACTACGATGACTGTTTTGACCACATTACTGATCCTGTTCAACGGAATTCTGTTCGCCAGCAATGGTTACAGATGCTTGACGGAGGTTTATCTGTTGCCGATGTTAGGATGCTCCTAGATAAGTACCCAGATTTTCGGTTTGCGATTAGTAAGTGGATTTCCACCGTTTTTCCTAAGAGTCTCGGTTTTAGTTATGATACAATGGACAGGTTAAAGGAGTTTGTTGCTACTTTGCCTGAGTTTAAAGATGTATTTGATAAGTATGTTTCTAACCTTGAAGAAGGGGGGACAGAAAAGGAAATTGAGAAACTTGCCACAATATTTCCTCAGTTTAAAAAACGGCTCTTCGGGAATTGTTATGCAAATAATTAACTTAAAATAAAATTCGATGAGAGCAACTACGCTCAAAAGTAGCTGAAATTCATACAGGAAAGGACTTAAGGCACAAATAGG
>VYLM01000122.1_pt1 | contig 11869 bp, 8 predicted proteins | sample 5109491 | NCBI WGS metagenome assembly VYLM01 (sample SAMN12291813, study PRJNA351875) | freshwater metagenome | isolation source: freshwater lake | place: USA: Michigan, MSU3 lake | collected 2011-08-06 | reverse complement strand
CCGGGAGTTTCTCGATATTTCTTTCCAATACGTTAATTTAAATTGGCAGGATTATGTGGAGTTTGATCAACGTTATTTGCGTCCAGCGGAAGTGGATTTATTGATAGGAGATTCCACAAAAGCCAGAGAGAAATTAGGTTGGCAGCCGTCGGTAACGTTCGAGGGACTGGTAAAATTAATGGTAGATGCGGATTTAGCGGCTTTGGGGATTAATCTTAATAACGGTGGTGATAGCCAACAGTTATTAAAAGATTTGGCTTATCTTCGCAATCGTTCGATGACAACTGTGGATTAAAGAGGTGAAAATATGCTGAATTTAAGCGAACAAAGAATCGTCGTCACCGGGGGGGCCGGATTTTTAGGTCGGCAAGTAGTTAATCAATTAATTGCAGCGGGGGCAAATCCCGAAAAAATTACAATTCCTCGGTCTAAAGATTGTGATTTAAGAGTTTGGGAAAACTGTCAACGTTTAGCCAACGAAGAAGATTTAATTATCCATTTGGCTGCCCATGTGGGAGGTATCGGTCTTAATCGGGAAAAACCCGCCGAATTATTCTATGATAATTTGATGATGGGAACCCAATTAATTCACGCTGCCTATCTAGCAGGAGTGCAAAAATTTGTCTGTGTGGGGACAATTTGTGCCTATCCAAAATTTACTCCAGTACCTTTCCGTGAAGACGATTTATGGTCAGGATATCCCGAAGAAACCAATGCGCCTTATGGTATCGCTAAAAAGGCTTTATTGGTACAATTAGAGTCCTATCGTTTGCAGTATGGTTTCAACGGAATTTATCTTTTACCGGTGAATTTATACGGGCCGGAGGATAATTTTGATCCGGGTAGTTCCCATGTAATTCCTGCTTTAATTCGCAAGGTTTATGAGGCACAACAACGGGGGGATAAACAACTTCCTGTCTGGGGAGATGGTAGTCCAACCCGGGAGTTTCTCTACTCCACCGATGCAGCGCGAGGCATTGTCATGGCCAGTCAATTCTATAATGAATCAGACCCGGTTAATCTTGGTACAAATTATGAGATTTCTATCAAAGATTTAGTGGAATTAATCTGTGATTTAATGGGTTTTGATGGCGAAATTGTTTGGGAAATAGATAAACCGAATGGTCAACCGCGACGCTGTTTAGATACAACCCGCGCTCAGGAAAAATTCGGTTTTGTTGCTCAAATGGAATTTAAAGAAGGTTTGCAAAAAACCATTGAATGGTATCGGCAAAACGCCGCCTAGTCTCGATAGCTGGTGTGTTAGATTAATAACTAACACACCAGATTTTTTTAAGCTTACTGACCGGTAAAATCAGAACGAAGGGTTAATTTTAAATCTTCCTTGGGGTTAATTGACAATAATTCCACCGATTCTCCTCGTAATAACCAACCGGCTAATACTTCTAATCCTCCTCCTCGTATAATCTCGCTAACCGGTTGGTCAGAAGTAAAGGAAGCGAGGACAGAAGCGGCGGATTTTCCTAATACTGCACCCTGAATAATTTTATCGGGGTTAACTCCCTTAATTAGCCTTTCTAGACGGGTGAAAACTGCCGAAATAGCATCAATAGATTTTTCTTGGGGTTGACGGGTTTTTAAAAAGATTTTTTGGGATAGAAAACGGGAACCTTGACCATCGGGTTTAATTTCTCCGATAATCTGACTACCATCGGGAATAATTGTCTGTCCTTGGGAGTTTTTAATATTATCGGTTACGGTCAGTGATAAAGAAAAAGTTTCTTGTTTGGTTAAAAGAATTTTTTCCCCCTGCTCGTATTTTACAGGGATATCTGTGCCAGCAGGAATTAATCGATCATTCCCCAAAGGAATCGGTTTAATCTGGTTAATCGGGGCGAATTGACGTGCGATCGCAGGAGTCAAGGAAAGGGAGACCACAACGAAAGAAGCACTTAAAAGCATTGTTAATAGGGTCAGAGGATGATGACGACCCTGCTTTTGAAAATTTAGCATCTTACCCTTGAGTTTCCTAGTGGGAGCGAGTTAAAGATAGAGACGAAAGCGGAAAAAAGTTTGTTTCCAAGCAAGAAAATGTGGGAAAAAGGAGAATTTTAGCAAAAAAATGACTGAGATTTTCGAGTAATTGCCAGTTATTAGTTTATTTGGTCTATTGGAACGCCAAAACTCTTGATTTGTCCGCAGTTCTTAGTTTGGCACGGTTAATGGAGAACAAGAACTATTTATGATAGGATTATAGGTTCAATCCTATCAAAAAAAATCACCCGATCGAATTAGAATCTGTGAAAAAATGTAACAATTGTGACAAAAAACTGAAGAAACCTCTGATCGGGTTGCCACCGATCCCAAACTCAGGACAAGGGGTCATCTAAACCTGGCCCCACAGAAACGGCACACCTTCGCTTTCGGTTGAATTAACTCAGCACAATGAGGACAAGGAACCCTATCCCTGTCCTGTGATCGAACAGAAACAGTTCTCTCGCTATTCCAAGTCACGATCAACCCAAAAAGAGCCACTAGCACCCCAACTGCTGGATTAAAGGCCATCATTACAAACCCAAAAATCAGCATACTCAAACCAATAAATTTATCCATAAGCTCCTCTTGTAGATAACCTTGCTCATAAACCCGAACCACCCCCAATGCCTATGAGCCAAATCACACATCGGCCACCCTACCTCAGAAAGATGAGAAATAAGCCAACTAAAGATAGAAATAGAGAGAGTGAAAGATTGCTAGACTCACAGAGGTGGATAGCTAAAAAAGTCTCGCCTCTAACCCCATAATGACACAATTAACTTTAAGTTTTGCGATCAAGTAAGCCAAAAATATTCTCCCCCATCACCCGCGAACCGGATGCTGTTGCTAAAATAATCTTCATAGGGGAGAGCGCGGGAAGTTTCCAAATATCATCCTTTTTGTCCTGTACTTAGGAGTAGATTATGTTTACTAAACTTAATAATTTGTGGAATCAGTTTTTCAGGAGATCAAGAAGGATTAATGATAAACCATTAAATAAAGTAAGTTTATTGGTAATAATAATTGTTGATATTTTCATCTTAGTTAATGTTTTTACAGGATTAGATGATATTAGTAGGTGGCATTTAAGCCCCCAACAAGTATATCCTTGTTACAGCGCATGGCAAAGTTACAAGAAAAATAATAGTCCAGATAGAGATTATGATTTAATTACAACTTTTTTAGTTGATTATAAAAATAATTATCAAGATGAAGAAATAGGACATTTAGGTAAAGTTTCTCCAATTTGTTTGCAATATGCTGATATTAAAAATAAGTTAAATAATAAAGAAAGTAAAACTTTATTAAGTAAAATACAAACAAAACAAGATAATATTAATATACTAGAAAATAATAATAGAATTATTAGAAGTCAATATGATTCTACCCTATTAGAGAAAATTGCTGGACAGTCTGCCAACAATTCGATAAACTGGGTAAAAGCGGAAGAGGCAAAACAGAAACTAGAGGAAAATAATAAAAAAATATCAAAAATCAAAGAAGAAATTGTTAAGCTAAAAAATGAACTACTACAAAAACCATCGAGTCAAAATTTACTTGCTTTCATGAGAAATGAAAGTAAATTTAATGATGTGGAAGCTGGTTATAAAAATGCGTCTTTTTGGTATCCTAGCATTCAATTAGGTTTTCAGGTTTTATTTTTAGCACCATTAATAATTATTGCGTTATTAGTGAATCAGTATGCCCAAAGTCGCGGCTATGGTTTAATAGCGTTAATTAGTTGGCATTTATTAGTTATTTTCTTCATTCCTTTAATTTTCAAAGCTTTTGAATTTTTGCAAATTGGTATTATTGCACAATTCATTTTTGATATTATCGGTGCTATCTTTGGAGGTTTAGTATTTTTAGTTCAATATGTTTATATTCTGTTAATCCCTTTGTTCGGTTTTGCTGTTATTAAATTTTTGCAAAAGTTTGTTTTTAATACCAAGTCTCAAGCAGCAAAACGAGTACAAAAATCACAATGTATTAACTGCGCTAAAACGATTAAAAATCAAGATGCTCATTGTCCCCATTGCGGTTATTATCAATATGTAGAATGTCATCATTGCCATGAGTTAACTTATAAAAATTTACCTTATTGTTATCATTGTGGTACTGCACAAACTTATGATAGTTAATAGTCCCCAAGCTACCGAAACGAGCAAAGAGAGAACCGCCACTTTATCAACTAATCAATTATGGATTTACTCGAATACCAAGCCAAGGAAATATTTGCTCAAGTCGGCATCCCCATTTTACCTTCCCAACCAATCCAGGAACCGGGGGGACTAAAAAGATTAAACATTCCCTATCCTATCGTGCTCAAGTCCCAGGTACGAGCGGGAGGACGGGGAAAAGCAGGAGGAGTAAAATTTGTCGCTAATACCATTGATGCGATCGCGGCTGCCCATGCTATCTTTCATTTACCGATCGCCGGAGAATATCCAGAGGTAATCTTAGCAGAAGCCAGGTATAATCCGCAACAGGAGATATTTTTAGCCATTTTACTCGATTATCATCTGCAAAGACCGGTTTTACTCGGTGCGAGTCAAGGGGGGATGGATGTGGACAGTTTACTGGCAACCATGCAAAAAGTGGTCATTGAAGAGAGATTTTCCCCCTATCTCTGTCGGCAATTAGCCGTATCTATGGGTTTAAGAGGGTCTTTGATCGAGTCTATCAGTCAAATTCTCGAAAAAATGTATAGTCTCTTTGTCAGCAAAGATCTCGATATTATCGAGATTAATCCCCTGGGTATCAACGAAGCTGGGGAAGTGATGGCCCTAGATGGCAAAATAAGTGTTAATGATGCCGCTTTAGCTAGACATCTCGATCTTCTGGCCCTGACCCCTCCCCAATTACAATCCCCTTGGTCGATAATTGATCAAACCGGCCAAATAGCCGTGATCAGTAATGGCCAGGGTTTGATGTCCACTGTCTGGGATGCCTTGGCAGGCAAAGGGGCAAAACTAGCAGCCTGGCTTATACTGGAGGAAAGACTAGAATTAGAGCAATTAAACGAGCAAATAGAGGCCTGTCTGCAACAATTCCAACTATTGGCCGATTTAAAAGTGGTTATCGTTGATATTGTCAGTTATCCCGACTTTGTCCAAAAAGCGATCGAGACTATTAGCAATTACTACCGCAGTTATAGCCCATTATCACCCAGCCGGGGCAGTGGTGAACGAACGATCCGGGCCACCCGACAGGAAAGACAAACCTTGGAACCCCGATCTTTTCTCAATCCCACCCTACCACAAATAATTTTTCGCGTCCTAGCTGACAGCAAAGCGATCGATCTCAGTCAGAGTTTAGCTGATGTTAACTTTCATTGGTTAGAGTCTTTAGAAGAGGTGGTCACTGCAGCCATTAAATTAGCCTAGAATCAGTGATCAGTTATCAGTTATCAGATGTGAGTTTTCAGTTCACAAGGGACGAATCTAAAACCTTTGACTCTTGCCTTCAGAAGCGGATTACTGTTCACTGATTACTGTTTACTGATCACTGTTTACTGTTTACTGGACGGCTACGCCGTGCCTTTGGCAACACTGAAACAACTCCCAACACTTAATATATGAAATGGACAGATAAAGATCAGATAATTATGCAAGGGATCGATCGACCCCTAGGCAAATATTACGCGGCACGATTGAAAGCTCAGGGAACCTGTTTAGTAGCGGGGGTGGCTAGTGGCCACGGTGGTGAGATAATCGCAGAGATACCAGTGTTTGATCTAGTGGCCGAGGCCGTTGCTGAAGCCGGAGAAATCAAGACCAGTTTAATTTTAGTCCCCCCCAATCAAGTCCTAGATGCGGCCTTAGAAGCGATCGCAGCAGCCATCCCCCAATTAATTATCGTCACCCCCGGAGTTCCCCCCTTGGATCTGGTGGAATTATTAAAGATAGCTAGTACCACCGGAACATTAATTCTCGGTCCCGGCAGCCAGGGTGTGATTATTCCCAATTATCTTTGGTTGGGTATTTGTGAACCGAATTTTTATCAATCGGGGACAATCGGTCTGATCACCCGCGGCGATCGCATAGGGGATGAAGTGGCGAAAACTTTAACAGCAGCCGGGTATGGTGAATCTATGGCGGTAAATTTGGGTACTGACGGCATTATTGGCTCCAATTTGTCCCAATGGTTGCAGGTTTTTGAGGAAGATGACAATACCGAGGCAATTCTCCTCGTCAGTCAGGTGGGGGGAAAGGCCGAAATCGAGGCAGCCAAATATATTGCCTCGGCAATTGAAAAACCAGTGATTGCCTATCTTGTCGGGTTAAATGCAGCGATTGAAACCAATTTCGGCGATACAGAAACAATTATTTCTAACCAACTTTCCTACTCTGTTGCCGCTAAGAATACCAGAAAAGATAGCTTACGTCATTTTCAAGAAGCTGGGGTGACAGTGGTAGAAAAATTAGCCGATTTACCTGCCTCTTTAGCTAAAGTCTTGTCCTGAATTTGACCCCATTGCTCCAATAATATTTATAATCAGACAATATTCTGTCAAAATAAGCACCTAACAGGATGTTTCACCCCATCCAGGGGATTTTCGATGACAATTCCTGAGAGCTACTATATCATGGTAGATCACCTGTGATTCCTCAGACCGGCCAAGATAAAGACGGCAACAGGCAAAAATTAGGAAAAATCAGCGACAATCGAAACGGCAAGATCAAAAAAAATTCTATTCTAGATTGACCCTTTCAGCAGACCAACTATCCCACCCTTCTAGACAACGACCCTAAGGATAACTTCTATGGCGCAACAAAATAACCTAAAAACCGACAATATACACCAAATCGATCCCTATTGGGGTCCCCCATGGCTCGTAGAGGAACGGGACGCTTGCGGAGTCGGTTTTATTGCCGATGTGCGCGGTTCCGGCAGCCATCAACTGATTGAACAGGCACTTTTAGCCTTAGGCTGTTTGGAACACCGGGGAGGCTGCAGCGCCGATCAGGATTCCGGGGACGGTTCCGGTATGATGACCGCTATCCCCAGAGATGTCCTCGCTCCTTGGTTCGCCGAAAATGGCTTAAATATGCCAGAATCTGAGCGACTAGGGGTGGGTATGGTCTTTCTTCCCCAAGCGCCCCAAGAACGCGCCGACGCTAAGGCACACATCGAAGAAATTGTCAATAAATATAATATTAAGATTTTAGGTTGGCGCACTGTTCCCGTCCGTCCCGAAGTCCTCGGAAGACAAGCAAGGGAAAATCAACCCTACGTCGAGCAAATTCTGGTGACTTCCCCCGATTTAGCCGGTTCTCCATTCGATCGCCTACTCTATATTGCCCGTTCTGAAGTGGGTAAGCAACTGGCCGATGATTTCTATTTCTGCTCCTTTTCCTGTCGCACCATTGTCTATAAAGGCATGGTACGGGGCGAAATCCTGCGAGAATTTTATCTAGACCTGCAAAATACCGCCTATAGCAGTCAATTTGCCATTTATCACCGACGGTTTAGCACCAATACCCAACCGAAGTGGCCCCTCGCTCAACCGATGCGCTTATTGGGTCATAACGGCGAAATTAACACCCTTTTGGGCAATATTAACTGGATGTCGGCCCGGGAACCCGCTTTAGAAACCCAAGGTTGGACCCACGAAGAATTACAATCCCTGACCCCCATTGTTAACCCCGCTAACAGCGACTCCTATAACCTCGATAGCGCCCTAGAATTATTGGTGAGAACCGGTCGCAGTCCCCTAGAAGCGGCTATGATCCTAGTGCCGGAGGCCTACAATAATCAGCCGGATTTACAGAATTATCCCGAAATTATCGACTTCTACGAATACTATAGCGGTTTACAGGAACCCTGGGACGGTCCAGCTTTACTGGTCTTCAGTGACGGGGGAATCGTCGGCGCTTGTTTGGACCGCAACGGTTTGCGACCGGCCCGTTATAGCATTACTAACAACGGTTATATCGTCGTTTCCTCGGAAGCGGGAACTATTCCCCTCGATGAAACCACCATTATCGAAAAAGGTCGTCTCGGCCCCGGTCAAATGCTCGCGGTGGACCTAGAAAAAGGCGAAATTAAGCGTAATTGGCCGATTAAACAGGAAATTGCCCGAGCTAATCCCTACGGTGCATGGGTGAAATCCCAACGCACCTTTATTGACAAAGAAACAGCGATAGACATTCCCACCCCTAGTAATCTCCTTCCCCTGCAAACCGCTTTCGGTTATACATCCGAAGATGTGGATCTGATTATCGTCCCCATGGCAGAGCAGGGAAAAGAACCGACTTTCTGTATGGGTGATGATACTCCCCTAGCGGTCCTCTCCAGTAAACCCCATCTTCTCTACGATTACTTTAAACAACGTTTTGCCCAAGTTACTAACCCCCCCATCGATCCCTTACGCGAAAGTTTAGTCATGTCCTTGACTATGTATCTGGGACGACGGGGCAATATACTTAAATTAGGGGTTGATGACGCACATTTACTGAAATTAGACTCTCCTCTGCTCAATAATGCGGAATTAGTCAAAGTTAAAACCTCTAGCTACAAAACAGCCGAACTTTCTACCCTTTATGATCTGACCACCGGACCGGGGGGATTAGAAACCGCGATCGCTAATTTGTGCGCTGAGGCCGCCAAGAAAGTAGCATCGGGAGCAGAAATTTTAATTCTCAGTGACAGGACTGCTCCTATTGACGAAAAAACTAGCTATATTCCCCCTTTATTAGCTGTTGGTGTCGTCCATCATCACCTGATTCGCTCACACTTGCGTTTAAAAGCTTCGATCGTTATCGACACGGCCCAATGTTGGAGTACCCATCACTTCGCTTGTCTAATTGGTTATGGCGCTTCCGCAGTCTGTCCCTATCTTGCGTTAGAAACGATCGCCCAGTGGTGGATCGAGCCAAAAACTCAGAAATTGATGGAAAATGGCAAATTAGAAGCTATTAGCCTCGAAAAAGCCCTAATTAATTACCGCAAATCCGTAGAAGCAGGATTACTGAAAATCCTCTCGAAAATGGGTATTTCTCTCCTATCTTCCTACCATGGGGCGCAAATTTTCGAGGCGATCGGATTATCGGCAGATTTAGTTAAACTAGCTTTTAACGGTACTACCAGTCGCGTCGGGGGTTTAAGCATTGCTGAGGTGGCCCAAGAAGCGATCGCATTCCACAGTAAAGCTTTCCCCAATCTTACCGCCAAAAAACTAGAAAACTACGGTTTTGTCAACTACCGTCCGGGGGGAGAATACCACATGAATTCCCCGGAAATGGCGAAAGCACTCCATAAAGCCGTGGCCGCTCACTCCCAAGGTCAAGGATACGACCATTACGAAACCTATCGTCAAATCTTGCAGCAAAGACCCGTTACTGCATTGCGCGATTTATTAGAATTTAACAGCGATCGAGCCTCAATTGCCCTCGAAGCAGTAGAATCGATCGAAAGTATCCTGCAACGCTTCTGCACAGGGGGAATGTCCCTCGGTGCCTTGGGCCGGGAAGCACACGAAACCCTAGCGATCGCCATGAATCGCATCGGAGGTAAGTCCAATTCCGGAGAAGGGGGAGAAGATCCGATCCGTTACACCAGCTTAAGCGATGTGGATGCAGAAGGACATTCCGTGACTATGCCCCATCTAAACGGCTTAAAAAACGGTGATACGGCTAATTCTGCCATTAAACAGATAGCTTCGGGTCGTTTTGGAGTCACTCCCGAATACTTAATGAGTGGAAAACAGCTAGAGATTAAAATGGCCCAAGGAGCAAAACCGGGAGAAGGAGGTCAATTACCCGGGAAAAAAGTCAGTTCCTATATTGCCATGTTACGGCGATCGAAACCGGGAGTAACTTTGATTTCTCCCCCTCCTCACCACGATATCTACTCGATCGAAGATTTAGCACAATTAATCTACGATTTACACCAAATTAACCCCCGGGCCAAAGTTTCCGTCAAATTAGTGGCCGAGATCGGTATCGGTACAATTGCGGCCGGAGTTGCCAAAGCTAACGCTGATATTATCCAGATTTCCGGCCACGATGGTGGTACAGGTGCATCACCCCTAAGTTCGATCAAACACGCGGGTAGTCCCTGGGAATTGGGAGTGACGGAAGTGCATCGGATGTTAATGGAAAATCAACTGCGTCATCGGGTGATTTTGCGCGCAGATGGAGGACTGAAAACCGGTTGGGATATCCTCATGGCTGCTCTCATGGGTGCGGAGGAATTCGGTTTTGGTTCCATTTCCATGATTGCCGAGGGGTGCATCATGGCCCGGGTCTGTCACACGAATAATTGCCCTGTGGGAGTCGCTACCCAGCAGGAACGTCTCCGCACTCGTTTTCCAGGAATTCCCGCTCATGTGGTCAATTTCTTTACTTTGGTGGCCGAGGAAACGCGGCAATTATTAGCGAAATTAGGCTATCACAGTTTAAATGAGGTGATTGGCCGGGCAGATCTGTTAAAAGTGCGCTCCGATGCTCGTTTAACTAAGACAGAATCCCTCAATCTCGATTGTTTGTTGAATTTACCCGATGGCCGTAGCGATCGCTCTTGGTTGCAGCACGAGGAAGTACATAGTAACGGTGCTGTCCTCGATGACGATATTCTAGCCGATAGCGAGATTAAACAGGCGATCGAGCAACAGGGAACCGTCAGCAAAACCTACAGGATTGTCAATACCGATCGCTCCGTCGGGGCGAGAATTGCGGGGGTAATTGCCCAAAAATACGGGAATGATGGCTTTGAAGGCGAAATTAAGCTCAATTTCCAGGGTGCGGCCGGTCAAAGTTTCGGAGCCTTTAATTTACCCAGTGTCAATCTCCATTTAGAGGGAGAAGCTAACGATTATGTGGGTAAAGGCATCTACGGCGGCGAAATTGTCATCTTACCGCCCCAAAACGCCAATTATCAGCCCGAAGATAACGCTATCATCGGTAATACCTGTCTCTACGGGGCCACCGGTGGGGTATTATACGCTAATGGTCGCGCTGGTGAACGTTTTGCTGTCCGCAATTCCACTGCAAAAGCGGTTATCGAAGGGGCCGGGGATCACCTCTGTGAATACATGACCGGGGGGGTAATTGTCGTGCTTGGTTCCGTCGGTCGCAACGTCGGCGCCGGGATGACGGGAGGATTAGCTTATATCCTCGATCCGTCCCTACCGGAGAAACTCAACCCCGAAATTGTCAAGATTCAACGGGTTGCCACGGCTGCCGGTGCGGAACAGTTAAAATCTTTAATTGAGGCCCATGTAGAACGCACTAATAGCCCCAAAGGTAAGTTAATTTTAGCTAATTGGGATAGCTATCTCGGTCAATTCTGGCAAGTGGTCCCACCCTCGGAAGCGGATAGTCCCGAAGCGCAAATTAGCGCGGAGAAAACCTTAACTTCGGTGTAATTTCTTTGGGGTGCGTTACTCTTGGTTAACGCACCCATTGATTAATTTTTTGACTGCGGAGTTGATTAATGGCCATGCTGCCCATCCCCACCACCTATACTAGCTATACCCAAGCACAGGAACATTTTCTTCAGGTTTTAGAACAACTAGAACTGGGAAACTCGATCATTATTGTCCAACGTCAGGGTCATCATGATGTGGCCTTGATTGCTGCTGACGAATTATCCGCTTTATTAGAAGAAGTTTATCTTTTGCGCTCTCCAGCTAACGCTCAACGACTTTTTCAGTCCTTAAATTGGTCACAAGAAAGATTATCTCAGACAGCTGCCACCACTTCTCTAGAAGAATTACGTCAAGAATTGGAGACCGAGATTGAGCAAGAAAAAGCCGGCTCTTCGTTACTCTTTATGCTAAATCAACAGACAAGATGCCAAGACAACATACTTCTAACCCAAAAATTCCGAAAGTTTCTAAAGCCATAGCCTCTCCGTTTTATTAGTT
>VYLM01000169.1_pt1 | contig 12233 bp, 12 predicted proteins | sample 5109491 | NCBI WGS metagenome assembly VYLM01 (sample SAMN12291813, study PRJNA351875) | freshwater metagenome | isolation source: freshwater lake | place: USA: Michigan, MSU3 lake | collected 2011-08-06 | reverse complement strand
TTTGCTTACCTCCACCTTAATTCCTTCTTTCAAAACTATACCTATCAATCGTTTCCCCTTTTTTTAAGTTTCTTCTCTTTTTGTTAAGAAAGATCTGACTAATGGATAGCTTATTAAGGGGGGACTAAGGGGGGATCAGAGGCAAAATCTATCTTCAATTTAATTATAACTACTTACTTATAATCTCTCTTTTTTAACAAAAAATAATTTCCCCTACATAGCTTTATTTTTGCTCAGGTTAATTTTTGGTGATTGCTATCAGATTACAACATTTGCTCGAAAACTTGACAGATGCGGGGTTGAAAGCGCTGACGGTGTTTTATTTTTAAAAAAGGGCGCGTAAATTCGAGATAGCGAGGGGATAAACCGGAAGTATCGATGACTCGAATTGATCGCAATGTGCCTAATTGTAATTCCTTTTGAACCATCAATTCGGAAATGCCGGCAGCTGCCGAACTATTCTCGATAATCGCTTTCACCATTTCTCCAGTATTTAACAGCAAAGTCACCTTTAATGTGCGTAAATCGATACTCCAATTCCGTAGCGCTTCCTCGAATCTTTGTTGAGTTCCCGATCCCGATTCTCGCATTACCCAAGGGGTTTCCACTAATTCCGGCAATTCGATCGCTTCTCTTTTATACCAGGGATGAGAACGTCCGACAATAATTAATAGGCGATCGCTACTGACGATCTCCTGTTCTAAACAATTTGTTAAATCACTCTTGACTTCTCCCTCGATTAATGCTAGGTCAAAACGTCCGTTAGCCGTACCCAGACAGATTTCTTCCGTATTAGCTAGGGTGCAGTTGATCTTAATTGCCGGATAGCGCTCCTGAAAATCGCTAATTTTTGCCGGCAGCCAATAGTTACCAATAGTCAAACTCGACCCTAATTGTAGTTCTCCCCGTTGCAAGTCGTTAAATTCCGCCAATCCCCTTTCTGTCAAAGTTACCTGGGTAAGAATGCGTTGCGCTTCTAATTGCAGTAAACGTCCTGTTTCCGTGATCTCGATATGACGACCGACGCGATGGAATAATTTCACCCCGTATTCACTTTCTAGGGAGGCAATGGCGGCACTGACGGCCGGTTGGGTGATATATAAAGCTTCTGCTGCTTTGGTGAAGTGGAGATGTTCAGCAGTCGCGAGAAAGATTTCCAGTTGATCTAGGGTCATTCTGGCCATGGCAAGGGGTTTTTTGTCTCTATTGGTCTTTCCATCATTTTAATTTATTAAATCAACAAGAAAGAATATTTGATTTTATTAATAGCTCTTTCTAGAGTGGAAGTAGGGCGATCGAGACCAGAAGAGCCGATTAAGAAAAAAATCCTATGACTACCATGATTACTGCCATATCCACAGCAATAGCGGCCTTTATTGCCACTAATCTCGATGACATCCTGATTTTGACGATTCTTTTTACCCAGGTCAATAAACTTTTTCGCCGTCGTCATATCGTTATCGGTCAGTATTTAGGCTTTATCCTGCTGATTTTGGCGAGTTTAACCGGCTTTTTCGGGAGTTTCTTAATTCCGGCTCAGTGGATTCGTTTTCTCGGTCTGTTGCCTGTGATTTTCGGGATTCGGAGTCTCTGGCAGCGAGAGGAAACCGAGACGGATAATAATATCGAGGTGGTCGTAGGATCGGCACCGTCTTCTCCTTTGCTGGCCTGGTTTTCCCCTCAAACCGGTGCTGTGGCGGCAATTACCATCGCCAATGGTAGTGATAATATCGGCATTTATCTGCCGCTGTTCGCTAGTAATACCTGGCAAAATTTAGTCACTATCGTCAGCGTTTTTCTGATCTTGGTGGGTGTTTGGTGTTTTACTGCTCATCAGTTGACTAAATTACCGGCGATCGCTAATTTAATTACCAGTCACGGCAGCCACTTTGTCCCCTGTGTACTGATCGGTTTGGGTGTATTTATAATCAAGGAAAGTCTTCCCCTCGCTTTCTTGGCCCTATCCTTAAGCTATGGATGGGCGCTTTTCCAGCAGCAAGCAGAATCTATTTAATTTTTGATTCAATACAAATACATTTAAAAAGAGATTTTAGATTTTTTCCATACCATCTATAACTCAAGTGCCATAGAATAACATCATCTTCTCAAGTGCTCCCCTTGAAACGGATCCCCAGTCATCTCGATCATGTTATTTTTTCTCAAATCACCAGTGACGGAAAGCAAGACCAGCATTAAACCGAAAAAAGTCAATCCCAATCGAGTCCGCGATCATCTGGCCAATGAACGCACCTATCTGTCTTGGATGCGAACGGCGATCGCATTAATGGGTTTTGGTATGGTTATCCTGCGTTTACGGGCCTTTCATCCTCCCCTAGTTCCCCGGCCAGGTTATGGCTGGAAATTAGGCTTAATGTTTGCTTTAGTGGGTTTATTGACCGTATTTTTGACCACAGCCCATTATTTTACAGTCAGACGAGATATAGATGAAGATACCTACGAACCAGCCGATCGATGGGTGGTACTATTTAGTTTAGCGATCGTCATTCTCGGTGCGGGAATTATCTATTTTGTCGCCACCAGTCCCGATCTGTTGATGGGTAGTATGATGACTTTCGAGTAAACTCTGGGGATTAGGTGGGTTGGAGTAAGCGCCAACTGACCGTGACTAGAACCGTATAAAGCAGTATTTTTAGGGCATTTTTGGGGAAATATTCCGATAATCTTGCTCCCACTACTACCCCCGGTATCCCACCTAACCAGATGGGAAGTACCAGATTCCAATCTACCGTTCCTAATCCCAGATGACCGATGGAAGTACAGGTTAAGAGGATGGACGCTTGCGATAGATCTGTACCGACTAATTTGCGAGAATCAAGGTGAAAAAAGGTCATCAAGACCAATGCAAACAAGGAACCACTGGAAATACTGGTTAAACCGACCAAATAGCCTAAAACTGCCCCTAATATCGTTGTTTTTATCTGACCGGAGCGAGTGGTTAAATCTAATTTTGGCCAGGACCAAGGGGACAAATCGGGAAAAAACAAGGAGATTAGTAGTTCTAGGGCCGCTAGGACAGTCACGATCATCAAGACAAGACCGATGATATGGGGCAGCCATTGATCGAGATTGAGGGAGCTATTCTGCTGAAAATAGCGAAAACCGACTAATCCTAACAGAGAACCGGGTACACTGCCAATTACCAGCCATTTTACCACCTCTAACTCGATCGTTTGCTGTTGCCAGTGACGAACGGTGCCGACCACTTTCATCAACCCGGCCGCCACCACATCGGAACCCACTGCGGTGGTAGCGGGAACCTGAAATACAAAGATCAATAGGGGTGTAATCAAGGATGAACCACCAATTCCCGTTAATCCCACGATAATTCCGATAAAAAAGCTAAATATTGCCAATAAAGAATAGTCCATTTTTGCCTCAGTCGTCTCTCTTCTCTAGTGCGTTTCTGGTCGTTAATGGACAAAATTAGTTAATTAAGCCTTTAAAAAAGTAAAAAAGAGTAATAGTAAGCTTTTATCGCTGTTTAATCTTTTTAGTCTCCGTTTATAACCAGTAATCTCCCGAATCGAAACTTAATTTTCTTGCTATCTTGTAAAATGTAATTGTATTTTAATACGACTGCGATTAAATCATGGTTAAAATACGGTCAAACCCTATACATTTTTTGCCAGAGGATTAGCCACCGTGAGTATCATCATCGAGCAAGTATCGAAAAAATTCGGCACCTTTACCGCTTTAGACAACATCAATCTAGAGATCAAATCGAATCGTCTGGTGGCACTGCTGGGGCCGTCTGGTTCAGGAAAAACTACTCTCCTGAGAGCGATCGCAGGATTAGAACCCCCCGACACAGGCAAAATTATCATCAACGGCAAAGACACAACCCATTTAAACGTCAGAAAAAGGAATATTGGCTTTGTTTTTCAGCATTATGCGCTTTTTAAACACCTGACGGTGCGTCAGAATATCGCTTTCGGTTTAAATATTCGCAAAGCTACCCCGAACTATATTCAAAAACGAGTGGACAATCTCTTGAGTTTAATTCAATTGCAGGGATTAGGCGATCGCTATCCGGCCCAACTATCCGGGGGTCAACGTCAACGGGTTGCCCTGGCCCGGGCCTTAGCGGTGGAACCGGAAGTATTATTATTAGATGAGCCTTTTGGGGCCCTGGATGCCAAAGTTAGAAAAGAGCTACGGATTTGGTTGCGACAGTTACACGAGGAAGTCCATGTCACCAGTGTTTTCGTCACCCACGACCAAGAGGAAGCCATGGAAGTGGCCGACGAGATCGTAATTTTCAATGAGGGTAAAATCGAACAGGTGGGAACTCCCGATCAGGTGTACGATCATCCTGCCTCTGCTTTTGTGATGAGTTTTATCGGCCGGGTGAATGTTGTACCACCAACCTCGGCTGCACTGTTCGAGCAGCTTGGGGGGGGTACTAACGGAGTCAAGATTTTCATTCGTCCCCACGACCTAGAAATTCTCTCTTCTCCCAATGGGTCTAGCATTGAGGCAAAAGTCGAGCGCATTATCCATCTGGGTTGGGCCATCGATGTGGAATTAATTCTACCGGATCGCTCTCTCCTGATTGCCCATCTGAATCGAGAACAACTGGCTCAACTGCATCTCAAAGTCGGGGAGCAAGTTTATGTTCGTCCTCGGGATGCTCGCGTTTTTGCCTAAAAGTCAGCCTTATTGTTAGCACCTGACTCGAATAAAATCGTCAACATTAAAGGTCCTAATAGGTGTAGGGTCATGAATGCACACGGCTGCTAGTAGCTTCGCATCATGTCCCTACACACCCTTAGGAGTCTTATGCAAATAATACTAAATCCGTTGAGTATAGGCTATTTAAGTAGGTAGGCGTTAAAAGTTGTCAGATGCCCCCCTTATTAAGGGAGGATTAAGGGGGGATCCCCCCGCCTATCGGCACCCCCCTTATCAAGCTGTCCTTTAGTCACATTGACACCCTTACTGACAAAGAAAAAACTGAAATCAAGTCAGGATAAGGGTTGGAGTGCTTACTGCAAAAATTGTTAAGAAAGATCCCTATAAGGGATAGCCTTATCAAGGGGGGCAGGGGGGATCGAACCTAAAATCCATTTTAAATTTAATTATAACCAGCTACTTATGAGGAGAGGCACTCATGCAATAGGGAGAGCAAATAATCAGCTTTTAATAACTAGATTTAGTATAAGGCCTTTTTGAGTTGTAAATTAAAAGCTACCAACTCCAGTCCACAAAAGGGTTCTATCCAGCGATCAAAGTTTTGCTGATCTGCTAAAATTTTGATTGATGATAGCAGTTTAGTTTTGATATCTTGACATTTAATCGGGGGAACAATGACGGTTGTTTTCATTAACAACTAATAGATAATTAAATGAATACACCGGGGTAAACATTGAAAATCTCTCCTAAAATTTCACCTTGAGCTTTACTAATCGATCGCTTGCCATTAACAATTTCTGAAACCACACCCTTAGAACCAATTTTACCAACTAAATCAGCTTGTTTCCTGTTGTTAGCTGACATTAAGTGTAATAATACTTCCTGGGGTGAAGCTGGTTCGGGTTGAGGTTGTTTGGCATCAAAATCCTTAATAATTGTCGCCATTAATTTAACCATCGCGGTTTCTTCTGGTAGTCGATCCTGTTTACTAATTAGATTAAGGAGAAGATGACGCACTTGCTCATATTCTTCTTCATTTTCAATAATCTTGGGTTGAAATTTAGTCAACAGTTGATTATAAATATTGTCATCAAGTGCTAGAGTCATTTTTCTTTCGGTTAGACTGAACTTTTTGGGTGTGTTACTACTTAACTTAAACCAGCGATTTTAACCAACTGTACCAAGCATCTAAACCTTCTCCCGTGGTAGCGGAAACTTGAAAAACTTTCAGATTGGGATTAACCTGATAGGCGTAATCTAAACAGCGATCGAGGTTAAAATTAACATAGGGCAGTAGGTCTATTTTTGTCAAGATCATGACTTGAGAAGCGTGGAACATATAGGGATATTTAATCGGTTTATCTTCCCCTTCGGTGACGGAAAGAATGACGACTTTGGCATTTTCTCCTAAATCAAATAAAGCAGGACAAACTAGATTACCAACATTTTCGATCATGACTAAAGAATTCATCGGTGGATCGAGTTCGATTAATCCTCTCTCTACCATTGATGCTTCTAAATGACAACCTGTTCCGGTGTTAATTTGGATAACCTGACAACCGGTTTCACTAATTTTTTGAGCATCATTAGCTGTAGCTTGATCTCCCTCAATCACACTGATAGGAATAGCGGTTTTTAAATCGGCAATTGTGCGAGTTAACAGGGTAGTTTTTCCCGAACCGGGGGAAGAAACCAGATTAAGAGCAACAGTTTTTCTACCCTTCAACCAACCGCGATTTTGTGCCGCTAATAGATTATTTTTTGCCAGCAGATTTTGCTCAACTTGGAGAATATTACCATGAATTTGAGCGTGAATTTCCGCAGGATGATGGGGATGCTCATGATCGTGAGCGTGAGCGTGAGCATGATCGTGAGCATGATGGCTATGACTAATAACAGTACCATCGGCTAAAATATGTTCATGGGTTCCCGTTTGCGGATTAGTTACCGTTACTTCCGAGTTATCAGAGCAACCACAGGTTATACACATAAGGATTCTGTCTCCAACGATTTAAGATTTAATTCTTGACCCTGTAAAATGATTATATTGCGACTACCACATCGATCGCAGATTCCGTAGGGATATTCTAGTTCTAGCTCATTTCCGCAATCTTGGCACTGTCCTAAACCGGAAATTTCCAGAATCTCTAACATTGCCCCCTCTATATTAGTACCTTGACAACAGGTATCAAAACAAAAAGCGATCGATTCTGGCATAATTGCCGTTAGTTTACCAATTTCTAACACCACGCGCTTAACTTTCATTCCTCGGGAATGTTCTAAGGCAAGTTCGATAATATTTTGGGTGATTCCTAGTTCGTGCATTTTCAGTTATCAGTTATCAGTTATCAATTATCAGTGATCAGTTATCAGGGAAATTTCTACTAAAACCCCAAAACCCCAACTATCTGTTTTTTTACCTTTCACTTTTTCCTTTAAAACTGTCTCCTGTCTAATTAACATATTCTCGGTAATTGTTCACCTACTAACATATCGAGAATTCTGTTAGTGCCGAAAGGGGTTTTTAAGTAAACTAAATTGGGAGGAGAAGCGACGACTTCCCCGATACAAGCGGCATTTTTACCGTCAGGATGGGAACGCATCACTGCTAAAACGCGATTTTCTGCCTCCGGAGGCACGACAAGGACTAATTTGCCCTCGTTTGCCAGATAAAGCGGTTCTAAGCCCAATAATTCGCACATTCCTCGCACTTCTTCCCGGATGGGGATCGCCGTTTCCTGCACCTCTATTCCCACCCCTGAACTTTGGGCAAATTCGTTTAAAACCGTGGCTAATCCGCCTCTAGTGGCATCCCGCATCGCTTTAACTTGTGGGCAAACGGCCAGAATTGCAGAAATTAAAGAATTCAGGGCTTGACAATCGCTTTCGATTGTGCATTGTAGGTCTAATTCGCCCCTGGCAATCAGAATGGCGGCGCCGTGATCCCCCAGAAAACCGTTAAGCAAAATGCGATCGCCAACTTGTAAATTATTCGCCCCGGAATTGATTCCGGCTGGAATTACTCCCACTCCAGAGGTATTAATAAATATTTGATCCCCTTGTCCCTTGGGAACGACTTTTGTATCCCCGGTGACGATTTTTACCGCTGCTTTTTCGGCGGCTATTTTCATGCTCGTAACGATGGTTTTTAGGGTGTCGATAGATAAACCTTCTTCGAGGATAAAACTACAACTGAGATAGAGAGGAATTGCCCCACCGACAGCCAAATCATTAACGGTTCCATTGACTGCTAAACTGCCAATATCACCCCCGGGAAAGAATAGGGGAGAAACCACATAGGAATCGGTGGTAAATGCCAAGCGATCGCCTATTTTAGCCAAATCTTTAATCTCAAATCGGGCTTGATCTTCAAGGGGTGCCAGTAAGTTATTATCGAACTTATTAACAAATATCTCGTTAATTAAATCCCGCATTGCTCTGCCACCGCTGCCATGGGAGAGAGTGATATTTGTGTCGGTAATTTTTGTTTTTTTTAATTTTAAAGAAGCTGAAGGAGTGCTAGTCATAGGTGAGGTAGGAAGTTTTCATTTTGGCGAGTCGCTGGTCGATAGCAAATTAGGTTACACTTTATCTTGATCAGAAACGGTGTCATAGCCTACTGATAGATTATCTTCATGGGTTTCTGATATTTCTGGCACTTTTTCTCAAGTTAAGTCCAAAACTTGAGCAATTTGTTCTACCGTTAAACCTAAAGCCAATAAACGCGGCACAGATTCCAGTTTACCTTCTTTTCGTCCGAGTATCTTCCCCTGGTCAGGGTGCTATAGCTGACAGTAAGTCGCTATAATAGAATTCGCCGATCGCTAACTTCTCTCTCGGTGAAATTTCTATGACTGGAAGACTGAACAAGCTACAACAAGATTTAAAGAACATAGAAACGGAAGTGGCAAATTTAGCCGAAAGAATGCGAGAAAAATACCGAATTTATCTTGATTTACTCGGTGAATCTCTCTATAAACAGGCGATCGGAGCAGTGTATTATATCTGTACCCGTTACTATGGGGGGGAATTTCTGGCTCTCTCCCACAGCAATCGTCAGAAACTACAAGAGGAGATCAAAGCTCTAGGACAAGAGGCTAAAGCCAGTTTACAGCAATTGGGCGAGCAGAGCTTCGATCGAGGGACATTTTCAGGGGGAGGATTCTCTAAAAGTCCAGCAGAGACGAAAAATACCCCAGATTTCTTAAAACTTTTTCTAAACAAACCGGAAAATATAGCCGCAACTGGAGAGATTAATAACCCCGATATTTTACTTTATTGTTGTCGAGTGCTGGAAAAAAACTGTATCGAGATTCTCAATCATCTCTCCAAACAAATTAATCAGCAACTACAAAAAGCTTATATTCTTCCCCCTTATCTACCTAGTCAAATTATCGATATGGCAATTCAAGCGGGAGAAGAGGGACAATCCCTAGGTGGAGGAAATAATATGTTAAACATTTTAGTAGAAGCTAAAAACCCTGAACCAGAGGAAGAAAAAGATGAAGATGAAGATGAAGATGAAGATGATGGGGATGATCATGATTTTTCAAGTGGCAAAGTCACTAAAGTAACGGCAATTCATCTACGAATGGCTGAACTGGAATTTGCTGATACGCGCTTAAGTGTCGAAAGAAATCAAATTCGCTCCCTTTGGGAACAATTAAATCGTCTAGGTAAACAATATTATCACCTTCGCAAAGAATATACTATTGCTCAAGCGGAAGCGGCGTGGCGCAGTAGTTGGTATGATTAATCAGTTATAATCAAACAGAGGTATTAGGGAAACATAATACTGGAAAATTTGGAGTCAAGAGGCAATTATGAAAGGAGAAATACCCGACTGGGTGAGATTACAAAAAGCCTTATCTATAGAAGCGGAAAAAGGTTATCCCGATCTTCAGGGAAATCAATACCGTTTTAGCGAGTTTTTGTGTCTTAGTTTTGGGGATAATCCTCCCGTGGGAATTGCTACCAGTGAGAGAAATCGCTGGCGAGAATTAGCCCAAAAATTTGCCCAATATTCCCAATTTAATCCCAGACAAAGACAACAATTAGTCACCGAAACTCGCAATTTTTTGCAACAATTACGGCAAACTTTAGAAGCAACCCCTACCCCAAAAGAACCAGCTGCAGCGAAAATTATTAATACCATTCCTATCATGGCAAAGGCTAATTCTCCACGGCAAGTCACCCTGGAACAACCCTTGAAATATCTAGCGGAAGTGGGAGAGAGAAAAGCCAGTCTTTTAGAAAAATTAAACCTCTACAAAGTTGAAGATTTATTATATTATTATCCCCGGGATCATGTGGATTACAGTCGTCAAGTTAATATCGCTAATTTAACCGAGGGAGAAACGGTAACTTTAGTGGGGAATGTCAAGCGCTGTAATTGTTTTAATAGCCCCAAAAATACCAAGTTAGCTATCTTTGAATTGCTCTTACAGGATCGTACTGGACAGATAAAATTAAACCGTTTTTATGCGGGAACTCGCTACAATAATCGTGCTTGGCAAGAAGGACAAAAAAAACTCTATCCCGTCGGTTCGGTGGTGGCGGTTAGTGGTTTAGTCAAAGCGGGAAAATATGGGTTAACTTTAGAAAATCCTGAATTTGAATTATTAGACAGTTCTGGGGCAAGTATTGAGTCCTTAAAAATCGGGCGTATCCTGCCGGTTTATCCCCTCACCGATGGAGTACCCGCCGACCTAATTAGAAAGGCTGTAGTCACCGCTTTTGGGGCAGTAGAGGCGATAAAAGACCCCCTACCTTTCGGTCTAAAAAAACAATACGGATTAATCGATTTAAAAACAGCAATTACTAACATTCATTTTCCCAATAATTCCGATATTCTCAGTCAAGCGCGACGGCGATTAGTCTTTGATGAATTCTTCTTTTTACAATTGGGTTTTCTGCGGCGGCGGCAACAGTATCGTCAGACACAGAAAAGTGCCGTTTTTAGTGCTAGGGGTCAACTAATTGATCAATTTAATCAGATAATTCCCTTTCAATTAACCAATGCTCAAAAACGAGTTATTGAGGAAATTTTAGAGGATTTAGATTCTAGCACCCCGATGAATCGTCTTGTGCAGGGGGATGTGGGTTCTGGCAAAACAATTGTCGGAGTTTATGCCATTTTAGCAGCCCTACAATCCGGTTATCAAGCAGCATTAATGGCTCCCACGGAAGTTTTAGCAGAACAACATTATCGTAAGTTAGTTAGCTGGTTTAATCTCTTACATTTACCCGTAGAATTATTAACTGGTTCCACAAAAACCGCTAAACGGCGAGAAATTCACGCCCAATTAGAGACAGGAGAATTACCACTTTTAGTGGGAACTCATGCCCTAATTCAAGATGCAGTTAATTTCCGCAAATTGGGGTTAGTTGTTATTGATGAACAGCATCGCTTTGGGGTACAACAAAGGGCAAGATTATTAAGCAAAGGAGAGTCTCCCCACGTTTTAACCATGACAGCAACACCGATTCCCCGTACTTTAGCTTTAACCCTCCATGGGGATTTAGATGTGAGTCAAATTGACGAATTACCCCCCGGCAGACAACCGATTCAAACCACCGCTTTAAATGGGAATCAAAGAAGGGCTGCCTATGATTTAATTCGGCGTGAAATTGCCCAAGGCAGACAAGCTTATGTGATTTTTCCCTTGATTGAAGAATCGGAAAAATTAGATGTTAGGGCTGCGGTGGAAGAATATCAAAATTTATCAGAAAAGATTTTTCCCAATTTTAATATCGGTTTACTCCATGGTCGCATGAGTTCCGCCGAAAAAGAGGAAATCTTAACAGCTTTTCGCGATAATATTCTGCAAATTATTGTCTCAACTACGGTTATCGAAGTGGGGGTGGATGTTCCCAATGCCACGGTGATGTTAATTGAAAATGCCGAACGTTTTGGCCTTTCACAATTGCATCAATTACGGGGGCGCGTGGGCAGAGGCTCCCATCAATCCTACTGTTTACTTTTAAGTGGCACTAATAGTGCTAATTCCCGTCAAAGATTAACGGTTTTGGAACAATCCCAAGACGGCTTTTTTATCTCGGAAATGGATATGCGATTTCGCGGTCCGGGGGAAGTTTTAGGACAACGACAATCGGGGTTACCAGATTTTGCCCTCGCTAGTTTAGTCGAGGATCAAGAGGTGTTAGTTTTGGCAAGAGATGCCGCCGAAAAAATTATGTTAGATGATCCCCATTTAATCACTTTGCCCAATTTGAAACAAGCTTTAGAAGCTAAATATCAACGGATGTTAGGAGCGGATATTTTAACTTGATTTAGATGTTCAGTGATCAGTAATACTAAATCCAGTTATTAAAAACTGATTATTTATTCTCCGTTTTGCAGGAGTGCCTCCCTTGATATGTAGCCCATACTCAACGGATTTAGTATTATACCTGGACTTCCCCGTTGACAAAAAGCCATAACCTGTGCTGTAGAAGGGATTAAAAGAATTTCCGCCGCCCCGTTACTGGGTACAAATCAAGGAAACTCCCAATAAATCTAACGCTTTTTGTTGCAGTTGAGTCGGTCGAGTTATCTTAGAAAAACGATAACTTCCCTC
>VYLM01000197.1_pt1 | contig 12293 bp, 11 predicted proteins | sample 5109491 | NCBI WGS metagenome assembly VYLM01 (sample SAMN12291813, study PRJNA351875) | freshwater metagenome | isolation source: freshwater lake | place: USA: Michigan, MSU3 lake | collected 2011-08-06 | reverse complement strand
GTTTTTGTTAATGATCAGACAGTACCTGATGAGCCTTTCTTTGTCAACTCTTGAGGTTGATGCGTTTCATTTTTGAATTGGCGCTTAATTTAAATGAAACAGCCCTACCCTTATTAAGGGGGGATTAAGGGGGGATCTATCTTTAATTTAATTATCTTTTCCCGTAGTAATAGCCATAGTAACGATAATTATGGTTTTTCCGACTAACATTATTAGCCACTAAACCTAACACGGAAATATGGGATAATCTCAGATCTTCGAGCAGATTTTTCAGGGCAAAGCGATCGGTTTTGCCCAGTTTGGTGACGAGAATCAGTCCGGTGGCCATGGCGGCGAGAATTTTGGCATCGGCAAAAGCGGCGATCGGTGGTAGATCATAGATAATTAGATCGAAGGCTTGCTCTTGCTGTAAACGCGAGATCATCTCCTGCATTCTCTGGGAAGAAAGCAAGCGGGTTGGATCTGGGGGAATTTCACCGGCGGTAAGAATCGATAAATTCTCGTAACGGGGTAGAGGTTGAATTGCCTCATTCCAATCGAGACCCTCGGCGAGGACATTAGTAAGGCCGTGGTCGTTATCGAGATTAAGTCGATGGTGAACCTGGGGTCGTCGCAGGTCAGCATCCACCAGTAAGACTCTTTGTCCCATAACAGCGGCGGCCTTAGCGATATTTATTGCCATGGTGGTTTTACCATCTCCCGGTGATACAGAACTAACCACGAGGGACTTGCGGGGGGAATCGGCATCGAGGAGGCGAATATTGGTGTTGAGAGTGCGGAAAGCTTCCGAGAAGGGGGAGAAATTATAGTAGGAGGGGTTTTCGCCGGCCGATTTCCCAGTAGTATTAGGGATAGTAATTTTGCGATCACCGACTGTTAACTGGGGTAGGGCGGCGGTGATCACTTTTTCGATGGTGCCAAGGTCTTTTTGCCAGGGAATTGCGCCCAAAAGGGGTAGTTTGGTATCTTCTTTTAGTTCATCTGCACTATGATGAACGGGGTCTAATCTTTCAGCTAAAAAGGCCGCCCCCAGTCCTAATAAAAGGCCACCGATAACCCCTAAAGTTAGATTTCGCATAGGTTTAGGAGAAACGAAGTTTTCCCCTACTTCTGGTGGGGAAATTATTTGCCAAGGCATTACTTGTTGTGCCACCTTGAGTTGAAGTTTTTGTTGTTCCTCCAGAAAACGGTCGAGACTGGTGGTGGCGATTTCCAACTCTCGCTGCAAATCCGTATAACGACGGGCTAAAACCGCCAGATTTTTGACCGAGGCTTTCTGTTGTTCGAGGGCCCGGGCAAGGGATTCTACCTTAATTTCTAGGGTTTGGCGACTGTTAGCGGCTTCCACCAATTGTTGGGTTAATTGTACCCGCAGAGCGCTCTTTGACACCAAAGCAGGGGAGTCACCCACTGTCTGGGGCAGTTTTTCTCCTAGGGTTCTCTGGGCTTCGTTTTGCAGTAGGGGCAGTAAATTAGCGCGTTTTTCCTCTAGGGTGGCGATTATTGGGCTATCCTTGGCAAAAACTGCCGATTGTTTGGCCAATTCCACTTCTACTTCCTGCAGCTGCTTGAGCAAATCTTGATAACCGGGAGATTCACTGAGATAAGTAGCGATAATTGCTTGATTAGGGTCTAATCCCACCTGTTGCTGTAAAGCCTGATAGCGAGAGTTAATTTCGTTAAGGGCAACTTGGGCACCCCGATAATCTTGTTCAGTGGTGGTTAACTGTTGTGATAAACGAGTTGCCTCTTTATCGGGATCGAGGAAATTGTATTGCTGCCGGAATTGCTGCATTTGTTTTTGTAGAGTATTAACTCGTTCCTGCAGCACGGGCAATTGAGCGTTAACAAAATCTAACCCTTGATTAATTTCGGTCTTCCGTTCCTGAGAACTATAGTTTAGGTAATGACGGGCTAAATTATCTAAAACCAGCTTAATTTTTTCCGGTTCCTCATCTTGATAGGAAATTTCTAAAACTTTCGTCTCTTTTTGTTGACTAATTTTGAGATCAGATTGGCCAGTTTTACTAATTAAATCACTGTAGGTAAAGTCGGGATATTGAGGAGTTATTTTACTAAAGATGGGGTTAAGGAGTTGCGGACTGGTTAAAACGGCGATTTGGGTATCATAATCGATGTCTTCACCACCTAACTGAGGTAGGATATCTTGGGATGCCAGTCTGGAAGAACTTTTATTTTCCTCGATGGGTTGACCGATGAGCATCAGGAATTTACCCTGATAGATAGGGGTTTTTGAGAAAGTATAAGCAGCGATCGCAGCCGTCACCCCTAGGGTGATGCCAACGATTAACCACCAGCGATGCTTGATGACGGAAAGGAATTGACGCAGGTTGAGTTCCTCTTCTTCCTGCGTGACGGAGGGGATAAAAGCTGGTTGGTCAAAAACTGGCAGATTTGCTTGACTTTGGGTTTTTAAAGCCCCGTTTTGTTGGTTGTTCATCATTATCAAATAGTCAAGGGATAACTCTATTAAACCGCATCTAGTATGCCAGTATAGCTTAAGAATAATTTGGGAATTTGTCCAAACATGGTATCTATTTAAAATAGCCCCCAACCCTTATAGAGTAAGGAATATGACATCTAAAGCTGAAATTGACTCCGGGACACTTTTAAAGGATATAAACCGCAACCAGCTAGAGAACTGGAATCTCACTGGCAGGCCATTAACCCCTAAAAGTATTGCTATGCAAAGATCATAGCCGAAAAAGGCAAACTACGGGGTTCCCCGTGGACGCGGTTTAAAAGATTTTGCGGTAGCAATCTGGTTCGATTAGTCACCGCTTCATCATAACACCATGCTACAATGACAATTCTAGTTTTTCCGGTAATTACCAAATTAAGGTGCGTTTACCCTACCTAGCCAATGCCACTGGCCGCTTGACATACCCCCCCTGAACGGTTACAAATTATGTACTATTCTGCCAATGGCAATAAGCTGTACTGAATTTAAACTGCGTATTGAAAATTTTAGTACAAATGCTCAAACTGCTTCTCCCTGCCCCGCAGCTCCGGTCCTACCCTGCAATCTTAACGAGTAATTTAGATAGTCAACAGCTTACTCATTTGCTCTTATAACAAGCTAAACCGCCATAACCACCATCACAGGAGAGCCTAAATGACGATCCCATTAGCACCTCGCATCTCTGATACTTTACCCCCCATTACCTGGGAGAAATTGCCAGCGGATTTTGTCCTCCCTGATGAACCAGTGGAAAGCACCCGACAACCCCTCCTCGCGGCGGCTTGGCGAGAATCTTTAGAATTAGCCAGTTTAATTGTGGAAGCGAGTCTTATTGCTGCTAATTTTGGCATTTGCGCCACCGTTGGCGGTAAGACATTAGTAAAAGCTCCCGATTGGGTTTATGTACCCGCAGTAGCACCTATCGGAGAAGGAGAAATTCGCCGCAGCTACACGACCCATGCAGAAGGGGAAGTGCCAGCAATTGTCATGGAATTCATCTCAGAAACGGAGGGAGGGGAGTATTCTATCAATCCTCACTATCCCTATGGCAAGTGGTATTTCTACGAGCGAATCTTACAAGTACCTGTCTATATTATTTTTCAACCACAAAGCGGAGAATTAGAAGTTTATCGCTTAGTATCAGGGAAGTATGAGTTACAAAAAGCGGATGAGGATCATCGTTACTGGCGGGCAGAAATCGGTTTATTTCTAGGAGTATGGCAGGGGAAAAAAGCAGCAGTAACGGCTCATTGGTTGCGCTGGTGGGATCAATCAGGTAATTTACTATTGTGGGGTAGTGAACGGATTGAACAAACCGAACAACGAGCCGAACAAGCTGAACGGCGGGCTGAGGGAGAAAAAGCTAGGGCAGACAGATTGGCGGCGCAACTTAAGGCAAGGGGAATTGACCTGGAGGCTGAATGAATAATCGATACAACTGTAAAATTTAGCTGATTGTGTGCTATGGTGGCAACTGTTATGTGTCGAGAGGAAATATATCTGAACTTCCCCGTATAAACATACTAGCTATGGCTAAAAGCCTTACAGAGCCTGAGTTAAAGCAATACAATACCAATGAACTACTGGATACAAAATCCTGAAGTCCTTACGCAGATAGGGTTTGAGGCAAAAATTTTCAAATTTGACCTTTAGACCATTATGGCTTGTTTCGGTGCAGAAAACCAGCAAAAACATGGCTACAGAGGGAATCCCTTACTCTAGAGATTAATGACACTATCTGTTAGAATCAGGTTAGGGACAAACGATAGAAACAATAATGGGAGGGACTTTCAGTTAATTATTTATTAGTAGTTGATAATCTTCAAAAATGTTGCTGTACAAGGATCGACTTAAGACTTTTGCAAGAGGTCTACTATACAGCCAACTCTACGGAATCGCTCTACTCCAGATACAGTCAACGGTACAGCCATTTTCAAGGGAAAAATGTACCCAGTAGTCTCTTTTCAATTTTTTCTTAGAAGCGACCTGCAGTAAGGGTTTTGTTAATTTTTTAGTATTTGTGTATGGGGGAAGTCCACATATATTGGGAAATTGCTGGAGATTGCGTCGATAATCAATTGTAAGCATTTATTAACAAAGGAGAAAAGCCAGCCATGACCAGAAGCTCATCCGGACACTCCAGATGGACAGATGAGATGCTAGATGAATTGGCAGACTCAGTTTCGGGTGTCAAAGAATCAGTTTCGGAATTGCGAGAATCAGTTTCGGAATTGCGAGAATCGGTATCGGAAGTCAGAGACTCAGTAGATGGGGTAAGAATAACTGCACAAGCACTGTTACAAATAGCTGCTCAACAACAGCAGGAAAATGAAGCTCGGCAAGCAGAAATTGCCGAAATCAGACAAAGACAGGAAGAGTCAGACAAGCGTTTTGAGATTTTGGTGTCAGAAGTTCGCTATTTGATTCGGCAAATTAAGCCAGGAGATTAAGAGTATCTGGGAAAATTGACGGCGAGTATATTTGTGTATATAATTTACGCAGTCGGTTAAACTGAGAAGAAAGAAAAACAAGCCATGACAAGAAGGAATGGGGAACGGACGAGATGGACCGATGAGATGCTAGATGAGTTGGCAGACTCAGTTTCGGAATTGAGGGGATCGGTTGCAGACCTTAGAGATTCGATGGACGGGGTACGATTAACGGCAAACGCTCTACTCCAAATTGCTGCACAACAACAGCGTAATATGGATGAAGTGAGGCGAAGACAGGAAGAGTCAGACAAGCGTTTTGAAGTTTTACTCTCAGAAGTCCGCCATCTGATTGGGCAAATTAAACCAGAAAATCAATCGTAAGCTTAAGGAAAATGGCGGTGATCGCGTCTATAATTATCTATAATTTAAGCAGCTATTGAAACTGAGAAGGGAGAAAAACAAGCCATGACAAGAAGGGATGGAGAACGGACGAGATGGACAGATGAGATGCTAGATGAATTAGCAGACTCGGTTTCGGAATTACGAGAATCGGTATCAGAAGTGAGAGACTCAGTTTCGGAATTGCGAGAATCGGTATCGGAAGTCAGAGACTCAGTAGATGGGGTAAGAATAACTGCACAAGCACTGTTACAAATAGCTGCTCAACAACAGCAAGAAAATGAAGCTCGGCAAGCAGAAATTGCCGAAATGAGACAAAGACAGGAAGAGTCAGACAAGCGTTTTGAGGTTTTGCTGTCAGAAGTTCGCTATTTGATTCGGCAAATTAAACCAGATGACCACCAGTCGCAAAGTTGATCATGTGCTACTGTAGGAATGGTGGTTCTCCGTTACTTGTTATGCAATCACAAATACCAGACTTGACGCCTAAGGTTTTCAGGATAAGCAAATAGTCCCTAGCATACTACCTACCGAAAAGCCGCAATGGTTACGCATTAATGAGTAAATATGTTGGCAAATTGCCAGCGATAACGTCTCTATGATACAATTACTAAGTACTAATTAAAAGCCGTGTTAAAAACCTTAAAAGTAAATTACGATAAACTTGGCACAAACTTCAAAAAACAAATCAGCAATATGTCTTGGTTGTTTTTTGAGCAATTCATCAGTTTAGGAATTGGTCTGTTTGTAGGGATTTGGGTGGCGCGGTATTTGGGACCAGATAGATATGGACAATACAACTATGCACTATCTCTTGTCGCTTTATTCATGCCGTTAGTTCAATTAGGATTAAATGGAATTGTTGTCAGAGAAATAGTATTTCAAAAAGATGCAAATTCTAGGAATGAAATTTTAGGAACAACTTTTGTGATCAGATTAGTAACTGGAACAATTACAGTTTTTTTGAGTGTAGGGACAGTAATCTATTTACGACCAGGGGATACTTTGTCGCACTGGCTAGTAGGGATTATAGCAGCGGGCAATATCTTACTCGCCTTTGATACGATTGATTTATGGTTTCAGTCGCAGGTGAAATCCAAATACACGGTAATTAGCCGTACTACAGATTCTCTTGTTTTCAGCATCGTCAAAGTCCTCCTGATACAGTTACGGGCTTCCCTGATAGCTTTTGCCGTCGCCACGGCCGCTAAAGGAACAATTAAGATAATCGGCTTGTCTATATGTTATAGGATTGACGGTTTGTCCCTGAGGAATTGGTCTGTAAATCTCTCTCGGGCTAAATTCTTGCTCTGGGAAAGCTGGCCACTGTTTTTTTCAGGATTGGCTATAATGGTACAAGCCTATATCGATCAGGTAATGCTTGGTCAGATGATCGGTGATGCCGAAGTTGGTCAATACTCAGCAGCCATGCAACTGATTGCAGTATTCGGTTTTGTCCCTTTGGTTATATGTCAATCCCTTGCGCCAGCCGTAACGGAGGCAAAGATAGCCAGTAACACCCTATATTTTAACCGCTTGGAGAATATCTACCGATTAATGTTTATCTTATTTTTGTTAGTTTCTATACCTATTTTCCTCTGGTCTAGTAAAATTGTCATAATTCTGTTTGGTCAAGAATACAAGGAGGCGGGTACTTTACTATCCTTATTTGCCGTTCGATTATTTTTTACTAATTTTGGAGTAGCAAAATCTTTGTTTATTACAAATGAGAGCTTATTTAAATACTCAATGCTCACAGCTATCATTGGTTCTTTAGTTAATGTTATACTAAATTATGTGCTGATTCCTCACTATGCAGCCATTGGAGCTTTATGGGCGACAATAGCATCCTTTGCAACAACTGTCTTTTTAATTGACTTACTTTATCCAAGGATGTACGGCAATCTCATCCTTATGGGTAAAGCGGTATTGTATCCTTGGCGACTAAATTTTATTTTGAAGAATTTAATCTAAAATAAATATTATAAATACATCTGAATTATCGGTCATGAAATCACAATTACTAAAGAAACTCAAGCAAATGGTATCTCCTTATAAACAGCCTCTTGTTTATGTGAAACATAAGCTTTATCCGAGACAGACTTATTCTCAACATGGGGAGGATATTGTCATTCAACATCTTCTCGGAAAAATCGAAAGTTTTATTGATATCGGTGCTAATGATGGAATAAGTTGCTCCAATACTTTTTTATTTGCGCTGGCAGGAGCAAAAGGGCTATGTTTTGAGCCTGTCTCTTATACTTTTTCCAGATTGTCATCATTGTATCTTTTCAACAGACAAATCAAGTGTATCAAATCAGGAATTTCTAATAAAAATAGAGAACTAACAATCCGAAGTGAAGGATTACTATCTTATATTACGGAAACACAAGATCCTTGGGGCAGGAAAAATTTATCTCAATTCATGTCAAACAGGGAAGATTTTGAGGAAATCAAAGTTACAACTTTAATGAACTGGTTAAATTGCTATCCTGAATTCTATCAATGTGATTTGGTAAGCTTAGATATCGAAGGTCATGAACTTCAAGCCTTGCAAGGTATTGATTTTGACAAGTTTCATACAAAATGCTTTATCATAGAGACTATGGAAGATAAACATCACCAATTTCAAGCCATCAATTCTCTATTAAAGGACAAAGGTTATCAAATATTAATTCAAAATTGTTTAAATACATTCTGGTTTTACAAAGATGTGTTTGATGTAATGGGTCATGAAAAACTAAGAGAGACTTGCAAAACGTTTAAAGGTTATCAAATCTTCATTTCAGATAATTAATTTTGTTATGTAAACCTTCTTCATGCCGGACCACGTTACGCAAATTCAAAATGGCTAGTATCAAAACAATAAAGCAATACCTCTCCAAATTCACCTTACTTAAGGTTCTTTATATCATTTATAGCACTTTGAAACAACAGTATGGCTTAAGTCTTAACTGGTTAAGGGGATTATTTGATATAATTTTATTCTCAAATGAATATAGAGTTTTTCAGGCTAATAATGATAACAATAATTTTGAATTAAACATGGGAAACTGGCTCCCTTGCTTGACTGATAAGACAGAGTTTACTCCAGTAGAGCCTGTATATTTTTTACAAGATACCTGGGCGGCAAGTAAAATTTTTCAACTTAAACCCGAACATCACTATGATGTGGGTTCATCTGTTAAAACAATTGGCATAATATCCCAATTTGTTCCAGTTACTATGATTGATATCAGACCGATTGATATTGAGCTAAAAAACTTGTATTTTCAAGAAGGATCTGTACTGGATTTGCCCTTTGAAGATAACAGTATTGAAAGTCTATCTTCTCTTTGTGTCATTGAACACATCGGTTTGGGAAGATATGGCGATCCCCTCGATCCCTGGGGTAGTGAGAAAGCTGTAAAGGAACTCAAGCGAGTTGTTAAATTAGGCGGTATAATTCTATTCTCTGTACCAGTAGATGAGAAAAATAAAATTTATTTTAATGGCTGCCGTGCCTTTACACGCGACTACGTCCTGCAACTCTTTGATGGCTTTGAACTTGTGGAGGAAAAGTATCAATATGGTAGGCAACTTTACGATTCATACGATCCGAGTAAAATTACAGTCTCTAAACTCTAGCTCTCTTATGGGGTAAGCCTTCAAGCTATCGCTAACTAACAGAAACCCGAAATTTGAGTTTTTATTAGAAAAAAAGTTAGCGATCACTTGTCAACAGAGGGTTTTAGAATCTGGATTCGGTCGGGGATTTCCGAAAGTTCCAGAAGAGCGCTATAGCGGTTCTCACACCTGAGTCGTACACTTAAACCTTTGCTGATCAAACTTTTCAACATCGATAATGTACCTCTTGCGAACAGGAAACGCTATAGATTAGATAGATAATAAATACTTACCTTGGAGGTTTAAGGTCATGGATCAACAAAAAACAAGTCTTACCCTGTTTACCGAATGGCCCTTACTTTGTGAACAAGCAGCAAAAGATAAATCAGTTTTTGAGAATTTTAGAAGTAGTCCATCGGCCAAGTCAGTAGTAGAGACAGTACCGTTTAAAGTAGGAAAGCAGTATTTACAACAAATAGTTTCTCAAAACCCTGAATTTACGAGATATTTCGATAAATTCAGAACAAGTGAAGATGTAGGCAATCCAGAGACTTATGGTTACAGGTATAAATGGTTCTCCGAAAAAATTTTCTTTTCACCCACAACTTTGAGGTATATAAAGGTTTTAAGCGACTTAAAAAAATTTTTTGGCAGTTTGGATGGAATGCGAATAGTTGAAATTGGTGTCGGTTATGGGGGTCAATGCAAAATCATTTCGGATTTGTATGAATTTGAGAGTTATACTCTAGTTGATCTGCCTTCATGTTTGCCATTGGCTAAGAAGTATCTAGATCATTTTGAAGTTAGGAATATCATTTGCAGTACTCTTGATGAATTGGATAAGAAAAACCAATACGACCTAGTTATCAGTAATTATGCTTTCAGTGAAATTACAAAGGGTCTGCAAGATGATTATATCGATAAAGTCACAAGGAAGTCTTTGAGAGGTTATCTGTTGTGCAACTTGCCTTCACATGGAACAAAAATTAATTCCTATAGTAAGGAAGAATTGACTAATTTACTTAATGAAGCTAATGTGGCAGTCTTTGAAAAGAAGCCTTATCTACCAAAATTTGAAACACAATATAATGTTTCACTATTAGTTTGGGGAACAAACTAGAAAAATGAGGCTCTTCGTTACTTGTTATGGTTCGATAGGGGGGGCATAAATCGACTAAATACTTATCTGGCAAGAGACTTAATTGATTAGTTCGCTCTAGATAACAAACAATTGACAAAAATCGCTAAATGCCTTTCTATATAAGGGTTCCATCCCTTATAACCCCCGTCCATTGCATAACACAAACCGAAGAGCCAAAAAGAGAATTGGCTAACATAAACATGAAGCTTAATCAATAATTCCTGGAGAGAAATTATCATGATCAAAATCAAAAATGAAAATCAGTTGCTACGAAAAACAAAGTCTTTGTGCCTGAAGATATTTAATGCCCTAGAAAATAATGGAAATTGTGAGTTTGATAGCAATGGAGAAGCAAAATTTATTAGCGATTTTTTAGCCACTTCGAAAAACAACGAACCAGTTATTTTTGATGTCGGTTCTAATGTGGGGCTATACATCCATAAAATCTTAGAATATGCGGCAATAATAAATCGTCATCCTCAGATACACGCTTTTGAACCAACTAATAGTTGTTATAATGTATTACGGCAAAAATTTCTTAACCATCAGAATATAAAACTCAATCAATTTGGTGTATCCGATAGTGAAACAGAAGCAACAATTTACTATGACAGTAAATCAAGTGGGTTGGCTTCTTTATACCAAAGAAACTTAAAGCATTATCAAATTGATTTCTCTAACAAAGAGACGATTAAGTTGCGCCGTCTAGATAGTTATATAAAAGAGTATAATATTAGTCATATTGACTTACTAAAAGTTGATATTGAAGGTCATGAATTAGCTGCTTTTAGGGGATTAGGTGACTATTTGAACACAACTTTCATTGATGCTATTCAGTTCGAGTATGGAGGCTGTAATCTAGATTCTCATACCAGTCTAATGGAAATTTTTGACATTTTTATAAATTCTGGGTTTAAAATGTATAAAGTGATGCCAACCTATCTTGAAAGACGAGAGTATCAGTCTCGAATGGAAAATTTCCAATACGCAAACTACGTCGCACTAAGTCCATCTTTAGATAAAATATGACTTGACACTACACTATATGAAACAAGATAAAAATCTCATTATTTTCACTCACGGAGGCGGTCGATTTGCCAACCAGTTGTTTTCTTACGCTCATCTCATAGCGTTTTTAGCAGAGAATGATTACAAGTACGACTTGATTAATTTGTCCTTCTGGCCCTATGCTCATCTACTAGAAAACACGTCAAAAAATCTTGCCTGTACTTTTCCCACTAAGCACAAACAGTGGCAAGCTTTGCAGAAACTAAAAGATATTTTACAGTTTCTTCCTGATAAAATATCTAACAGCAGCAGAATTCGTAATAATATTGCTCGATTTCTGTATAATTATGCTTCTTTTGCTCCTGATATACAATCAATTATTGCCAAAGATGTTAGTGGCTTAAAAGACATTCCAGGAAAGCAAAAAGATAAATTTGATCTAAACAATCCCGATGATGTTGACTTATTAAATCAGGCAAAATTCACACTTTTAGCTGGATGGAAGGTGAGAAGTTGGCCGCTAGTCGAAAAACATCAGCAAACTGTTAGGGAGTGCCTAGCACTTAAAGAAAGTCATACAGCCACAGCCACAAAATTTATTCAAGAATTAAGACAAAAGTATGACTATCTAATTGGCGTTCTCATCAGACAGTATGACTACCGGTTTATGCTAGAAGGTAAATATTTCTTTGAAACCCAGCAATATATTGACTGGATTCAACAAGCTCAAGATTTGTTTGGAACTTCTTTTAAAGTTGGCTTTGTTGTCACCTCAGATGAACCACAAGATTTTGAGCTATTCAAACATCTTAACGTACATTTTGCCACTGGCATTGCTGGTGGCAAAGGACACTACCTGGAAAGTATGGCAGAACTGTCAAAGTGCGATATGATTATGACACCACCGAGTACCTTTGGGGTTTGGGCTGCATTTTTAGGTGATATACCTATCTTGCCACTTTATGATTCTTCTCAAGTTGTCAGCAAGCAAGATTTGTTGTATGGTAATATTTTTGATGCGATCGCTCATCCTGAAATGAGTGTTTTTGTAAAATAGCCTAAGAAAATGGAATAAATGTTTTTCAAGGAGAAGTTTATAAAATGTTGTATGGAAAATCGGCTCTTCGTTACCCTTTATGCTAAATCAACAGACAAGATGCCAAGACAACATACTTCTAACCCAAAAATTCCGAAAGTTTCTAAAGCCATAGCCTCTCCGTTTTAT
>VYLM01000117.1_pt1 | contig 12424 bp, 13 predicted proteins | sample 5109491 | NCBI WGS metagenome assembly VYLM01 (sample SAMN12291813, study PRJNA351875) | freshwater metagenome | isolation source: freshwater lake | place: USA: Michigan, MSU3 lake | collected 2011-08-06 | reverse complement strand
GAACCGTTTCTGGTCGCAAATCTTCGGCATCGCTTTCTCCAACAAACGTTGGTTACACTTCTTCATGCTCTTTGTCCCCGTGACTGGTTTATGGATGAGTGCTGTGGGTGTGGTTGGATTAGCCCTTAACCTCCGGGCCTATGACTTCGTTTCTCAGGAATTGAGAGCGGCCGAAGACCCGGAATTTGAAACCTTCTACACTAAAAATATTCTGCTTAACGAAGGTCTGAGAGCTTGGATGGCTCCCCAAGACCAACCCCACGAAAACTTTATCTTCCCTGAGGAGGTTCTCCCGCGTGGTAACGCTCTCTAATATCCCTACCGCTAGTGGTCGTGACCAAAGTTCCACCGGCTTCGCTTGGTGGTCTGGTAACGCTCGTCTTATCAACCTCTCCGGTAAACTGCTCGGCGCTCACGTCGCCCACGCTGGTTTAATCGTTTTCTGGGCCGGGGCGATGACCCTGTTTGAAACCGCCCACTTTATCCCCGAAAAACCGATGTACGAACAGGGTTTAATCCTGCTTCCCCACTTAGCTACCCTCGGTTTTGGGGTCGGTCCGGGTGGTGAAGTAGTCGATACCTTCCCCTACTTCGTCGCTGGTGTTCTGCACTTAATTTCTTCGGCTGTACTCGGTTTTGGTGGTATCTACCACGCTATCCGCGGACCGGAAACCCTAGAGGAATACTCTAATTTCTTCGGTTACGACTGGAAAGACAAAAACCAAATGACCAACATCATCGGTTATCACCTGATTCTCTTGGGTTGTGGTGCGCTGTTGTTGGTATTTAAAGCCATGTTCTTTGGCGGTGTCTATGATACCTGGGCCCCTGGTGGCGGTGATGTCCGCATCATCACCAATCCGACCCTCAACCCCGCAGTTATCTTTGGTTATCTGACCAAAGCTCCCTTCGGTGGTGAAGGCTGGATTATCAGCGTCAACAACATGGAAGATATCATCGGCGGTCACATCTGGATTGGCTTAATCTGTATCGCTGGCGGTATCTGGCACATTCTCACCAAACCTTTTGCCTGGGCGCGTCGCGCTTTCATCTGGTCTGGAGAAGCCTATCTGTCCTACAGCTTGGGCGCTCTTTCCATGATGGGCTTTATCGCCGCCGTTTACGTTTGGTTTAACAACACCGCCTATCCCAGTGAATTCTACGGTCCGACCGGCATGGAAGCTTCCCAAGCTCAAGCTTTCACCTTCTTGGTCCGTGACCAACGCTTAGGTGCTAACGTCGCTTCTGCCCAAGGCCCCACCGGTCTAGGTAAGTACCTGATGCGCTCTCCCACTGGCGAAATCATCTTCGGTGGTGAAACCATGCGTTTCTGGGATTTCCGCGGTCCCTGGTTAGAACCCCTCCGCGGTCCTAACGGTTTAGACCTCGACAAAATCAGAAATGACGTACAACCCTGGCAAGTACGCCGCGCGGCTGAATACATGACCCACGCTCCTTTAGGTTCCTTGAACTCTGTGGGTGGGGTTATCACTGACGTTAACTCGTTTAACTATGTGTCTCCTCGCGCTTGGTTGGCTACCTCTCACTTCACCCTCGCCTTCTTCTTCCTGATTGGACACCTCTGGCACGCTGGACGCGCTCGCGCCGCCGCCGCCGGTTTCGAGAAAGGAATTGACCGCGAGACTGAACCCGCATTGGCAATGCCTGACCTCGACTAATTTCCCTTAGTTCGATGGCAGCGGCTCCCGTCTAGTTGGCGGGAGCCTTTTTGTGGTTAATATCAGACATTGACATCCTCAGACGCAGCTAAAACACTCTCTAAAGCCGATAATAATCGTTGATTTTCTGCCGGTAAACGGACAGCGACCCGAAAATAATTGCTGCCCAATTCGGGGAAACTGAGACAATCGCGGATGAAAATTCGATGATATTTTAATAAAGCTTCCTGTAGGGGTAAACAGGAAGATTGAGATTGTACTAAGAGGAAGTTAGCGGCACTGGTTTGGGGCTGTAATTGCGGAAAATTAGCTAATCCCTGCCATAAATCCTGGCGGGCCGCTGTTAACCAATCCCAAGTTTGTTGTTGAAAATCCCTATCTTCAATTGCCGCAATAGCGGCAACCACAGCCAAATTATTCACCGACCAAGGATCGCGCCATCTTTGCCATTGTAACAGGCGATCGGGATGAGCGAGGACGTATCCTAGACGCAAACCGGGGAGACTGTAAAATTTAGTTAGGGAACGCAAAATCACGAGATTGGGATATTCCGGCAACAGAGATATTAAACTCTCCTGTTGTGGCGGGGGTAAAAAATCCATAAAAGCTTCATCCACTACCACCAAACCAAATTGCGATAGATAGGGACGAATGGCCGCCACCGTCCAGAGTTTCCCCGTGGGATTGTGGGGATTATTGAGTAATAAGCCTTGTTTTTCGGGATTAACAGGCTTTAAACTGGTTAAATCTAGGGAATGTTGGCAGATTTTTCCACCAAAACTTTTTAAGGCCCGTTCGTAATCGTTAAAAGCGGGTTTTAGTACATAAACACTATCAAATGCTGCTAATTCCCGACCGGCCCAGGTTAATAACTCGGCCGTACCATTGCCCGGGAGAATCCAATCTGGTCCGATATTGTGCCATTGACCGAGGGCAGAACGCAACTGCCAATACGCGGGGTCAGGATAACGAGTCAGACTGGTTAAATGGCTTTTAATAGCGGTTAGGGCGCTTTCCGGTGGACCGAGGGGGTTGATACTGGCAGAAAAATCGAGAATAGAGGAAACCGGACAGCCAGCAATTGCGGCCGCCCAGTCAAGATTACCACCATGTTTAGGTCTAGGCAAAAGACTTACAGCGAACGAAACTCAACAGTAATTATTCCTTATCCGGAGCCACTCTGTCTTTAAACAGTTTACCCGCCGAGAAAGCCGGGACGCGAGTAGCCGGAATCTCCATCTTATCGCCGGTTTTTGGGTTGCGTCCTTCCCGGGCCTGACGTTCCCGGGCCTCGAAGGAACCGAATCCTACTAGGGTTACTTTGTCCCCCTCAGAAACCGCATCGATAATGGTTTCGATGGCGGCAGTGAGAACAGCATCTGCTTGTTTTTTGGTCACAGAGGCTTTGAGAGCGATTTGATCGATTAATTCACCTTTATTCATGCGCTAACTCCTTTTTTTGCGGTTTTTCTGAGTTTAGGGTGGTTGTCAGTAGTTTATTATGGTTCCCCTGTTGAGGACTCGCCAGGATCGAGATCACTAAATAAAGCCTCAAATCCTCATTGGCTATATATTCCACTGCATTATTCTAAGCGGGAATTGTCTCGATCGGAATCGCTGAAACCTTTAATTTATCTAGATTTCCCCCCGATTCCCCGGTAAGAGGAGAGACAAAAGGGAATAAGCGAGAGATTTACGGCGATATAAGCTAATAAAAAGAGATTAGCAAGCTAAATTGCCGATAAATATTCTCTAAAAGCGATAGGCATCCTAACTTCCCAAAAATCGTTCATCGGTTCTCTCCCAGATTTTTGACTAATTTTGCCCCCAAAAACGTTAAAAAAGTTTACCAAAGCAATTTCTGCCCAAAAATTAAGGTTCATACCCAGGAGATATTCGCTAGAATTGGAACTTATGATCGTTAAAAATATTCAAAAAAGCAGGATTTAACTGGAAAGTTTGCTATCATTATCTATTCAGCGACAAACTCGCATGGTGATTTACTGCTATCCCCTAGCCGATCTAGGTCAAAGCTTAAGACGTTCTTTTATCGTGACTTTTTTGGCAGTAATCGCCATTCTTGGCGGTGTGATTCCCGAATTTTCTTGGACGACGGCGGTGGTTAGTTTCCGGTCTTCCGCTTATACTCAAGATTTTACGGCTGACCAAATTAAACGTTATGCGACCGCAGTTTTGTTGATCGAAACCCAAAGAAAACAAGCTTATCAGGCAATTTCGCAAATTTTAGGCAAAATTCCCCCAGCAATTACCTGTAACCAACGGGAAAGCTTTAATAATCTTCCCGCTAATGCCCAAAAAATTGCCGTCGATTATTGTAATAACTCAAAAAAGATTGTCCAAGACAGTGGACTGAATGCGACTGAATTTAACGCCATTACTAATCGGGTTCGTAGCGATGATAACTTGAGACGACGGGTACAAAATGAGATGATTCGTCTGCAGCGGGAAAATAAATAGAAAAAGTTCCTCAGTTTTTCCGGTCAAGTTGGAGTCAGGGCTACAATAAGAATGTTTTTTCCCATTGACCAATATCATGTTAACTTTTACCGAGCGCTTACCCCCCCGTCATACCGCTAGTCCACCTCCCCCAGAAACGGTGGTTTTTAGCCTCCTACTTACGGCCGAAGAACGCACCCGCAGCCGTTATCGTCTCGACAGTCCCGAAGGTTTTTCCCTCTGTTTTCGTTTACCTCGCGGCACCATTCTACAGGATCGCGATTTCCTGCGGGGAGAAAACGGCGAAATTGTTCAAATTATCGCTAAACCCGAACCAGTTATCACTATTACCGCCCCTTCAACCGATTTACTCCTCAAAGCGGTCTATCACCTCGGTAATCGTCATGTAGCCCTAGAAATTAACCCCGATTATCTGCGTCTGGCCCCCGATTCTGTCCTACAAGCAATGTTAGAAGGTTTGGGATTAACTGTAACTGAAGAAATCGCCCCCTTTAACCCCGAAATCGGCGCTTATCAGCATTATCATGACCTGGAAGAGGCAAAAAAGGGATAGTTAGCTAATCTTGCCCAATGCCCTTTCTGATTTAGAGTAAGCAAAAATCAAACTCGGTTTCGACTTACCTCTTTTCCTACCATAAATTGTAGTTTTTGGGCATTATCTTAACAAAATTTAACTGACAAAAAAACAGTAACTTTTTAACAGCCTCTACGGGATATTTTCTTAATCAAGAGGCTCTCATTCTGATAGTTTCTAGAATTTTAATCGGCCTCGGTGAATTGATTAATCATCAAAGTAAAAATCGAACTACGAGGAATGAATAACCATGGTACTTTCAGAACTAGCACCAACGGCTGTAACCTCTGTCCTGTCTGATTTATCCACACCCACTGAGGTTAAAAAATTCCCTGCTCAAAACAATGATCTAATCTATTTTTGTGAACTAGATTCTAGTAATAAACTGATCATTGAACCGCAAGGGGTTTATACAACTCTCGACGGACGAATTTATCTTAGTCGAAAATGTTAGGATTTTTCAACTATTATCTATATTTTCCGTCAGCCAATTTTTAAAGTTTCTGATGGCTTCACTTCTCCCCACTTGTTGACTTTGTTTAACAAATTGATTAATTAATTCAATAATCGGAATCTGAGGAAAATTGGGACTGCTTAAAGACTCAATATATTCTCCTTCTTGTAATAAATTAATCTGTAGGCCACTTTGAGTATAACGCCACAGTTCGGGAACACCTAACTGTCGATAATTATCTAAATAAGTACGGGAAGTAATATCAATTTCTAGGACTAAATCGGGGGGGGGATCACTTTCTAAATTAAGTCTATTTTTGCCAATAACGGCTTGATAGTTTTTAATATAAAAACAGGCATCAGGTTCAACCGCTTGATTCATCCGCTCGTTTTTAAATGTTGTTGATCCTAACGGTTCAAAATCAATATTGAGTGCTTCTAACAAAAACTGAACCATATAACTAATGATTTCTTTATCTTTTTCATGTTCGGGTAAAGGTACCATAATTTCTAAGATTCCGTTACTGTAGGATAACCGAGAAGCACGACTTTCTCCTAATTCTGATAATATTGTCTCAAATTTTTGCCAGTTAAGCTCTTTTAAAAGTAACTGTTGACCGGGATTGACGATAATTTGTTCTAAGGCTAATTGCATGGCTTTAGCTGAAAATGTTGATTTCTTAGTTTAATTATACCCTTACTCATAGGATTGCAACAAAAATTAAGCCTATTTGTAATATTCTGCCAGTTTTATTAAAGTGTTATTTCGTCGAGTAATAATTTTGGCATCAACCCCTTCAGATGGATCTAAATGTTCAGATTCTACAAGAGATTTAATAAAATTGGAAACTTGAGGGTTTAATTCTCCTTGATGGGTTGAAGATAAGCTCGTCATTAAAGCATCATACCATAACCCATTTTCGGCATAGCGTTCTGCTTGTTCAGTTTTTTGAATTGGTGGTTGACTTAAATGAATGGGTATTTCAACCACTCGGAATTCTGCTCGTTGAATCATCCAAACGTCAGGACTTTGACGAATAGCGACTTGCCATAAATACTTTTTACCCACTTCTAAAGGGGTTTGATTACTGGGAAAAGAAAAGTTATGAATTCCTCCTTTTTGTTGAAATCTTAACGTTTCTCTCCTTTGTTTAATTTTTCCTTGCTCATTAAATTCAAATAAGCGAAAATCTACCTCATAATCCGTATTTTGATTACCCACTATGCAGACAAAAGAAGGGGTAACAGATACCGTTTGACCGACATAAACTTGCGATGCAATATTGGAAGAAGTATATAAAGTGTCTCCAAAACTTGGGGAAATGCACAAATTCAAAGAGTAATTTAGAGAAGTATTTGAGAAAAATACGGAGGGGAATGAGGGATTATTTGCCTTGAGCGATTGGATAAAAAAGGCGATGGCTTACTTTCCTAAAAGCTGCCAGACAATTCGTCGCTGGATTGACGAAATAACTGCCTATTTTGATAACCGAACAACCCAGGGAACAGTGGAAGGAATTAACAATAAACTGAAGGTGATTAAAAGGAGAGGCTATGGATTTAGAAACTTTAAAAACTTTGGTCTTAGATGTTTATTAAATTGGCATTTTGCTAGTTGATTTTATATGGTAAGTTCGGAAGAACCCAAATTACCTCATTTGTTGAGGGGGGGACTGGATGAAATAATTTACTTCCTGATCCCGATCCTGCTACTTTAGGAGGGATAGGATTAGGTTTACGCTGGTTAGTGGCTAATGGTTTAACTGTTCGTTTAGATTATGGGATTCCGTTAGTTTCTGTCGATAATTCCGGAAATTCACTGCAAGAACAAGGGTTTTACTTTTCGGTGAGATATAGAAAAGCATTCTAGCATATTCTGAGAGAATTATAATAATAGTTCTCAATTAACTTAATCCGAATCTTTATCTTTTGTCGCTTGGTTAATTTCAGCGTTTTTCTCAAAGATGAGGTATAATCAATGTGGTTTGTGCTTCGAGGCGAGCGCTCTGTTCAAACCCTCATTCTGTAAGGCTTCTGGGGTTGATGATCGCACTTTTTGATTTCAAAAAAGCCTAAAGATATTACCCAACAAGGTTTTTAGATTTATTCAGCCAACCCTAGTTAAAAAAGAGAGGAGTAGGTCGCCATATCTAGTCCCTTGAGAACGGAATTCGGTATCGGTCAAAGTTTCTAGAAAAGCCCTAGGGATAGCTTGAGTATTTATACTTATTGCAATCTAGGTATGCTTCCCCTAAGATATAGTTGGTCGGTAATCGCGCCGAACTAATTACCGAAAATTTGGGTTTAAAACCCCTTGAATGATGTTTTTATTGTATTCAGGAAGTTGAAAAAATGAAGACCAAATCGATCATAAGCTTACTATCCCTTAGTATTATAGGAATGTCAATCTATGCAGGTCAAGCTAATAGCAGTGATTATCGAGCTTTGACCCCGGAAGAAAAATCGCAGTTGACCGATGCTTTGCTAAAACAGGGCTGTAGGAATCCTAAAGAGATGAAATTTGATGTTGAGACTAACCAGTTTGAAGCAGAAGATGCTGTGTGTGAGGGAGGAAGAAAGTATGATATTTACCTTGACAAAAACTTTAGGATTGTTTCAATGAAACCAGACTAAAAGAGCAAATCCCTGAGAAGCTTTTACCGGTCGCCGCGAAGATTACCAATGAGGTATAACAAAGCCATTCTAACAGCAACACCACTGGTAACTTGTTGGGAAATCAGACTAAAATCGGGATCGTCCATCAAATCGGAACTAATTTCCACTCCCCGATTCACAGGACCTGGATGAAGTACTTTCACCCCTGGTTGACAGGATTGCAAACGAGGACGAGTAATGCCAAAACTTTGATGATATTCGCGTAAACTGGGCAAAAGATTGGCAGTCATTCGTTCTTTTTGCAGTCGCAGGGTCATCACAAAATCGGCCTTTTCTAAAGCTGGTTCTAAATCCCAGTGGAGAAATATGCGATCGCACAATTCCCCAAAATATTTCGGCAGTAGGGTGGGGGGTGCGGACAAATGTACTTCCGCCCCTGCCGTGGTTAAACTCCAGATATTGGAACGAGCCACACGAGAATGGAGTATATCCCCGACAATAGCGATTTTTTTGCCCTCTAACAGTTCTAAACGGGGATTTTCCTCATCTAACAGACAACAGATCGTAAACAGGTCTAAAAGTCCCTGGGAGGGGTGTTCGTGTTGACCGTCCCCAGCATTAAGAATACTCACCCCCGACTGCAAACGATCCATTTCTGCGGCAATTAAATCGGGAACCCCCGACTGTTGATGTCGGATAACAAAAATATCCGTACCCATGGCCACATAGGTTAAAGCGGTATCGAGAATCGTTTCCCCCTTAGTCAAACTGGAACTACCCGGGGCAAAATTGAGAACATCGGCCGAAAGACGTTTCGCCGCTAGTTCAAAACTACTACGGGTGCGGGTGGAAGGTTCAAAAAAAAGATTTGTCACCACTTGACCTTGTAGGGCCGGCACTTTCTTGGTACGTCGGGAAAGAACTTCACGAAAACTAGAGGCCGTTTGTAGCAGGGTTTGGTATTCTTCCGGTTGCCAGTCTTGCAATCCCAAAATGTGGTGTCGGATCCAAGTGAAAGCCATAGGAGTTGAGGAGGCGGTAAAAACGGCAAATTTCGTCTATGCTATTGTAGGATTTCTTTGCATCAAGTTAATAAATAGGGTTTATGAGAATTAATTTTTCCTTGTGTCAGGTCACTCTCGCGATCGCTTTATTTCTCAATCCCTTGCCGGCGATCGTTGCCCAGACTGCCACCTCTGGGGAAATGGTATCACCGACCACGGGCATTAATTACACTCGCCTGAAAAATTTCCTCGCTCAACAAAATTGGCGACAAGCTAACGATGAAACCCGTAATTTAATGCTGAAAGCGACCGGACGGGAATTACAGGGCTGGTTTACCATGGAAGACCTGCAAAAATTGGCCTGTTGGGATCTGCAAAAGATGGATCAACTCTGGAAAGAAGCTTCCGGGGGTCGTTTTAGTTTCAGTACCCAATTTCGTATTTTTATCGAGACAGGTAATCGACCGGGGCGCTTAGTGGCGATCGAAAATTTTCAAACTTTTGGCGATCGCATCGGTTGGCGTAAAGATGGTGATTGGATTATTTTTAAAGAAAATCTTAACTATACCCTCAATGCTCCCGTCGGTCATCTGCCGGCGCCCCGGGACGAATATCAGATCGCCGGTGGTCGTCTAGAATACACCACCCTCGCCCAAAGATTAGTCACCTGTAATATTGTTAGCTTAGGGCAAAGCAAACAATAGACCTCTTGTAAAAATCAAAAATTGTTGTTAGGGTTAGGAGTCAGTAGTCAGTAGTCAGTAGTCAGGAGAATTAAGAATGAACAATAATCAATTAAATAGTCTATTTACGGATTTTATGCAATTTAATCCTTATTTTTGCCGTTTTTGAACCCTCAAAAATTAATTATGTCAGAGGTTTAATAATCACGGCGATCAATTATGTAGAGTAAAATTTAAGGAAAAGCTTCTCCCCTCATCTTCCCCTTCTTTTTCCGATTTACTAGCACTTTTTCCGCTAAAAACCCCTAAATTTAACAATGATTAAACGATCCGTTAACGTATCGAGAGCGATCGGTTCGTCGATCGCCGTTTCCCTAATTGTCACTGGTTGCGCCCCCCAGGGCCCCCAGGCCACCGGACCGGCGGCTGTTCCCGTCAAACTGCAAACCCTCGGCACCGACAAATTAGTGCAAAGTAGCGAATTTGTCGGTACTTTGATCGCCCAACAGCGTGTTAGCGTCTCTCCTCAGATTACTGGTCGGATTCGCTCTATTTTCGTTAAATCTGGCGATCAGGTAACTCAGGGACAAAAAATCGCCGAATTGGATCCCGAACAACAACAGCAACAGGTAAACGCCGGCATCGGCCAGGTAAATTCGGCCAAAGCGAACCTGAATGCGTCTGAGGCGGATTTAAGGCAAAGACAAGCGCAAGCGAGGGCAAATAAAGCCCAAATTGCCCAGAATCGGGCAAATGTGGCCAATGCTGAAGCCAATGTTAAAAGTCAGATCGCCACCTTGAGCGCCGCCGAAGCCGATTTACAGAGAGCGAGAGCTAATTTAGATTTGGCGGAAAAAAACCTAACAAGAGCCGAATTTCTGGTTAAACAAGGCGCACAGCCCCAACAGGACTTAGATGATCGCCGCCGCGACATTCAGGCCGCCAAGGCAGAAGTAGAAGCCCGGTCTCAAAATCGTGATGCGGCCCGTCAACAGGTAACGGCGGCTAGAGCTACCCTACAGGCAAACAAAGAAGCATTAAATATCGCTATTCAAAACGAATTAGCCTCAGGGCAACAGGTGGCGGCGGCGGCGGCAACAGTGAACAGTCGTCAAGCGGCAGTAGCCAGCGCTGAGGGACAATTAGGGGCGACGCGTCAGAATTTAGTTTTTAACACCATTACCGCCCCGATTGATGGTTTTGTCGGCGATTTTAATCAAAGAAAAGTCGGCGATATTATCTCCCTGGGTGAAGAATTAACCTCGTTAACTAACAATAAAACTTTGGAACTAAATGTGCAGATTCCCGTGGAATTACAACCGCGTCTGCGCGTCGGGTTGCCCGTGGAAATTATTAATCCCGATGGCAGCCCGGGGGTTCGCGGTCAAGTAACTTTTATTTCCCCCACCGTTTCCCAAGCTACCCAATCGGTTTTAGTGAAATTTGCCTTTACTAATGATGGCAGTCTTCGCAATAACCAATATGTGCGGGCGCGGTTAATTTGGGATCAAAAACCGGGGGTATTAGTTCCCACCACGGCAGTGACTAGCATCGGGGCGCAAAATTTTGTTTTTGTGGCCGAAAAAGAAAAGGCTAAAGAAGGTCAAGAAAATGCCAAGGAGCGTTTAGTGGTTAGACAAAAACCCATTCAAGTCGGCACGATTCAAGGGCAAGCTTATCAGGTTATTTCTGGAGTAAATGCCGGGGAAAGAATTGCTGTTAATAATATTCTTTCTCTCCGAGATGGTACAGCTATAACTGTTAGTCAGCAGTAATTTTTATGAGTAATTCGATTACCGTTCGTCCCCTGGCAGCGCAACTAATTACCGCCGAGAGTTTCCGTCCCTACGGTCAATTAATAACCCCTGGCCATGACGGGAAACTGTTTGATGAAAGCGATGCACAACTGCATTTAAAAAATGGTGTGCCACGTTTTTATATTATGCGTTTACAGACTCGCGGACGTAAATTTAAGCGAATTACTCGTCATAGTCAATGTACCCAATGTCTTGGTTCTTTGGGGGGACAAGAGTGGTTTTTAGGAGTGGCCCCCCCTAGTCCTCATCCTCAACCAGATTTAGAAAAATTAAAGGTTTTTCGCATCCCCGGGGACTGTTTTATTAAATTAGAGGTGGGAACTTGGCACGCTGGCCCACTTTTTGATCAACCAGAGATCAATTTTTATAATCTCGAATTGAGCGATACTAATATTATCGATCATTTTACCTATAATTTTGCCCAAGAGCAGTCAATAGAATTCGAGATTGTTGATTGAAAAAATTAATTTTTTTACCTAGGTTTTGCTGAATGTCGGTGAAAGCTGACAGGGAGAAAATGTGAGTTCGATGAAGTTAAAAAAGGGCAGAAGGTAGAGCAGGGAAGTCTTTTGCCTCTAAATCCAGAGAAGGCTTAATAGGATGATAAGTGTAAGCAATGAGACTCCCTAAAAGGTTAACTAGAAAATTCCAGATACTACTTTGAATTGGCACTATTTGTCGATTAAGTCTGAAAACGATGACCTATAGTCATTTCAGATAAGTATGATACAGTCTAGACCGACAAAATCCTTAGGAACTCTGGGATTGATATTCTCAATCTTAATTGAAATGACTATAGGTTGCTCTAATGGGAAGTTTTGTGACGACAAGTAGCATTTCTGATATTTATGGGGAATAATAGATTTAGATGAGTGCCTAACTTTCCAATTGGTAGCGACTTGCCATGAACCCAACAACCGCCAATTATGATGAACCTTGGAAAGAAGCATTAAGCGAGTATTTTGAAGCGTTTTTATACTTCTTTTTTCCTGAAGTTCACCAATTGATTGATTGGACAAAAATTCCCGAATCTCTGGAAAAAGAACTCAAACGGATTACCGCTTCAGCAAAGACAAAAAAACGTTTTGCTGACAAACTCTATAAAGTCTGGTTACTCAGG
>VYLM01000115.1_pt1 | contig 12609 bp, 10 predicted proteins | sample 5109491 | NCBI WGS metagenome assembly VYLM01 (sample SAMN12291813, study PRJNA351875) | freshwater metagenome | isolation source: freshwater lake | place: USA: Michigan, MSU3 lake | collected 2011-08-06 | reverse complement strand
TTTTCACTAACAGTCAGATTGCCAGTGACTGACAAACCGCCAGTGACTGACAAACCGCTAGTAACTGACAAATTTCCATCAACCTTAACTTGTCCTGTCCCTTTTGCTTTCAATCTTAAATCTTGATTAGCATTACTTCCTGCTGCATAGATGGTAGTAGAACCAAAGCCAATTCCTTGAGTACCATTGCTATGGCGGAATTCTACAGCATCACTATCAGGTTGAAAATCACCGGTTATATACAAACCTTTAACAGTTCTCGAATGAGTTCCAGTACGGGAAGATGAGGAAATATCTAAACTGGCAACTGGATTATTAATTCCTATTCCCACATTACCACTGGGTCTCATTGTCATTATTTCTTTACCCTGCTCACCTCCATTATATAGTACATTAATAAATCTTAAGTTATCTTCCGGATCATCACCCCAAGTAATTACCGCATCTTTTCGGTTACTTCCTTCATTTTTTAAGCCAATAAATAAATTGTCAGAATCCCAATTTATCTTGACCCCTTTTTGCATCCAGGTACGATGTCCGCCACGATCTCCGATAGGAGATTGCTCCCCAATTTCTAAGATATTTTCTAGGGAAAGCTTTCCCTTGACCGTCAGATCGCCGCTGACGTTACCACCTGTAGCCGAGAGAGCACCGTCAATTGTTAGAGGACCGGTGATCTGATCATTGCCAGATCGATTTACCTTATGACTCTCCAAGCGTACAATCTCTTCTATCGCGTCATTCCAGTCTTGGGATTTGACTAGATCGCCAATTTTTTTCTTTTCAGGGTTAAATGGCATAATTCCTCCTTAAAATAGAATTTCCCAAATCAGTGTTAATTTAAAATCGTTGGTCTTGTTGATGGGGGGAAACACCACGCGGTTGTACATCACCCCACCAGTATTAGCATTAAATAAGCCAGCCTCAGTTAGGTAATCATTGGCTTCATTGAAATCCAATTCTGTGGTAATCTTCACCTTTATTTTGCCACCATCGGTTATCGTCAGATCTTGAGTTGGATCGATTTTCGTGATGGCTTTGCGGAATAATTCAGTATTCAGGTTGGTATCAGTTTTTGGATCAACCTTAGTCGTACCGATACCAACAGCAACATGAGAAATAGGAGCGATCTGCTCATTAATAAATAGCTTGGCGACCAAATCCCGACCGCTTAAAACAATATTATTACTTGCAGAAATTTGTTCCACAATCTTATTAGACTTATCGCGTTTCTGCACAGTCAACTTCCCTTTCATATCCAGATTTTCAGAGAGCCCCACAAATTTTCCTCCTGGTTTTTACGCAAAAGTATTCAGTAAGATGCTTTTCCTATAACAGTTGTCTTTGAGCCGAAGCTTTCAACCTATCCCAGTTCATGAGTTTCACCAAGGGTTTTTTCGTAAGCGATAACAGCGAAAACTCCAGCCGCCTTCACCTTATCAACGATGTACTTAATCTGTTCCCGTGGGCGATCGCTAAACTGATCGAGATTCTCGCTAAATCCGGGAATATCCCAGGGAATCCGCACCATGAAGGAACCGGGGGTAATTTTAGCTACTGTCATGGCGATATCGATCGCAAATTGTGCCGCCTGTTCGGGACTTGGTGGCTTCAGGACTCCTTGTTCAAACCGAGAAAAGTCAAACAGCGTCTCGTCAAATGCCGCTTCTGCTTCTCCAACCATAGCCTCAAAACGCCAACGAGATGCTCCCGGCCATAAGATAGGAGTACCTCCTGTTACCTCAATGGGAATGCCATTGAGAGAGGCAGTTTGGTTGGCGAAAAACGACAGAAGATCACCATTCTTTACCATTCCATCATATTGAGCAAACTGCCCGGTAGTCAGATTGACAATCCGGGGATTAGTCAAGGGCAATGGCAACTTTGATTTAATCAAAAGGCGAATTTCTGGGTAGGTTTCCACCACATTCGGGTTTTCCACATCGAATTCCTGTAAGGGATGCCAGTTATTCCAGTGGAGAGTCTGAAATTTTGGCAAAAATTCAAGAATGCGAATCTGATTGCGAGCAGCGATCGCCTTCTCATCTTCCCCAACAATTCCCAGGTTAGCCGCCACAATGTTGATTATACCCTGTTTGGTAGAAGCACCACTTTTGAGGACTTCAATCAGTCCGCGAATGCGCTGGCGGTAGATTTTATCGCTTTCAATACCCTCCGCACCGCTAGGACGATTCACCTGCTTGAGTTGGGATGTTCCCCCCAGGTTTTCCAGGTACAGGGAGAAGATTTTGTCCAAATCGCCTTTCTGGTTGGTGTTAAACCCCTGAGAACCTTCATTATCTGCCTTATCGACATAATGAGCGTACATTACCTTGAGCAGATCTGCCTCCACTTCATCGAGGGTTTCGCCAAACACCTTGATAAATTCAGAGAAGAGACTGTTGCCATCTTCCGCTAAGTAAAAATGAGGAAAGCGGCTGAGAATGCCTTGTGTCCTACCCATCACTTTAACCTCCGATTCTCCGAGAAAGGGTGGCGCTGTCGATCACCTCTACCGTGATCTCTAGTTCAACTTTTTCAAAAGTTTCCACCTTGACTTGCTTAGCCAATATTCGAGTCGGCGGGGAAGTCCCTTCCAGGGTGACTTGGAAATCACTGGGTTTGAGTTCAACCATAATCACTGGCTTGACAGCGGTGGCGATCGCTCTCAAATCCGCAAACACTACGTCCGTCCCTGGTTTGAGGGTAGCGACATAATTTACTAGCTTATCTTTGACTTGGCTGCTCACTTTCTGTTTTTCCCTCTCCGATAAGACCGCAGGTAAAGTAATCGTAATCTTTCCTTGCAAATTTAGTTTCTTGCTATAAGCAAAGACCTCTCCCAAAACCGGCTGTTCGACAAAACTGGCGGTCACCTGTTCCGGTTGCGCTTCAGTCTTTTGACACCAGGGTTTGGGGATGAGTTTCAGGGTATTTCCTATGATGCCAGAAACGCTGGCGATTGCAGCAGTAATCTCTGTTTTGGTAATAGTGCTGCCAATGGCTTTGCCCTTAAAGTAGTTAGACAGCGCGTTGACCAATCTTTCCTCCTGCTGCTTATCGAGATTTGCCACCTGCAACTCAATCGTCACTGGCAGGGGTTTGATTTCGGATGCCACACACAGATGACCGGGGATGAACCGTTCAAACTCGTCTGTTTCAATGCGCTTGTCGGTGGCATCATAGCGATCTTCCTGGGTCGTCTCGTCCTGTCGCTGCTTGGAAGTAGTAATGACAAACTCATCGAGGTTGCTGATGCCATCGAGAAAGAGGGCATTCTTGATAATCTGAGAAAATAGCAGCGGCTGCCCCATTTTTCGGTTTTTAATATAGTCCTCAATCTCGTTCTGGACAGCTTGCTCCAGTTTCAGCCGCTCTTCCTGGGATAATTTTAAGTCTGGGTTGATTTCAATCTTAAATACTCCATCCACCGTCACGGCGATGGCCGATTTGAGCCGGACAAAGATTCCCGCTGCCTTCACCCGGTCGATCTCATTTTCTAAGACAGCGACAGCTTCCTTATCTTGAAAGTCAACTCCATCGACATAGATTTCAATCAGACCAAACTGCCCCAACTGAATCGGACTCGGATTGCTAACGCTGAGAGTGTTAGTGGGGGTCCACGCAGCATTAGCCGCCACTTCTCCGGCTTCTCCCTCAATCATTGATTGCACAGGCACCTCTACCGCATTAGCTGTGGCGGCCAAAACCACCTGGTTGGTAGTCTTAAATGCCAATGCCTTAGAGGTCGTGGTGAGTTGTGTGCCTTTGGCGATGGTGATCTTCCCTGAATCCGTCCCCCGCGTCAGAGTTACCTGTCCTCGGGCAAACCGGAAGTTTTCCCTCACCTTGACATCCTTGACACCGGGCAAACTCAGCAGGGCATTTTCCAGGGAGAGGATGGTGGCTTTACCAGAGGAAATCAGGGTGTTCTTTGCCCGTTCCCGCAGTTCTTCATCGGTTTCCCGGCGCTTGCCCGTGAAACGAGTCGGATTGGAGTTGCTGACGGCTTTGATCCCCGGTATGGGACGGGGAAGGACGGTTAAAGTCTCTGCTGGTGTAACCTGCGCTTCCCCCCGGTTGACTGCTTGGATTTTCACCTCTAAGCTGGTTTGTTCCTTGGGAAAGAGTTTGTTTTCAATAGTTTGATAAACCTTCTTGGGAGTGGTTGGTGTTTCCGGTGTGGCCACCAAAGTACCCCAGGGAACCTCAATGTCCTGCTGACCTATATCTCGTTCAAAAGTGATAGTGCCTTCGGCAAATTCGGGTTCTCCTCGCTTGATCCCGAGAATCGCCACCACCATGTCTAACTGCTGTCCCTCTGCCGTATCGACATAGGCAGACAGATAAACCAGCCTCATCTTTTCGTAGAGGAGGGCAATTTCGTAGGCAAAGGATTCATAAACAGTACGCGCTACACTGCCGACTTCAAAATCGGTCAGGACGGCGGTGCGCTGGCGCATATCCTCAAAGACTTGGTTAAATTTCTTCGGTTCAAAGGTCATTATGACTAGCCTCCCAAATTTAGGGAAAGATTGAGGGTCAGGTTGTCTGCTTGTCCGACGGGTTTGACGGCGATCGTGACTTGCAGGACACTGCGATCACCCTCTGGACTAAGTGGGGCGAAGCTGAGTTGGGTAATCTCCTCAAGGCGCGACTCCTGTTGCAAACATTCGCGGATGTAGAGGTCGGCCAAGCTGCGGGTTCTGGTATTGTTTCCCTCCCCAATTAAGGTGTGCAGCCGAGAACCGTAGTCAGGATGCCCTAGTTTTGTCAGTTCTCCTTTGCGAGTTAATAACCGATTCAGAATTGCTTGTCTGAGATTGGTTTGTCCCTCAATCGCCGCTAAATCTCCCAGGATTACCCGCAGATCTACAAGTTCTCGATCAGAGGTCAAGCGATCTGCATAGCGTTGGCTGAGAAATAGATCTTTTTGATTTAGTTTATTTGTCATAATGAGCCTCCCCTGCAAATTTATGATTATGATTGTTGAAGCCTTTTTTTCACTTCTTCGCTAATCGCTTTCAGGCTTGCTTCAGATAAGCTAACATTGGCTTTACTCAGGTCAAAGTCGCCAACAATCTTTCCCGTTACTGTTAAGTTGCCTTGGATGGTTAAGTTCCCGTTAATCTTGACTTCTCCTTGCTGGTTGGGTGTGGAGATTTCAATCTTCCCTGCTGGAGTAAGACTAATTTTTGCCTCCCCTAATTGCAGGGAAATTGTTTGATTGGAAATCTCTAAAAGGACTTGGTTCTGCTGCTTGACCAGCAAAGCACCGTTTACCTCTGCCTGACCTCCTGGAGACGGGAGTAGTTGAATGTTTCCCTTCTGATTGATGACAATTTGATTATTGTTATCTGTAACTAACTGAATACCGTCTTCCTGATGCAATTGAATTAGAGCGTGTCCCTGCTTTTTTCCCTGATTAGGACAGGTGCGATCAATGCCATTACAACAGTTTCCTTCGTTAGGCTCAACACTGCTGGGCTGATCGTAAGGACAAATAAACAGTTTTAGGAAAACTTTTTCAGGTTGTGGCTTGACTTCTTGAACTGTCTTGTTATCAATAGAATATTCATAATCACTATTCGTGCCCTTAATTCTAACCATTGACTTACCCTACCTTTGTATTTCTAGCCTTTGCTTGAATCGAGTTAATCTTATCCGTCGGTACCATGATTGCACAGGGAGCGCCTAAATTGCCCACATGGGTGTGGCTTGATAGAATGATTTGATCGCCATCAGCAACGGCCTTTTCTGGGGATTTTCCCCCGACATCTACAGAATCCGTTGTCGCGTCGCCAATTTTGATCGCTCCCGTACTTTTCACCGTGACGTTACTACCACCAGCATCAAGGGTAATGCCGTCTCCTGCGATTGTGATCTTGCAGCTTCCCTTCTCGATAGTAATATTGCTGCCGGAGAGAACAACCTGACACTGTTCATTTTTGAGGGTGATATCCCCGCCTTTGACGGTAACACTAGCTTTATCGGTGGCGGTGGCAATTTCTTCGTCTTTGACAGTAATAACGTTTTGCTCATTTTTACTGGTAAGGGTTATCACTCCCTCGGCATCAATTTTTAAGCTGCCACCCTCTTCCAAATTGTGCTGAAGGAGAAATTCCTGTTCTTGGTTAATCGGAGGTCGATCTTCATCGTTGTAAAGTCGACCAATAATAACTGGTGCGTTGAGATTACCCCCAATAAAGGTGACAAGAACTAAGTCACCTACCTTGGGAATATTCACTAACCCCAGGTGCTGTGTCAGTAGGGGAACTTTACGCAGTTCAAAATCACTGCCATCAGGCTGTTTTTTGTTCTTTAATTGGATAGAACACTCATAATTATCCTTGTCGCTTTCCGAGGCGTGGGGAAACACAGAAGTAACAATTCCCAGTTCAGTAGTATAAATTTTCTGGACTTCTTTTTCCGCCACTTTTTTCATGACACTGACAATAGAATCCATTACCTTTCCTCCCAATAAATCTGGCTACAAAATCCCTGCTGGCGGCTCAAACTATGCTGGATCTCAATTACTTTGAAGCTGCCATTTTGAGAAGCGATCGGCATTTTGGCAATCTCAATGGCGGAACCCAATTTTACCTCCGGTGTACCTATTGCTTTCAGGCTACCCCGTCGCTTGGGAACTTCTGCTGCTAAAATTGCCTGGGCAATTTGGCTGGCAATTTCTAAGGTGCGAGCAGTGGGATCAGCCAACCGCTTCACCACGCCGGAGGAGTCTCCTGTCTTGCCCTGTACCTCCTGTTTGGTCAACCAAGCATAGGCATCGGCTCCCTGTCCGAAACTGGTGGGGCTTTCTCCGTAAACTTCGACCCCTGTGATCGGGGTAGTGGGTTGTTCCGCTGTCAGGGACAGAATATTAACCCCATACTCAAATTTGTGGGTTTTCGCTGGACTATATGGAGCGAATAGCACCTGATCTTCAGGATCGGCGTAGAAGTCGAAGCCGCACTGTCGCGCCAGGGTGCGGAGGTGTTGGTAAACTGAGTCGTTGTCCCCAATCATGTAAACCGGAAATTCTATGCCATTCTCCACCTTACCAGAGGACAGCCCCAGACGGGTGAGAATATCGGAGACGATATCCCCAGCCTTAGATTTTTCGTACAGCAGGTTGAAACTGGCGGCTAGGAGTTTTTGGAACGAGCTAGTGGCGCGGATCGTCACCTGATCAATGTCCCATTCGACAGTATCAACGGTTCCGGTGAAGATTTTTGCGAGATTGTCTTGATAGCCCAGTTCGACAGTAACAGGGTCTTGTGGGGCAAAGGAGAGGTCATCAGGGGAACTGAGAACTAGGCGACAGGCATTAGTGGGAGTATTCAGAGAGGCCGATGCTCGCAGGTTAATTAAGCGAGTTCGCTCTTGAACAGAGCCGCTGGGTGCATTCGAGAGAAATGACCCACTGCCAATAGTGATTTTGTGATTGACTTGCAACATCTGTCCTATGTCCTATAAGGGCAATGCTTGTAACAGTTGATTAAAGGCGGTGGCTGTCTGCTTCAGTCCGTCATCTAGTTCTTGCTCTATTGTGTCCAGCTTGCCTATCAGTGCGTCAAAAATCTTGTCCAGGTTCAGTTGTTCCTGAAGTTCCCGAATTTTTTGGTATTCATTATCTAAGGGTTTGGCGATTGTTTCCTGGGGATGCAGCGCTTTCAGTTTCTCCAAGACAATATTTTTATAGATATCATCCAGTTTCTCAACCGCTGCCGTTGGATAAAGTCCCTTGATGGTATTGATCAGATTTTGATAGACTTTTTCCAGAGCGTCGAGTAAAGTATCAGGGTTAAGGCTGTCGAGTTGGTTGATAACTGCGTCAATCACCGTTTGTAGTTCATCTTGGAGAAAGTCAAAATTCAGGGCGGTAATTTTCTTTTTGATCTCCAGCAAGGATTCACCAATATTACCAGGAATAGCTGTCAAGGCTTCGAGGGGAACTGTGAATTTGAGGGCGATCGCCTCAATGGCGATAAACAGTTGGTCAAGCTGAGCCAATTTTTGTTTGAGGGTTCCCAATAATTTTTTCCCCGGACGGCCAATTTGCCATGCAAAACTATACCGCAAAAAATCAACAGCCGTCGTCGCTTGTTGGGGCAAAATAGCGAGCAATTTGTCCTGGTAAGGGGTCAGCAGGTTGCTTAAATCTTGCTGGCCCCGAGTTAGTTCGGTTTGGACTGCACTCAGTCTGGTGGTGAAGCGTTCTACTTTAGTTGTCGCCTCTCCCAGTACCTGAATCGGACTGAGCAACTGTAACTTCGCTTTCAATTGGTTATAATCTTCTACCAACTCTGGTGGCGGCGTGATCTCGTTAAATCGCTGCTTCTCGGCTAACCAGCGTTTGGTTAATTCAGTAACTCCTTTGGCAAATGACTGTTCCTTGAGGGACGCGGCAATTTCCTGTAAGCGCTGGACAGAGGGATGAGTCATCTGGTTGTCGATGATGGCTCTCATTTGTTGCAGTTGATCGAGAAGCGATGTTAATGTGTCCAGAGTCTCATCGGGTACTAGCTTAATCAGGTCTTCCAGACATTGATCGATCTGCTTTTCCCCATTCTCTAATAGATTTTTTCCCTGACTTTGTAACTGTTTGAATTTCTGCCAAAAATCGCTATTTTGTAATGCTTGTCCAGGCGATACATTACCGATCAGGGTCTTGATTTTGCTGAAATTGCTGTTAGCTTGGAAAATGAACTCCTCAATTTTCAGTCGGTCTAGTAGGCTAGTAAATTGGCTCAGTAAATTGTTTAGGGGTGTAATTAAATCCTGGGGGGATAGGGAACGTAAAGAGTCCATCAACTTACTGTAGCAGGTACTCAGAGGAGAGAGCAAGGCTTTAGGACTGAGAATTTTCAGTTTATTTAATAGTGAATCATAGAGCTTTTTTAGAGAGTTCAGCAGTTTCGACGGTTCAAATTCCTCCAGTTCCGCTACTAATTTTTCAAAGGAAGGGGCGAGTTTGTCCGCGATCAAGGTCCCTGGGGCAAACTGCTTGATCTGGGCGACAATCTCTTGATATTTCCCTTGTAAAAGTTTGATTAAACCAGTGCTATCCTTAAGGATTTTGTGAAATTCCTCCTTCAGCTTGTCGGCGACATCCTGGGCAAAGTCAATCTTGCGAAGCTCGTCCAGTGCCAGCTTTAAAGCCTTTTTTAATAAATCGTTGAGTTGGGAAACATTGACAGTAGCCAGTTTAGTTTTGACATCAGCTATCTCAGTCAGCACCCGCTCAAATACAGGTTTGAGGCTAACGTTGGATAGGTTCTCGGTGATCGCTTCAATTCCCTGCTGTACTGAGGTGCGAATGTATTGAATTTGGGGATCATTGAGAACCGAGGTAATTTGTTTAAAAAACTCGGCGATCTTATCTTTAAGAGCCTCAAAGTCGATTTGCTTGACTTTCGTCCCTAAATCTGTTACTAGGTCGTTTATTTTGTCAGGAATCACCTGAACTTGGGATAACAAACCCTCCACCTTGGTTCTTAATAGCTCAAACTCATCCTGTACTTTCTTGAGTAGTTCTGGTAAATTTACGCTCCCAATTAAATCCCCCAATTCCTTGACCAAGTTAGAGAGAAAAGTAGCAACCTTCACCAATCCCTGATCTACCGTATCCACTGAGCTGGCGATCTGGTTGGCGATCGCTTCCATTTTCTCAGGGACGCTGGAAAAATCCACTTTGCGGGGGACTTGGTTAAGCTGCTGGCCAATGCGGGCGATCTCCGATTGTACCGCCCCGATTTCCAACCCACCGACCAGCTTCTGCATCTGTCCGAGTGTTTCTGAGAGTGCGCCAGGAGTTTTGGGGCTGATGCTAATAAGGTCAGTTTTGAGACGGTCGCTCCAGTTCTCAAAGAATTTACTACCATCAAAGCTTTCTAGATTCTCCAGCGCGGATTGGGTTTGGTTGGTGAGGTCTGTCCCGATCACTTCTACCCTACTAACCTGAGTTTCTAGCACCGTCAGGTAGGTTTTGATCTGACTTAAATCATTGAGATCAATCTTCTCTACCCCTTCCAAAGCTTGATTGTAAGGTTCTAACCAGCGGGAATAATTTAAGGCTGCTAGAGGAACTTCAATCTGGGAAACTTCATCCAGTCGCCATTGCATCAAATTATTGAGGTTTTTTGGTAAGTCAACGCCTAACGCATTAATCTCGACAACTATGTCAGTACCTGACAAGAGTTGCGGCAGTTTTTCTACCTGTGCCTTTAGATCTTTGAAGGGAGAAACATTGTTAAGTTCGGGAAAGAGGTTAAATATCTCCAATAAGTATTGAAATTGCGCTGATATGTCCGCTAGGCTCCGATTTTTTACCTGTTCAGAAAACCCGTTAACCTTGTCATTAATCCGAACCACAAAATTACTGAAAAAATCGAATTTTTCCAGCAACGGGGCAATCACTTCCAGAAAACGGGCGATCGGCTTCAGTAAATCCCCTAAAGCACCCCCATTCTTGAGCAGATTATTCAATTCTTGCTGCAAGGTTGCCGTAATTTCTCCTGGTTTACTGGGGAGTTTCGCGGCAATTTGCTGCAAATTACTTAGAGGTTCCGACACTAGGGCCAAGCTGTCGGGAATTGGCAAGTTACCTCCCTCTGCCAGCACCTGCTGCAATTCAGTAGAAGAGAAGCTTGTAGGTATCAGACTTTGAAAATTTTCCAAGACTGGGATCAACGGAGCGTCGAGTGCTGATGGTTGGGGTAATAGTTCGAGGATTGTACTCATAATAACTGATAGATTTATAAGTAGTCGTGCAGAATAAATTTCCTAGTGAAGATAGGCAAGAGGCAAAAGGCAAAAGCTTTATCGAAATGTGTAATTAATTTTGCTTAGGTACTTACGACAGAACAATGTTTTAAATTTTGGCAGTAATTCAATTGGTGTCATTTTCATCTCCTATTAACCATGGGATCGGATTGGCAACTCTAGCATTTACTTTGTCCTGACAAGATAACACTTTTTTAAATAAACTGTCATCTTTAAAATTTGTTAATTGTTTGACTTTTTTGATAATTTCAGGAGTTACTAAAATACGACATTTAGCCAATGCTAAGTATCGTTCGACTTGCTCCTTTTTAGTTTGACTAGATATCTGACCAATTTCCGACTCCAAAACTGTACTATTAAATAATTGCCATCGTCCTAATTGACAATAATAAATTATTTCTAAGATCGCTTCTGCTTCTAACTTAATACGAAGTTGATTCTGATCGTCAAAAGGACGATTTAAACAACGGGCATCAAGATCAATTAAATAATTTTCACTCATTTTTACTCAATGGGAAAACGGGGTATGGTAGCATCTATTAACCGCATTAACTTAATATTTTAGAAAATGCCGAAGAGGGTTTTTAAGCCTGCGGTTGCTGTACTGAGGGTTTTTGTCGCTTTTTGCACATCAGCAAGTGCATTGCTCAATGGCTCAATCGGATTGTTGATTTCTGGGACAGACCCCAGGAGATCCGGCAGAGTAGCGATGTCCATAAAACTTTGCGCCTCGGTCATAATGTCGGCATTGACACCGGAAAGGTCGGTGGCGATCGCTGCTGATTTGAGGGGAACGGCGTATTCAGAAACGATTAAACTATAGCTAAATTGATCGGGATATTGTGCCGACTGATCTACCTGAAACTGATCGAGAATGACTTGTCCGAAGTAAGCTTGTCCAGTAATTTCTGCCAGAAAGTCCACTGGTTGGCGTTTTTTATAAACTTCCCGCAGTTTTTCCAAATCACCTTTAGCAGTTGCACCGTAGAAAATTCCTTCTATTTGCAATTGTACTGAGTCGCGCCCGAGATTTTGCACTAAGTTTCCTTCTCGTCCCGGAATCCGGTGATAAACTAAGGCTGCTTGCTCAATTGTGCTGATTTGATGAACTCGTTTGAGTTGTATTCCCGCTAGTTCAACTGTCATAATTAACTCCCATAAAACTGTCGGTATTGTTGTTGGATTTCTTCGGCGATCGCCTCGACAATCAGGTCTATTTCAGCTTCGCACAGATGGCTTTGCTGTGGGATTGATTCGGAGATAGCCTGACTTTTTTCCTCGATCTTTTTTAAGACCTGTGGCTGTTCAGTTGTGTCAAAGTTAGGTGAAGGTGATTTACTCCTAGCGTATTTATGAGAAAATTTTGCTGTATTTTTCAGGGAAAAAATCCGAGAGTTTTGCTGAGAAACTCGTGTTAACGGATTTTTTCTTTCCCTTCTATTTTCTTGATCTAAGTTAGAGACTGTCCATTGGCGATCGCTAAAATTATCTTCCTGAGTGGTTGACAAATCTGAGCTTTTGCTCTTGTTAATACTATTACCTGTAGGAGAATCATTGATAGGTTCAACTGTCAGAGAAGGAGGAAGCCATTCCCTCACCAGTATTTGAGGGAGTTCTTCACTAATTACCCCAAGATCAAAGTCTGATTTCTTTTCTTTCTCTTGGGGAGAAACTGTCTCCACAGGTAAAGAATTAGCTAAAAGAAGGGAAGAGGAAGCATAAGTAGGATTCACCTTAGACGTAGGGGAATAATTCTTTGGTGGTGGGTTTTCTTCTTCCCTGTCAATTGGGGGAGATAATTCTCGACTGGGAGTAGATTGATAT
>VYLM01000113.1_pt1 | contig 12773 bp, 10 predicted proteins | sample 5109491 | NCBI WGS metagenome assembly VYLM01 (sample SAMN12291813, study PRJNA351875) | freshwater metagenome | isolation source: freshwater lake | place: USA: Michigan, MSU3 lake | collected 2011-08-06 | reverse complement strand
GTTTAAACTCTTCTGGATTCAAATTTTTTACTTTTTCGTAAGTCATTGTTTTTCTGAGTGTTTTACTTTATTTTACATAATCAGTTCCTATTTTTGCAGGAGGTCTATTATTAGCGATAGCGGTAATGACCGACTAACCGGGAATAGCCTTAATAATACTCTAACTGGTGGTGGTGGCAACGATCAATTAACCGGTCAAAACGGAAACGATAGGTTAATTGGTGGTTTTGGTGATGATTTACTTACTGGTGGTAATGGTAGCGATAACTTTATCTTCAATAGTAGTAATTTAGGCATCGATGCCATCAGCGATTTCACCCCCGGCAGTGATAAAATAGTATTAAGTAAAGCCATCTTTACTGCCTTACAAAGTATCATTGGCAATGGCTTCAGTCAACCGGCTGAATTTGCCAGCGTCGCTGACGATGATTTAGTCGCCACTAGCAGTGCTTTTATCGTTTACAGTACCAGCAGTGGCAGTATTTACTACAATCAAAATGGTAGTGCTGCTGGTTTAGGAAGTGGCTTTGAATTTGCCAATTTGTTGACTGTTCCTACCCTGATAGCGGCTGATTTCACACTGATAAATTAACCTAGCCACACAGAGAAAAAGGGTTTCTTCGAGAAACCCTTTTTCTGGACTTGTGTTAAGGGTTACAGTTTCACCCATAGACTGACATCGAAAACAAAACACCCCAAGAGAGCGAGAAAGCAAAAACGAGGAAAATATTAAGAATTGTGTAAAAAGCTTGACAAATAGGCAAAAGTGCAGTAAGTAAAACCGGGGACTAAGCTAACCGGTGGATAGGATGCACAATCAGTATTCAGGTCTTGATTCGGTAGGGCCAGCACTCAAATTAATATCCGCAACCATAGAGAAAAGGTTATATAAATCTAACTAATCATTGACTTGAGTAATTGGTATTTTACAAATCCCTGAAAGCAAGTCACCATAGGAATTAAGCAAATGCAGTTCCGCATCAAATCCTGTGGGAGATAGAAATTATGGTTGCTTTAATCACCCCAAAACCGGCTAAAACCAGCCGTTTAACCACACAAATCCAAGAAATCGCTGAAAATACCTTTACCCTGCGCTGTTTGGATTGGGACCGCGATCGCTTTGATATCGAATTTGGTTTAGAAAACGGTACCACTTATAACTCTTTTGTTATTCAAGGGGAAAAAACGGCCCTCATTGATACATCTCACCGCAAATTCGATCGCCTTTATCTGGAGGAATTAACTAAACTAATCAACATCAATCATCTTGATTATTTAATTATCAGTCACACCGAACCCGACCACAGTGGTTTAGTCAAAGAAGTTTTAGAATTAGTCCCAGAAGTTACCGTGGTGGGGGCAAAAGTTGCCATGCAATTCCTCGAAAACATGGTACACAGACCCTTTAAACAGTTAATAGTTAAAAGTGGTGATACTTTAGATTTAGGTAATGGCCATGTTTTAGAATTTGTTGCGGCCCCTAATCTTCATTGGCCTGATACTATCTTCACTTTTGATGCTAAAACTGCCACCCTTTTTACCTGTGATGCCTTCGGAATGCACTTTTGTGATGATCAAACCTATGATCGAGAAAAAGACCTGCTAGAAGGCGATTTTCAAACCTATTATGACTGTCTGATGCGACCGAATGCTCGTTCGGTTTTAGGGGCAATTAAAAGAATCGAGAAATTTGAGATTAATCTCATTGCCACCGGTCACGGCCCCCTATTAAAACACCATATTTCTGATTGGGTGGGACGCTATCAAACTTGGAGTCAAGAACAAACTTCTGCTGATACTTTAGTGACTGTATTCTTTACCCAAGATTACGGACAAAGCGAACATTTAGCTACTATGATCAGTCAGGGTTTGAATAAAAATGATGTGGTGACAGAATTAGTCGATATGAATAATGCTGATCCCCACGAAGTCAGAGAATTGATCAATCAATCTAAGGGAGTTATCATCGGAATGCCTCCCCAATCTTCCCCGATTAACCAGACGATTTTAAGCACGATTATTGCTTCAATCAATGGCAAACAAGCGGTAGGATTATTTGAGTCAGGAGGTGGGGAAGATGAACCAATTTTCCCCTTAAGAAATAAATTACAGGAAATCGGGGCGATCGAAGCTTTTCCTCCTCTTTTAGTTAAAGACAATACCAATCAATCCCTCGATTTAATTGCCGATGAAGCAGGAACCGACCTCGGCCAATGGTTAAGCCGAGAAAAAACGATTAAACAAATTAAATCGATTAATAACGACTTAGAAAAGGCTCTAGGACGTATTAGCACCGGATTATACCTAATTACTTCCCAAAAAGCCGATTTATCTAGTGCCATGATTGCCTCTTGGGTGACACAAGCAAGTTTAAATCCTTTAGGTGTGGCGATTGCAGTGGCTAAAGATCGAGCAATGGTATCCTTTTTACAGCCTAGCGATACCTTTGTTTTAAATGTTTTGGCTGAGGATAATTACCAAAAATTAATGAAACATTTCCTCAAGCGTTTCTCTCCCGGTGCTAATCGTTTTGAAGGCATTAAAACCTATACTGCCAATAATGGATCACCAATTTTAGCCGATGCCTTGGCTTACATAGAATGTGAAGTCACCAGTCGTTTAGATTGCGGCGATCATTGGGTAATTTATTGTACCGTTAATAGCGGACGAGTTGCTCGTTTAGATACCTTAACTGCTGTCCATCATCGCAAAGTTGGCAACCATTATTAACAGTTATCAGTTATCAGTTATCAGTTATCAGTTATCAGTTATCAGTTATCAGGAGGCAGGAGATTATTTTTATTTATTCTTCCCATCACCCTACTTCCCCACTTTCCTAACACCAAATTTTATCAATTTTAGGAGCAATAAAATGTACGAACCAATTAAAAAACCTTCCCCAATGATGGTGCGGGTAGTGCAAGTCTTAGAAATGATTCAAGATTTAATTGTCATTTCTCTCTGTATTGGTTTATTTAGCTTCATGGTGTTAGAAGTCAGAGAAATGTTTATGTCTCTGCTGCCACCGATTCAATTTCGGATTATTACCGCCGATATTTTATTCCTCTTAATTCTAGTAGAATTGTTCCGATTGTTAATTATTTATTTGCAAGAAAAACGAGTTTCTATCGGTGTTGCTGTGGAAGTTTCGATCGTCTCGGTTTTGCGAGAATTAATTGTCAGAGGAGTCCTAGAAACTAATTGGACACAAGTATTAGCCGCCTGTGCTTTTCTAATAGTTCTCGGCACATTAATGGTGTTAAGAGTTTGGCTTCCTCCCACCTTTGAAGGTATCGATCCCGAACAAAAAGTTTCTGAGCGTTATCGTCAACATTTAGTTAAAGACTTAACTGAAATAAACAGCAAAACTTAATCAGTTATCAGTTATAAGTTATCAGTACAACTAATAACCAAATTAACAACTATGACCACTACTACCTTAATTCCCAATCCTGCTATTAATAATCGCTCCCGCGATGTTAAAACCGCCGAAATTGCCGATCAAACTTGGGTTTTTCGCTCGCGTACTTGGGACAGATTAAAATTTGAAATAGAATATGCTCGTCAACGGGGAACCACCGCTAATTCCTATCTTATCCGGGGCGATAAAACCGCCTTAATCGATCCTCCCGGAGAATCCTTCACCGAAATTTATTTAGAAGAAATTCGTCAATATATCCTCTTACATCGTCTCGATTATCTAATTCTCAGTCACGTTAATCCCAACCGTATCGTCACTTTAAAGGCATTATTAGCCGAAACCCATCAAATCACCATCCTCTGTTCTAAAGCTGCCGTCAATACCCTGAAAAATGCCCTGCCTGATGCCCAAATTTTGGGCATACGAACCGATGAAATCCTTGATTTAGGGCAGGGTCATCAACTCAGTTTTATTAATGTTCCTACGCCGCGCTGGCCTGATGGAATCTGCACTTTTGACCAAAAAACCCAAATTTTATACAGCGATAAATTCTTTAGTGTGCATCTGTGCAGTGACGATATTTGGGATAAAAATTGGAAAGAATTAGACGCAGATCGTCGTTATTATTTTGATTGTCTCCATGCCGTGCAATCTAAAACAGTAGAAACAGCCCTCGACAAAATTAAAGAATTTCCTGCCCAATATTATGCACCCGCCCACGGTCCGATAATTCGTTATAGTCTTAGTCGTCTTGCCCACGATTATCGCTATTGGTGTCAAGAACAAAAAACTCGACCCCTACAAGTGGCTTTATTATATGCTTCTGCCTACGGAAATACTGCCACCCTGGCCCGCTCGATCGAACGAGGATTATTAGAAAATGATCTGGCCGTAGAATCAATAAATTGTGAGTTTGCCACCCCCACCGAAATTAGTCAAGCGATCGAAAATTGTGACGGATTTATTATCGGTTCTCCCACTTTAGCCGGTCACGCTCCTACCCAGATCCAAACTGCTTTAGGAATCGTTCTTTCCACGGCAGCAAAAACTAAATTAGCTGGGGTTTTTGGTTCCTACGGTTGGAGTGGGGAAGCGGTAGATTTAATTGAAACTAAACTCAAAGATGCCAATTATCGCCTCGGTTTTGAGTCTTTGCGCGTGCGTTTTAGCCCCACAGAAAGCAGTTTACAAGCAGGTTATTCAGCCGGAGAAACTTTTGCCCAGACCTTGAAAAAAACCAAAAAATTGCGGGTTCCCCAACAGGGAATGACCGAAACACAAATCGATCGCACTGCCCAGGCCGTTGGTCGGATCGTCGGTTCCCTTTCTGTTCTCACCACTCGTCAGGGCGAGGATCATGCTGGTTTCTTGACCTCTTGGGTATCTCAAGCCAGTTTTAACCCCCCGGGGCTAATTATCGCCGTTGCTGACGAACAAGCCGCCGATCGCCTAATTAACTCCAGAACCGCCTTTACCTTGAATATTCTCAAGGAAGGGCGCAATTTACGCCGCCATTTTTCCAATTGCATCAAATCCGGCAGCGATGTCTTTACGGAATTAGAAACCCAAGTCGGGGAAAATGGCTGTCTGATTTTAAGCGAAAGTCTCGCCTATCTAGAGTGTACGGTCAAAGAGCGACAACTCTGCGGCGATCGCTGGTTAGTCTATGCCACCGTCGAGCGGGGTCAAGTTTTGGATGGTAACGGTGTCACCGCCATCGGTCATCGCAAATCTGGTAGTCAGTATTAAAACTGGACTAACGGGGCAAAGTTCCTGACTTTCCCCGTGTAATCAGCCTAGATTTCTGGGAAACGAATGTTATGTTATTATCTAAGGCTGTCCGACCGGGCCATTTTGTCTTTGTTTCCCCATGAAAAAATTGCCGCTAATCCTATCGGTGGGGAGTGTCGCTTTATTGTTGGTGGGATGTCCAGCTTCTGACCAAGCTAATCAATCCCCACCGATTACCCAAGAAACCCCCACCCCCTCTCCCAGTCCCCCGGCTGCCCAACCACCCGCCTTTAGCAATCCTAGGCAACCGGCTACCGAACCAGCCACCCTCAGGATACCTGGATTGATTCCCGCCACCGATCCCGACCAAAAACGGGCAGAAATTAATCGCGGTCGCAGGGATCCCTTTGCCCCCTTTCCCGTACAACCAAATATTACAATCACAGTGGCGGAAGAACCCCCAGCTGGGACTCCGGTGGCCACCGCACCCGCACCAATGGGCAATCGTCCCACCCCCAGACCACCGATAGTGAAAGGGCCGCCACCACCACCGCAACCGACGGAAGCGGAAGAAGTGCAAGTATCGGGCATTCTCCGGTTGCCTACCACTCCTATGGCGATCGTGAAAGCCCCCGGAGAAGCCACGGAACGTCGAGTTATCCCCGGTTCTACCCTCTCTAATGGTTTAATTTTAGTTAAAGCGATCAATACTAATCCCGATAACCCCTCTATTGTCTTAGAACAATACGGTCAAACTATTACCCGTCGCCTAGGGGATGGTGTCCCCGAACCCGCCGCCGCACCGCAGGCCTCGATCAGCTATAATATTTCCGAATCAGGAGAATAAAACCCGTGCGATCGATTGCTATTCAACAAAAACAAACCATTATTTATCCCCAAATGCCCTTGGCTATCTATCGAGAATTAGCCAGCCATTTACAACAGGTTCAGGGTGTGGAAACCCATCTCACTCCCCAGCAGTTCCAACAATTCGATTATCACCAAAGTCAGATCAGTAGTCTAGAAATTAACTATACCGAGACTTTTCAGGAAAGCGATCGCCCTCTGGTCACGGCAATTCTCGGTTATTATGCCCAACGTCACGGCTCCTATCAACTTTCCTAAGCTTTCTCTCCTCACCTTTTCCCCGATTACCGACTTTCTTCTTAAAAACTAAAGGTATTTTATAGGATTTATCTTAATGCTGGGGATGATGCCAGATATCGTCATACTTCATCTAAACTTAAGTAGGGTTTGCGGCAAAAAGTACGGGCGAAGCATTCGGATAGAAAATCTACGGTTTCACCGATAGGTTATTGCCCGAATGCTTCGCCCCTACAGGACGTAGGGTTCATTCATGAATCAACCCTACCTTTTATAAAAATTAAAATCTTTCTGATTTTAAGCCACCGACGACCAGAGGTAATCACTGATAACTGCTCACTGATAACTGCTCACTGATAACTGATAACTGATAACTGAAATGACCCTACCCAATTCCCTAGAAGAAACGATCCTGCAAGCGAAAGCCGCCACTCAACTGGCTCTAGAATCGGGAGCTAGACGCATACAAGTGGAATTAGTTATCCCAGAAATTGCTCTACAAGCGCAAGCTTTAGCCCTTGATTTTACCTCTATTTTTGACAGTTATGGTTCTGGTTTAAGGGTAATTTTTCCCGATACTGGAGCCGCCATGTTAGCTCGACGGGATTGGGGAGAAACAGTTTTTCAATTGGGAGATTTAGGTAGTCGTTTTATTCCCATCGAAAACAAAATTAAGCCCGAAGATGAAGCTTTTTTAGTTGTTTGTCCCTCCTCGGTGGAGATTAATTCCGTAGAAAAACTCTGTAACCTGGCCGAAGATCGTCCCGTAGTTCTTCTAATTCCCCAATTGGAAGATGTATCGGTAGTGGGTATCGGTTACGCAGCCCGACAATTGCGAGAAAGATTTTTAAGTATCCTAGAAAGTTGTTATTATTTTCGTCCCTTGGAATCAGCGATCGTTTATCGCTCCTATCCCTCTTTGTGGCAAGTTTGGCTGGAAAAAGAAGACGGTTACGAGTTAATTTCCGAACAGTCCACTAAACCCATGGGCGAAGCTTTAGAAAATCTGATTCTGAAAGCTTCTAGCAATAATCCCGATGATAGTTCTAATCCTGCTAACAAAGCCAAAAAGTCGGGTTTATTTGCCACTATGGGACGCTTCTTAAAAGCATTACAACAGTGACATACTCCCCCCGTCAAGTTAGGCTGTCACGGGGGATTATTTCCCCATTGCTGTTAGAAATTCTTGTCATTTGGCAATGCTATATATAATAAAATTAATCGGTAGTTTCCCTAGAGGTAAACTTTTATGATCATCAATAAGCGAGAACTCAAACAAGCCTTAAATCGGGTGTACTTGAAAATCAAGCCTGATACTGAAACAATTCAGGTTTTTCAAGCTAATTTAACGCGCTTGTTGGAGCAATGTGACAGCAAAAAGTCGGAAGAGTTTAATAAAAATTTGCTGATAGATTTTTTAAAAAATACCTATTATACCGATCGCTATTTTATCAATACAAAAGAGCGCATTGATCTGGTGATTCATAATAACCAGGATGTTAAAAGTCCAGTGGGGGTCATTTTTGAGACTAAGAAACCTACTCGGACAATAAATGCAGAAATGCCAAGACTGGATAATCTCAATACTAAGGCTTTTCAGCAGTTAGTTTTATATTTTCTCCGCGAAAGGGTGACGGATAAAAATCTTGAGATTAAACACTTGATCATAACAAATATTTATGAGTGGTTTATTTTCGATGCGAAGATTTTTGAGGAGTTGTTTTTTGCTAATAAGGCTCTAGTTAACCAGTTTTGCGATTTTGAAGAAGGGAGACTGAGTAGTACAAAAACGGATTTTTTCTATCAACAAATTGCCGAACCAGCGATCACTAAAGTTATTGAGCAAATTAAGTTTACTCATTTTGATCTGCGAGATCTGGAAAATTTAGATTTGCTTGATATTTACAAGATTCTTTCGCCAGAACATTTACTTAAGTTACCTTTTGTTAATGACAGTAATACTTTAAATAAGCCTTTTTATAATGAGCTTTTGTATATTATTGGTTTGACGGAAGTTAAGGATAAAGGGAAGAAGTTAATCGGACGAATGAAAGAAGGCGATCGCTGTGATGGTTCCCTAATTGAAAATGCGATTAGTCGGTTGGATAGTTTGGATAAAATTGCACAATTAAAAAATCCAGAAGAGTTTGGAACTACGGATGAGGATCGGCTTTATAATGTGGCGTTGCGGTTATCAATTAATTGGATTAATCGGGTTTTGTTTCTCAAACTATTGGAAGCGCAGTTAATTAAATATCATCAAGGCGATCGAGATTTTGCTTTTCTCAATTTGGCGAAAGTTCCCAGTTATGATGATCTCGATAGTTTGTTTTTTGATGTGTTGGCTAGGGAGACAAATAAGCGCGAGGCTAAGGTTAAAACGACTTTTGCTCATGTACCTTATTTAAATAGTTCGCTATTTGAACCAACGGAGACGGAACAGCAAACGATTTTTATTGGCAATTTGCGGGAGCGAACTTTACCCATTTTTACAGCGACGGTGCTAAAAGATAATCAGGGTAATAAGCGAGTAGGTGAGTTAAATACGTTGGCTTATTTGTTTGAGTTTTTGGATGCTTATAAATTTGATCGAGATGAGTTAGAAAATCCTCAAGAAGATAGCGAAAAGTTAATTAATGCTTCGGTGCTGGGGTTAATTTTTGAAAAGATTAATGGTTATAAGGACGGTTCTTTTTATACGCCGAGTTTTATTACCATGTATATGTGTCGGGAAACGATACGAAGAGCGATCGTGCAGAAGTTTAATGAAGTAAAAGGCTGGAATTGTCAAACTTTAGATGATTTATATGAACGAATTGAGGACAAAAGAGAGGCAAATACTATTATTAATAGCCTGAAGATTTGCGATCCGGCGGTGGGTTCGGGACATTTTTTAGTTTCGGCTTTGAATGAGATAATCGCGATTAAGAGTGAGTTACGGGTTTTATTAGATACTTCGGGTAAGTCGCTAAAAGATTATCGGGTAGAGGTGCGAAACGATAAGTTATTGGTTTACGATGATGAGGGGACTTTATTTGCTTATCATCCGAATAATAAAGAAAAGCAACGGGTACAGCAAGCCTTATTTCATGAGAAGCAAACGATTATTGAAGGGTGTTTATTTGGGGTGGATATTAATCCTAATTCCGTGACGATTTGTCGCTTGCGGTTATGGATTGAGCTTTTAAAAAATGCTTATTATCGAGAGGATGGCAATTTAGAAACTTTGCCAAATATTGATATTAATATCAAGTGTGGTAATTCTTTGATTAGTCGCTTTGCTTTGGATGTGGATGTTAAACAGGTTTTACAGAAGCAGAGGTTTAGTATTGAGCAATATCGCAATGCGGTACAGACTTATCGCAATGCGGAAAATAAGGAACAAAAGCGGGAGATGGAAACGCTGATTGCTAAGATTAAGGCGGGTTTTAGTGCTAATTTATTAATTAGTGATCCTAAGAAGGTGAAGTTACGTCAATTACAAGGGGAACTTTATAATCTGGAAAATCAGGGTTTATTGTTTGAGGAGACTAAGACGGAGCAAAAAGCGCGGGAGAAAAAAGTAACTAAGTTAAATAATGAGATTGACAAGCTAACTGCTGAAATTGCAGATATTGAAAGCGGTAGGCTGTATGATAATGCTTTAGAATGGCGGTTTGAGTTTCCTGAAGTGTTGAATGATGACGGGGATTTTGTTGGGTTTGATGTGGTGATTGGGAATCCTCCTTATGGGGCTATCTTATGCGATATCGAAAAAGAGTTTATGAAACTTGAATATTCAGATTGTCACACTAGATGGACAGATACTTTTAATTACTTTATCGGAAAAACTTTGCTAATCGCAAAAGAAAATTCATGTAACTGTTTAATTATACCAAATAATTTTTTGTTTCAGAATGAGTATGAAAAATCGCGAAGAAACCTTCTTGCTTTATCTTCAATTGATTTAGTAATAAACTTAGGCGATAATGTTTTTGATGATGCAGAGGTTCCTACTACAATTCTTTTATTTAAGAAAGAAGTCAATCCTAATTATTTTATTGAATATGCAGATTTAAGATCATTTAAAAAATCTAATATTCTATTTCAACAAACTGAATTTTCTAAATACTCAAAAATTGATGTATTAGACACTCCATCTTCAGTTTTTGGAGTTAATAGATTGTTAGCCTCTATTAACGATAGAAATTCTAGCAGTATAAAATTAATTGATGAAATTGCTCTTGAGGTTGCAAACGGTATTCAACCTACTGGTGATAAAATATTCAGAATTCATTCTTCTGAAGCAAATGAGCTTGGAATAGAACCATCTATATTAAAAAATGTATTAGTAGGAAGCAATTTCAATAAATACGTCACATATGAAAGTGATTTTAAAGTCATATATACTACAAAATCAGTCAATATCAATGACTATCCAAATTGCTTGTCATATTTGGAAAAATACAAGGATAAATTGGAAAGTAAACGGGAAACAAAAAAAGGAATTTTACCTTGGTGGTGTTTGCATTGGGCGCGATACAAAGAACTTTTTGAAGAAGATAAAATTATTATTAGACAGACTGCGGATCGTGTAATTGCGACTATTGATACTGATTCATACTACGCTATGAATAATGTAATCATATTGAAGATTAAAGAAGAATATAAAATAGATTTTGATTACAAATTTCTTGTTGGCATTTTAAATTCAAAGTTAATTGATTATATTTATAAACAGTTAACTCAAGAAGAAAATAGAACTTTTGCCGAAGTTAAACCAATTAATATTAGAAAGCTACCTATTATAGCTACAGATTTACATCAAAAAAATATAATTATTGACATTGTTGACAAAATTCTCGCCGCTAAAAAAGACGATCCTAACGCTAACACAAGCGAATTAGAAAAGCAGATCGATCACTTAGTTTACAAACTCTATCAACTCACCTATAATGAAGTAAAAATCATTGATCCAGAATTTGCCCTAACAGAACAAGAATATCTGGACTTACCCTAATTTATTCTCCCTTTTGCCTCTTGCCTTGTGCCTTTTGCCTCGTCTCAACAAGCAATTTAAATGCTTGACAGCTTAATTTCTGGCCAACTAGCTACCACCGAGGCCAATTTATCCAAATCCCGACGATCTTCGATAAAGGGAAAAACACCTAAAACCGGACAATTAGTCAAGGATTGAATTAAATCGATCGGTGTTAACTGCTCTATCTCCGTCTCCGTGCGCGGTTCGAGACAATTAAGGATAATTCCGCCCAAATTGACCTTTTTCTGCTCTGCTAGGGCAATATTAGCCACCGTTTGGGAAATCGCTCCCAATTTCACCGGCACCACTAAAAGGGTTTTTAACCGCCATTGAGCCGCTAAATCCGCCAAAGTTAGCTCGTGAGTGACAGGACAACCTAAACCCCCTAAACCCTCAATTAAAACCAAATCTTGGCTTTTTTGTAGGTTCAGCAGAGCTTGCCACACCGTCCCCAAAGGAATATCTCGACCCTCCAAATCAGCAGCCACAGGAGGCGCTAAGGGTGCTTGATATTGCAGCGGTGTGATCATTTCTAATTGACCCTGAAATAAACCCTCATACCATTCTCGATCGCCTTGACCCGTTTGCATTAATTTCATCAGCCCCAGGGCCTTGGAGGGATAGTATTTTTGCCAATAAGCCACTAAAGCAGTGGTGACAACGGTTTTACCCGCATCGGTATCCGTAGCCGCAATCAAAAGACTATTCATAAAACTCCCAGGCTCAGTCAAGATCAGGTGAAATCACCAGCATCTATCATCTTATCCCCCATCACCCCACTTCCCCATCACCCCACACCCGTTCGGACCTCGGCGTGAGACTTCGGCGTGAGACTTCGGCGTGAGACTTCGGCGTGAGACTTCGGCGTGAGACTTCGGCGTGAGCTCAGTCGAACGCTGAGCTCACGGCCGAAGCCTGTCTCCTGTCTCGACTAGGAAATCAATTTTGCACGACTACTTAATATTTATAACTTACAATTCAGAATATAGCTCGATAGGAGGAACAATCCAATGCTATCAGAAAATGAAAAAAGAATTAAAGAGTTATGTCAAGAGTTAGGGCAATGTCTTTATAAACAATCCCAAGTTGAGGAATTTAATAACTTGGCAGAGATAGAGGAGACTGTTAGAGATTTAATGATTGAGTATGTCAACCCAGAAATCGGTATTTTTTTGTCAAAACAAGCACTGGAGAAACCGCCGGTCGGATGAGAAAAGTGAAAAGCATTTTGGGGGAATTAGCAATTACAGAAAAACAAGCGAAAAAATTAGATATAAAGTCTCAGACTCAGATGAGTCCAATGTTAGAGAAGAACTGTTTGCTATTAAGTGGCTGACAGGGGGACAAACAAGCTGAAAAGCTTATGTAGCATGGAATACAGATACAGACTCCAAAAAAAGATAAGTCATATTTACCATATATGACCTAAATAACGAAAATGATAAGTGAACTATACCAGAAAGTGTTAGAAAATGAACTGGGACGAGCCAGATATCT
>VYLM01000111.1_pt1 | contig 12968 bp, 12 predicted proteins | sample 5109491 | NCBI WGS metagenome assembly VYLM01 (sample SAMN12291813, study PRJNA351875) | freshwater metagenome | isolation source: freshwater lake | place: USA: Michigan, MSU3 lake | collected 2011-08-06 | reverse complement strand
GTCCCACAAACCGCCAAATTCCCACACCCGTCCTATTGTCCAACCTGCCGTTAAGAAAAAATATTTCACTTTGTTACTCAATCTAGAATCAATCTCTAGCTTTCTGGCTTAATTAGTTTTCAGCCGTCAAATTTTATCAGCTTTTTAGCCCCCAGCCATCAGTCAGAAAAGGCAATAGGCAATAGGCAATGGGCAGCTTTGTTCTCCCTGGGTGCATCCCACATTTGCAGAAATACCGACAATCAGTAATTATCAGTTGGATGAAACGGACTATCTGCTTTCCACAGAAGCTAACCGTCAACATCTCCAAGAGGCAATAGAATCTCTTAAAAATCCTGATAGTTATATTTATGTAGATGCTGCTAACTTATGAGGAAAGTCGCCTTTCTAACCCGAAGTTTTGATGAGTTTAACCAATAGGCGATCGCAGACAAGAAAGTTTACGCTAAAATTGTCAGCCTTATTAAAGATGTTCAAAGAGAGCCTTTTTCTGGACTAGGAAAATCAGAAGCATTAAAACATAAACTATCAGGATTATGGTCACGACGCATTACAAAAGAACATCGCCTAGTTTATAGCGTGTCTGATTATGACACAAAAGCTAGAACCTCTGGAAATGCGTTGCAAGGGAGTTCCTTGCAACGAGATAGAAATGAGAAGAACCCTTTACTGATTAATTTTTCACAAAAGTAAATTTACCATTTTTACCATCGGCATCCATTTTAATTTGTGCCACGGAGAATTTATCCTGAATGATTTCCCCTTCGGGAGTAAAAGCAATATCTCCCAGGACAGTCACATACTTACCCGCTAAAATTTCCTGATTTAATTGTTGGCGAATTTGTTCGAGGGAAAGTGTACTGAGTTTATTTTTATCATCTACCCGTTTTAGGGCCTCGACAAAAACTTGAATTCCCGTAAAAGCTTGAGCGGTAAATTGGGGCGGTGCTTTTTTATTTTCTGCTGTATAATCGGCGACAAAATCCCGATTAATAGGATTATCTAATTCTGGGTTATAAGCTTGAGCGATGAGAATACCATCACATTGAGCTTGACAAACCGGGAAAATATTAGAAGTATTTAAACCATTGCCCCCAATAATTAACCCCTGATAGCCTAATTGTCGCAACTGTTTGACCAAATTGCCCCCGTCAGCAACCAAACCAGAAATAATCACTAAATCCGGTTTAATATTAATAGCGGCGGTGGCTTGGTTTTGAAAATCTGTATCGGTGGTTTGGAATTTCTGCACGGTGACAATATCAAGATTTAAACTTTTTAGAGTTTCTTGAAAAGTTTCCGTTTCCGATTTACTAAAAGCATCATTTTGGGCAAAAAAGACAGCCACTTTTTTAATCTTGGGATCGATTTTTAAAGCGGTTTTAACTGCATTGGGAGCGACCACAGCCACAGGAGCGGACACCCTACCCACATATTCACCGATCTGGGGAATACCTTTAGCCGTGTTAGACGGGCCGAGAATGGGAACTTTAGCTCGATCGGCGATCGGACTAGCGGCAAAAGCTTGCTGGGACAAGGACGGACCAAGAATACCCACCACTTTATCTTGGGTGATTAGGGTATTAATGGCGTTGATCGCCCCCTGTTCATCCCCGGCCACATCCTGGATAATAACTTTAATCGGTGTTCCATTGACTCCGCCCTTTTTATTAAAATATGTTTCAGCCATCTTGACACCGATTACCTGTTCCTGTCCCAATAGGGCGAGATTGCTGGTTTGAGCTAAAGCTGCACCGATGGGAATAGCAGCAGTGGCGGCGTTTTCTGCGGGACTGGGGTTAGTTTGACTGGTGGGAGTGCCGGAATTGCAGGCCACCACTAGACCGAAAGTGACTAGGGATAGTATTAAGGGGATTAATAAACGTTTTCTGAGCATCTTAACTCTCCGGGGACTGATATTGTTGATGACACTATTATTTCGCTAATCGGGTTGATTTCAGCGATAATTCTCGACGCGATCGAAGCAGATTTTGCTCCCTTAGCGCCTTTTGTTTCCCCTAATTTTGTCGATTAACCTCCCCGTCTCACCTCCCTTTTCAGAAAAACGATTTGCCTTTTCTGGTTCTGTCGCCTAACCTAGTAGTTAGGGAATTTATTATCGCCTTTCCCGTTCACAAACCCCAGCAAGCGAAAACATCCATTTAAGATTATGACTAACCCCGTTATTCACGCCTTTTTCCTCGGACGAGCGATCGCTGAAGTGGTCAGTGAACAGCTAGAAGATGCGTTTACCAACGCTTTAAGCGAATTAGGCAAATTTGATGCCGAACAACGGGAAAACCTGCGGCAATTCGTCGAAGAAGTGCAAATGAGAGCCGATCGAGCCATGGAAAAGGGAGTATATACTGGTACAGACTCCAGTGGTTCCTCCAGTGCCGATGTGCAGGAAAACATCGACGAAATGCGGGCTGAAATCGCCCAATTGCGCTCGGAACTAAAAAACTACCGAAATTAACCAAAAACCCTCTTTTAGTCGCTTTAAAGCCCCAAAAATTGCGTGTCAGCCCTTCTACCCGTCCCCGTTACCCTAGAGTTAAACCCAGCAATGCCGGCCCTTCAAGTCGCCAAAAATAGCTATCGTTGGAATCAAGAAAACTATTCCATCAATCGTCGTCGTCTAGATATTTGGCGATTCGTTCTGACTGTACTTTATCAATTCTGGCTCAACGGTAAAAAATGGAGCTATAACGGCAGCTATAGCGAGGAAAAACTCGCCAGCAGACGCAGAAAACAAGCCGCTTGGATTCGGGAAACCATGCTAGAATTGGGACCGACTTTTATTAAAGTCGGTCAACTGTTCTCCACCCGGGCTGATCTTTTTCCCCTCGAATATGTGGAAGAACTCTCGAAACTACAGGATCAGGTTCCCGCATTTACCTACGAACAGGCCAGCAAAATTATCGAGGTATCCCTCGGTAAACCCCTCAATCAACTCTTTAAAAGCTTTGATCCTATTCCCCTGGCAGCCGCTAGTTTAGGGCAAGTTCACCGGGCCCAACTGAAGACCGGGGAAGATGTGGTGGTCAAAGTCCAACGGCCCGGATTAAAAAAATTATTTAGTATCGATCTGACCATCCTAAAAAAAATCGCCCAATACTTCCAAAATCATCCCAAATGGGGTAAAGGTCGCGATTGGACGGGTATTTATGAAGAATGCTGTAAAATCCTCTGGGAAGAAACCGATTATCTCAATGAAGGTCGTAACGCTGACACTTTTCGCCGTAATTTTCGCGGGGAAGATTGGGTGAAAGTACCGAAAGTCTATTGGCGCTACACCGCTCCCCGGGTTTTAACCCTAGAATACCTCCCCGGCATCAAAATCAGTCATTATGAAGCCCTAGAAGCGGCCGGACTCGATCGCAAATTGTTGGCTAAACTAGGGGCAAAAGCCTATCTAATTCAACTACTCAATAACGGCTTTTTTCACGCAGATCCTCACCCTGGCAATATTGCCGTTGATAGTGATGGCTCCCTAATTTTCTACGATTTCGGCATGATGGGACAAATCAAAACCAACGTGCGCGAAAAATTAATGCAGACTCTCTTGGGAATTGCCCAAAAAGATGCCGATCGCGTGGTCACTTCTCTGGTGGATTTAGGAGCATTAACTGCTAATGGTGATATGGGAGCAGTGCGGCGATCGATCCAGTATATGCTCGATAACTTCATGGATAAACCCTTTGAGGAGCAATCCGTGGCCTCTATCAGCGATGATCTCTATGAAATCGCCTACGATCAGCCTTTTCGCTTTCCCGCTACCTTTACCTTCGTCATGCGAGCATTTTCTACCCTAGAAGGGGTAGGCAAAGGACTCGATCCCGAATTTAACTTTATGGAAGTGGCCCAACCTTTTGCCCTGCAATTAGTAAATGATATGACAGGAAATAATGGCAGTAATATCCTCGATGAGTTAGGACGACAAGCAGCCCAAGTGAGCAGCACCGCCCTGAGTTTACCCCGACGCATCGATGATACGATCGAAAAATTAGAACGGGGTGATATCCGTGTCCGGGTACGTTCGAGCGAATCTGATCGACTTTTGCGGCGATTGGGTATGATTCAAATGGGAACTAACTACACTTTACTGATAAGTGCTTTGCTGATCTCAGCGACGCTTCTATTCGTCAGTGGTTTTGGTTGGTTAACTTTATTACCGATGGCGATTTCCCTGCTGCCGGGGATAGCTCTTGTGAGACTTTGGCGAAAAATTGAACGTCAGGATCGTATGATGTAATTGATTGCGGGATATTGACATCCTCACCGCCGTAAACGGACGGTGATTCCTCACCACGCCACCTTTTTAGAATGGTCGCTGAATGGGGTTGACGCTTCACAGGACGCTGCTTCTTTAACAGAAGTCTTATGCTGTCCTCCATGTCCGTTTTTTGAGGTCTCCGATTGCCCACCGGCGACCTTGATATTTACCGCAGCATTGATGTCTCGATCATGAAAAGTCCCACAGAAAAAACATTCCCACTCACGGATATTTAACGCCTTTTTCCCGCCAATATTCCCACAACAGGAACATCGCTGAGACGTTGGCTCCCATCGGGAAATTATCAGAAAATCACGCCCATATTTATCTGACTTTGCTGATAGCATATCTCGAAAAGAACGCCATCCTAAGTCTGATATGGCACGGGATAACTTCCGATTTTTAACCATTACCGATGTGTTTAAATCCTCTAAAACTATCGTTTGATTCTCACAAACAATTTTAGTGGATAGTTTATGCAAGAAATCAGTGCGAGTGTCTGTAATCTTTGCGTGGATTTTAGCCACTCGTTTTCTCGCTTTTTCCCGTCGTTTACTTCCTTTCTGTTTTCTAGAAAGGTTTTTCCGATGCTCTTTTAAGCCGTTTTAGCCGTTTCTTTAAGGGTTTTGGTGCGTCTATCTTTTCTCCTGTTGAAAGAGTCGCAAAAGTGGCAATCCCTAGATCGATCCCTACGGTTTGATCGTTATTTGGCAAAGTTTCGGGACGAATCTCGACAACGAAACTAAGAAAGTATCGATCCGCTGCATCTTTAATCACGGTAACGCTAGAAGGTTTAGAGGGTAATGGACGACTCCAAACGACTTTTAAATCACCGATTTTTGCCAAAGTAACGTGGTGTTGATTAATGGTAAAACCATTGTCAGTAAATCTTGCTGATTGTTTAGATTTACGTTTTTTAAACTTGGGAGGTTTTACTTTCTTTCCCTTCCTTTCTCCCTTACAAGATGCAAAAAAGTTAGAATAGGCTGTCTCTAAATCTCTCAAAGACTGTTGTAAAGGAATAGAAGAAACTTCAGTTAACCACTGTTTTTCTTTGGTTTTTTTAATCTGAGTGAGTCTTTTAGACAACTCGGTATATTTTGGCTTTTTTTCTCCTTGTTGATAGAGTTCTTGGCAGTAAGCTAAGGTATCGTTCCAGACGACACGCACACACCCAAACAATTGAGACAAAAGCCTCTTTTGTTGGTCTGTTGGGTAAATACGGTATTGATACCTTGCTTTCATTGGGTTAAAGTATGTGCGTCTGCATTCTATTGTAACTAGGTCTGCTAATTATATCAAGTCATCTACGAAAAGAAAGACACTCTACAATCAGTGATCAGTAATCAGTGATCAGTAAACAGTAAAAAGACAGTAGGAAAATTCTATTTAATACTGCACACTTAAAAAATCACATCTGATAACTGATAACTTACCCACTGATAACTGATAACTGATAACGGCTCTTCGGTTTGTGTTATGCAATGGACGGGGGTTATAAGGGATGTAACCCTTATATAGAAAGGCATTTAGCGATTTTTGTCAATTGTTTTTGCTCTAGAGCGAACTAATCAATTAAGTCTTTTGCCAGATAAGGATTTAGTCGATTTATGCTCCCCTATCGAACCATACCAAGTAACGAAGAACCCTGATAACTCACATCTGATAACTGATAACTTACCCACTGATAACTGATAACTGAGAGGTGCGCCACCGGAAGTTCTTAAGTGTTATATTAAAGATCAAGAAAAGCCGTCGTTTCACGACGGGGTTTTAAACCCAAATTTTCGATAAATATTGTGTTAGCAGCAGAAATTTCGATGAACAATCTTTCTTTTGGAGGAATGACTGATCCAGGTGTAGTGCGATCGGTTAATCAGGACAGTTATTATATCGACCCCGAGCAGCGCTTTTTTATCGTTGCTGATGGCATGGGAGGTCATGCGGGGGGCCAGGAAGCTAGTCAAATCGCCACTGAAACTATCCAAGTTCATCTAGAAGAACACTGGAATTCGCCCCTGACTGCTGGAGAATTGCTACAGGAGGCAATTACCGTCGCTAACGAGAAGATTATTGAAGATCAACTGAAACATCCCGAAAGACAGGACATGGGGACAACCCTAGTCATGGCTATCGTCCGAGATGATGGCTCTTGGTACACCCATATTGGTGATTCCCGTCTCTATCGCTTTCGTGAGCAAAAATTAGAACAGGTGACGGAGGATCATACTTGGATAGCTAGGGCGATCAAAATGGGCGATATGTCCAAAGAAGAGGCGAAAAACCACCCTTGGCGACATATTTTATTTCAATGTCTTGGTCGTCGCGATTTGCCCCCAGTGACGGTATCTCCCCTCGATCTGCAATCCGGCGATAGTTTAATTCTCTGTAGTGATGGTTTGACGGAAGAACTGTCCGACGAGGAAATTAGCGATTATTTGCAAACTGGTGCCGATTGTCAGGAAATTGTCAAGAATTTAGTGGCAGCGGCCAAAGAAGCCGGCGGTTCTGATAATATCACCGTGGTCATGGTAACGCAGAATTGAGAGGAAATAGCGATCGCTGATCGCTAAACTTGCACTTCTACTCGATCGCTCCTGCTTGTTGTAATAAAGAAACGATCGCCTGATGGTGATTAAATTTAGCTAACATTAAAGCAGTCATTCCCCCTTGATTTTTCTGATTTAAGTTCACCTTTCCCCCGTCTAACAAAACTTTAACCGTGTCGAGACAACCGTGATAGCTCGCCCACATTAACGGGGAAGCGCCGCTAAAATCGAGTTTATTGACATCAGCGCCGATATCGATTAACCAGCGCACCAATTGACTATTATTGCCCTCACAAGCTTTCATGAGGACGGTTTTGCCATCGGGATAAACGGCGTTGGCATTGGCCCCGTAGTCGAGGAGATAACGGCAGATTTCCGTAAATTGGCGCTGTAGAGCCAAAGTTAATGGTGTTTCTCCCTGCTGAGTTAGGTTAGGCTCCGCTCCCTGTTTTAACAATTCTAAAACGATCGCTTCGTATCCCTGCACCGTGGCGATGAGCAAGGGTGTATCCCCAAAATGGTTGCGGTGATTGACAAAAGCACCGGCTTGTAGTAGGGCCTGAACGATCTCTAAATGTCCTTCGATCGTGGCTAAATGCAGGGCCGTTTCTCCGGCCTGATTTTGATTGTCAACACTGGCCGCCTGAGCGAGTAAAAGTCGGACAATATCGAAATATCCCTCAGCAGCGGCGAGCATCAGGGCAGTTTCTCCCTCCTCCGTGCTGATATTCGGATTTGCTCCCGCTTGCAGTAAAGTTTGTACGCTGCCGAGATTTCCCCTCTCTACAGCCAAAATGAGGGGAGTTTCCCCGGATAGAGTGGGAGCATCGAGAGGCATACCACGGTTAATAAACAATTGGAGGATTTCTGGACGATTAGCGTTGAGAGCCTCTAACCAAGCTTCTTGACGGATTTCTTCATCTACACCACTATCGAGCAGTAAACCGACAATTGCAGCGTAATTTTGGCTAATTGCTACAGATAAAGCCGTATCTCCATCCCGATCGCGCATATTGACCCGAGCGCCGGTGGTTAATAACTGTTCTGCGATCGCTGTATAACCCTTATAAGTGGCGATCATTAGTGCTGGTGTACCATCTTGATTAACCTGATTGACATTAGCACCGGCGGCGATTAATTGAGCGAGGATTTCACTGTGATTGAGGGCAGCCGCTAACATGAGAGGGCTTAAACCTTGAGGTTGTTTACTTTTGTTGATATCTGCCCCAAATTCTCGCAAAATTGCCACAATTTCCCGATGACCCCCCTGCACGGCATAGATTAAAGCCGTCGTATTTTGGCCATCGGTGGCGTTGACATTTGCCCCCTGACTCAGTAAAGCTTGAACCCGCGCCAGATTGCCCTGACGTGCCGCTTGTATTAACAAGATATCCCAATTAGAAGCCATTAACAGTGACCGATCGGCAGAAAGTATTTTTTCTATTATCGATCGTTATAGGCGGGTAAACGGACAGAAAAGCTACTACCCCGTTCTAATTCTGAGGTAAGGTAATTCTACTAGCTGTGGTACTTATGCGGAAACCTCTCGTCACTCGTCTATTTCAACCCCGTGACCCCCTAACCTCGCGTCTGGATGCTCTTTGGTTAATCAATCATCGTCATCCTCGGCTATTGGGGAGAAAATGATGTGGTTGGTCGTCCCCTGTGGCAGATTCAACCCTACGAGATGCAGTGTTCCACTAGCGTTGAAGCTACTTGTCTTCCTCTTGAACGGGGTAGCAGTTTTTCCTCGGCTCTCTATTGGCTCTGTTCCCTGCGTCGCGATCGTACTAGGCTACGTTTTCTGAAAACCCTAATTCAATGTTAATAAAAGCATCCCGAAATTTACCTTCTTTTAAAATTTCAATCGGGATAGAAATACCTCCAATATAGACACCGCCAACCGCCTTGTAAGTGAGAGCTAGATTTCCAGCCTGCGCTCCCCAAATAGAAATAAATTGATCTAAGGCATTTTTACATAGTGTATTTCCAGATTGTGCCAATTGTATGATGGTATCGGCATCATTCATATCGGGTTGGTTTCCCCATTCAGGTAGATTTTTCACAAACTGATATATTCTGACCAAACCAGGTCTGGAAAGGACATATTCATAACTGACAGGGCTATTATCATCTTTGTCTTGTTTCAGTCGTTTTAAGAATTTTAGAAGTTCTATATCTTGGTCATTGCTTACTCCAAAATCAGTATGTCCCCCTTCAGAAGGTATCGGTTTTAATTTTTGTCCTTCTGAACAGCTATGCCATAATGCTTGACCTAGACTGTCAGTAACTAGCATCAAGGCTCGATTATCTTCGGGTTTGGATTGATACTCAGCAGTGTAAAGTTCTTCTAATTTATCCTCTCCATCACCTAAGAAAATGCCGTAACCAATGGCTTCCATATCATTAATAAAAGCTAAGGGAATATTTTTATAGGGAAATGTCTGTCGTAAATCATGTTCTGTAAAACTAAGGCTGAAACTATGAGTTTTTTGAGCATCGATTCTAGCGATACCGCGATTAAATTGTTGAATTATTTTAATATAATCATCTTTAAGATATTGGTGGCTATCCAGAGTTTCTAGAATTTCTCCAAGATGATGATTGAAAATCCCTGTTTGTGTAGGAGATTCCTCCTTTACTTGTTGTAAAGTTTGAGTCGGGTTTATTCGTAAATACTTGAAGGATTCATCTAAAAGAAAAGGATGACCCCCGACAAAATCAACAAACTTCTGTAGGACTGTTTCATTAGCTATGCTTAGATCTTCTAGCTGATAAAAATTTAATAATTCTCTTGTTTGTGAAAGGGAAAATCCAGTTAATCCAGTCGATTAATTAACTCCTATACCGACATTAAATGGTGAGTGATTAATATCAAGTTCTGGGTAGTCATCTGTTGAATTAACAAGAATCAATTTCAAATTTTGCCACTGTGAGTTTGTTTTTTCGTGCCAAGCTCGCAACAAACAACAAAAATCCTCAAAAATATTTAGTTTATCAAATAAAACCTCAAACCGATCAAAGCCAACGACTAGCTCTCCCTGACTAAGTCAATAATCCTGAAAATAGTTTGTAGGTTTTGTCTGACTTAATCTAATTCCCCAAGTTTCAGAAATCTTACCTTCAATATCCTTTATTTTTAAACATTGAGAAATTTTAATACATAGCGACTTCTGAAATTGTTCATAGTCATCAAAAATTGGATTATTCGGCCTCCACTCCGAGAAATAAATACTAGCGGTTCGGTATCCAAGGCTTCTAGCATAATCTAGAGTTTTTCTTAGTAGGAGAGTTTTGCCCATTTTTTGAGGAGCTTTAATACGAATCAGGCCTCCAGGATTTTGAATTGCCTGACGACAGTTCTCCTCTATAGGAGGGCGTTCTATGTATATAGGAGTCATTGCTTGCATTAACACCTCGACTTAACAAACGCTATTTTGAGTTATGGGTTTCAGTATAGCAAAATTGGGCAGTTCAGCAATTCCCCCTTGAAATACAGTTCTTCTCCACAGCAACTGATCTTTACACCGGTTGCTTTATTACTTTGGCACAGCCAATTCCCTATTCGATAAACTTTTTGATCGCTGTGGACGAATCTGGTTAGAAGCGGGTCAATTTAGCTAATATAAACAAAATTTGGGAGCATCTCACCTTTGTAACCTTTAAATCAGGTTTTTATGTCAAGCTATTTTGAAAGCCTTGCTAGAAAACAGTTTTAGTGACAAGTATAACTACTAACCTGCATAAATGAGATGCTCCCCAAAATTTTGCCCGAAAAGGAGTTATGGATTTAGCTAAACAGGTTTTATTACTGTAACTGATGACCACAGCTACTACAAAAGCGATCGGTTGCCGCTACTTTTGCCCCGCATTGACTACAAAATCGCGTTTTACTGACGGTTTTTGCGTCTCCCATACTCATTTTCATATCTCCCATTTGCATTTCCATGGGGGCAAAATTCATCGACATATTACCCATTTTCATGGGTTGCATCGGTTGCATTGGTTGCATCGGTTGCATCGGTTGCATCGGTTGCATCGGTTGCATCGGTGAGGAGGAGAAACTGGTAGCAGTGGTCGATTGAGAGGACTGAGAAACTCCAGAGGTATGAGGAGAGGAAAAACCGATACTGCTTCCCTGAATTTGGATTCTGTGGGGTCCGGTTTCGGTGATAATTTCAATAATTGCCCCTTGGGGAATTATCTCTATTTGGGGTTCTTTTGTCCAAACTCCCGTAGCAAAACTACTGCTAGACTGCTGTTGTTGTCCCACTGCACCACTAGCGAGGGTTACAATCGTCTGCGGCCCTTGATTATCGAGATAGAGACGTTGTCCTGTGGGTAATTCACTATAAATAGCCATATTTTTGACAGTGAAAAGTAAAAAGTAAAAAGCTAGTTCACACCCCTAGGATCCAGTCTAGCGAGGATAGAAATGTTAGAGGATTTTCTTAAGAATTTTATCGACAAAAAAAGGGTGGTTTTACCCACCCTCACCATGTCTCAAGAAAACAAACTTTTTAACGGACGCTACCAGCTAATTTATCGACCCGAATCGGTTTCATCAGGTACAATTTGAGGAATTGCCAAGCGTTAGAGGCGAAGATAGGCAATTTCTTCAGGAATTTAACTGGTGCGGCACTGTTTTCGCTATCGATCGCCCGTAATCCCTCGTTATTGCGAACACAAATTTCTAGGCGATCATAAAATTCAGGACTATCCACATCAAGAACAATCGGGAAGACGCGGCCGGCGGTTTCATTGGTCTTCTCGATTACATACTTATCGTACTCGCGAGCGTCCAAACCGAGAATGGCGTAGAAACCAGAACGCTGAGTATCATTGAGGTACATCGTAGCGAAGACCGAAAGCAGGAAGAAACGACACCAGAGACGAGCGCGCCAATCGTTAAGAATATCAGGCTGCGCACGCATGATCGCATCAAAGAAGTCCCCGTGACGGTTTTCGTCTTGACACCAATTCTCGAAGAAGTTAAAAATCGGATAAACCCGATCTTCGGGATGTTGTTCGAGATGACGATAAATGGTGATATAGCGCCAATAACCGATTTTTTCGGAAAGATAGGTGGCGTAGAAGATAAATTTCGGTTTAAAGAAGGTGTAGTTACGGCTTTTGGTTAAAAATCCCAAGTCAAGGGAGAGGTTAAAATCCGATAAAGCCTTATTAAGGAACCCAGCGTGACGCGCTTCGTCCCGGGACATGAGGTTAAAGCATTCTGCGAGGACGGGATTTCTGTTTTTTAAACGTCTGCCGAGTTCTTTGTAGAGAAGAAAGCCGGAAAATTCGGCCGTGCAGGATCTTTCCAGAAATTCCACGAATAAGCGGCGAGTTTCGCCATCAATATGCTCCCAAGAGCGATCGAATTCTTGATTGCGAACGAAGTGATGCCGGTTATAATCGGTACGGAATTCCTCTAAAATCGCTTTCAGTTCTTCCTCGTTAGCAGCGATCGACATTTCCGCCATTGCTTCAAAATCAGTGGTATAGAAGCGGGGAGTGAGGATCGTTTCTTTAGCGGGAACTTTTATACCCGGACGGATTTCCTCGAATTCTGGTTTTTGGATCGTGCTGACCATAGGGATTATTGATTTTACTCTGGGATGATGATTGAGACGAGTAAAGGCTCTGAGATGATAATGACCAGCCGTGAAAAAACGGCTAGGATTCACTATAGCAAGCTCTCAGCCCTAGACTCCCTTCCTGTTCATTAAAAGTTACAACTCTTAATTAAGCTGTGTAAACAAACGCGGCTTTTTCCCTGGGAGTCTTGACAAATGTTCGGGGAAGTGGGGTTTGTTTAGTGATCGGTAAACAGTCATGGCTCTCTTATTCTTTGTGTGATCAGTTTAACTTATATAGTAGTGATCGATCTTTGTGTCCTCTGTGTCTCTGTGGTTCTTTCCATGCGCTCGCCAGCAGGACTGTATCTTAGAATACATTTTACCCACCAAATCCAAGAGAGCCTTTAAACCTCTAGCTTGATCATGACTTTTCTGATAAATATCTTTTTCTGGCTTCTGTCTGGCTTACTGAAATATCAGTCTAGCACCGAACAAAATCCCCCCTTCACCTCTATTCCCCTGTCCTAATTGTGGTTCTCATTATATGATTAAGAATGGTTC
>VYLM01000108.1_pt1 | contig 13061 bp, 14 predicted proteins | sample 5109491 | NCBI WGS metagenome assembly VYLM01 (sample SAMN12291813, study PRJNA351875) | freshwater metagenome | isolation source: freshwater lake | place: USA: Michigan, MSU3 lake | collected 2011-08-06 | reverse complement strand
TTAAGTTATCGAGGTACGATTGATTGATGATGTTTCTATCTTAAGGAGTTTGTAACGGTTTGTAAAGGGGTTTGAAACTATTGTTACTTATAGTATTGATAAGCTGAGGTTATGTTAGGTTAGTTGGTCGCACTACCGACAATGAACTATGAAGCACCTTTTGTTTTAAGCCGGATGCGATCGCTTGTCCCGTTCGATCTTACCAGCGATCGCATCTAGCCTTGCTTTGATTCCGGTCATCCACCAGTTAAACTCGGCCGACTGCCGATCGATCACTTCCTTGCGTTGTCTTATCTCATCGGTTGTTTTTTCGGGAGCCTCTAACCGGGTATTTAATTCTGTAATCATCATTGCCTCAAGTATCTATGGATTCTTTACGGCAGGGAACTTGACATATTAATCAATGGGAATCACCCTCTTTACGGAAATTTTGCTGTTGACATCCTCATCACCTTAAAATGGACGGGCAATACCACCCCAAAACCATGAAGCGCCTTTTCCTTTTAGCCGTAGGGTGCGCTCCCTAAGATGGCTCATACTACTCCACCGATAGATTTTTGGGAACGCACCCTGCACATTCATTGAAGCTGTGAGTTTAAGTGCGGTCGCTGATCTTATAGCGTTTCCTGTTCGCAAGAGGTACATTATCGATGTTGAAAAGCTTAATTAGCAAAGGTTTAAATGTGCCACACAGGTGTGAGAACTGCTATAATAAGCTACATTAACAACAATACTTAAAGAAAAGGCTTAAAGATAATCAGTAACAAGGGTAAAAAAACAAGTCGCTCCTGGTGTTTTTGCCCGACGATAGGCTCTCTTGGGTTTGGTGGGTAAAATGTATTCTAAGATACATTCCTGCGGGCGAGCGAGTGAAACGAACCACAAAGACACAAAGGACACAAAGATCGATCGCCCTTATATAATTTAAACTTATCACACAAGGTCGAGAAGAGCCGACGATATTGCAGATTATAATTAATGAAACAGGTTTTGTTGCTATAGGGATTCGTTTTGTCCAACCATTACCGATGAAGATGATTGGCAACCTTGCCAAGAATTAGTGGTACAATTACCAAATAAACAGTAATTTTTTCCATAAGTATCTAAGCACAATTAATTACACATCTAAGCCACTACTCCGTCAGACTTCTGCTGTGAGTAAACAGTGAACTGAAAACTCAAATCCGATCCCTAATAGCTTTATCCCGTCTCCCGTCTCCCATCTCCCGTCTCCCATCTCCCGTCTCGACTAGGAAATTAATTTTGCACGACTACTTAACCCTAATCCCTCACCCCCAATAGGATTATGATGCACGGTTTTATTCCCCCTCATCGTTATTTTCCCTATCTTACTTGGACCGATATAGATTCAATGCTAGATAAGGAAAATGTGGTAATTATTCAACCCATCGGTGCGATCGAACAACACGGACCCCATCTCCCTATTGCTGTCGATGCTGCCATTAGTTTAGGGGTTTTAGGCAAAGCTTTCGAGAAATTAAATACAAATGTTCCCGCCTTTGCTTTACCCTGTCTCTACTACGGAAAATCTAACGAACATTGGTCTTTCCCCGGCACGATTACCCTCTCGGCAGCCACCTTATTAACCCTCATTCAAGAGATAGCTGAAAGTCTCTATCGTTCGGGGTTTCGCAAGTTAGTATTAATGAACTCTCACGGCGGACAACCGCAAGTTATGGAAATTGCCGCTAGAGATATTCACCAACAATATACCGATTTTTTAGTATTTCCTTTTTTCACTTGGCGAGTTCCCCACAATGCGGCTGAATTATTCTCGGAATATGAATTAGAATACGGTATTCATGCAGGAGATGTGGAAACTAGCATTATGTTATCATTACTGCCAGAACAGGTCAAAATTGAGCGGGCTGTCCGAGAATATCCCCAAGGTTTGCCAGAAAATAGTTTATTAACTATGGAAGGAAAATTACCCTTTGCTTGGTTAACTAAGGAATTAACTAAAAGTGGAGTGATGGGAGATGCTACTAATGCAAGTAAAGAAAAAGGCGATCGATTATTAGAATCCGTTGCTAATGGTTGGGTACAGGCGATCATTGATGTTTATCGATTCCGTCAACCGAAGTTATATTAACTGCCTATTGTTAATTTTATTACAAAGTCTAAAACTCCATCTCCCTTCTCCTTTGATTCGAGCATTTGATCACTATCTTCTATTAGCATTAATAGAGGAAATTTTAACCAGACTTCTGGTGGTTTTTAGCATAACTATATAATCTCAATTATGAGCTTTATTTTTGAGATTTTAGAAATTTTGTAACCAGTAATAAAAAGAAAACAAACGACATTTTTTACCATATTTTTTGTACAGGATAAGAATCGAAAACAGAATCAACACCCAGGATAATTAGGTTTTCTGTAATTGCTTGAGAAATTAATAAACGATCAAACGGATCTTTGTGATAATAAGGTAAGGTGTCTAATGTCCAAATATGAGATAATTTCAGGGGTAAAATCTGCACATCATTAATTTTAGTTTGATCTTTAACTATTTCCGAGAGAGAAATATCTAAATTTAATTTGCCTAACTGTACTTTGATCTGTATTTCCCAGACACTGACCAAACTCAAGAAAAGAAGATTATTTCTATCTTCTAGTATCTTAATTGCTGATGAGGAAAGCTGAGGAGAATTCTGGGAAAATTAGATTAAAGTGTGACTATCTAAGAGAATATTCATGAGTCAAAATTCCAGAAATTATCGGGTAAGGGTTGATTGAAATCATCACTCATCCAAATTTTTCCCTGATGCAACCCAAAGACTCGTTTTTTAGGGGAAGATAACGGCTCCTTTTCCTCCGTGAGAGCTTCTACATATTCTAAGATTTGTTTTTGTTTATCTAGAGGAATTTCCTGTAGCTTGTTAATAATGCTTTCTGTAATTTTATTGCCAGAAATAGTCATGGTTTTCTCAATATATACTGAAATCTACGATGCAAGCTTCATGATAGCATTTTAAACATAAATAAAGTTAACTTTTGTAGAACCACTTCCCCAACTTGTTTAAGAGAGTTCCTGCAAAAATCAAAAATCTTCCGTGAGGAGACTCCGAGACAGTCCAGAGGAGGAGAAAAAAGACAAGAAACAACTATCCCGTCCATAAAACCCAAGATTATGTCAAATTTATCTGAGGTTTTCGATATTTTGAGCCGATAGCACCTCGAAAACTTACTTTTACAGGAGGTTTAAGCTAAATTAATCCTATTGTTAAGGATATTAGTTAGAGCAGTTATCTTAATGAGCAGGTACGAAGTTTTCGTTTTCGGGAGTCGGTCTTCCATACCAAATTAGATTACACTTCATCTTTATGAGAAACACTGTAACAGACAGAAATTAGCTGTTTCAGTCCACTAGGGCTGCTGACTTAGAAAAAATTGCGTTAGAATTAAAGAAATATTACAAGTGATTGACAAAAATGAGTAAGCCTGATATAGAAACCATTGCCCTGCAGTTAGAAAGCAGCAACTCCAAAGATCGTCTGCTGGCCTTGGCATCCCTGCGAGAAGTGACCCCGGAGGAAGCTGTACCCTTGATCAAAAAAGTCCTTTATGATGAAATGCTGCCGGTGCGATCGATGGCTGTCTTTGCTTTGGGAGTCAAACAAACCGAGGAATGCTTTCCTATTCTGGTGGATTTGTTAGCCAATGATGCCGATTATGGCATTCGCGCCGATGCTGCGGGGGCCTTAGGTTATTTAGAAGATATTCGCGCTTTTGAACCCCTACAACGAGCTTTTTACGAAGATACGCAATGGTTAGTCCGCTTCAGTGCTGCCGTCGCTTTGGGCAATTTACGCGATATTCGGGCTAAACAGGTGTTATTATCGGCTCTCGATAGTAACGAAGCGGTTATTCAACAGGCCGCTATTGCCGCTCTTGGGGAAATCAAAGCAGTGGAAACCGTCGAGAAGCTTTTAACCTTTGTTAACTCCGATGACTGGTTAATCCGGCAGCGATTAGCGGAAGCTTTAGGCCAGCTTCCGGCGGAAAAAACGATCGCAGCCTTAAAATTTTTGGTCAAGGACGAACATCCACAAGTGCGGGAAGCAGCCCGTTTATCTTTGCAAAAATTGGCCAACGTCTAGGGATAGGATAGAATAAATAATCTATTCTTCCAGAGCGATCGATCTTTGCCTACAGCCATTCATGGACATTCAAGAATTTATTAATCTCTGTGCGGGTAAATGGTTTTCTCAGCGCACCAGTTATCAATTAGCTGCCCAAAAAGTTGCCAATAATAAAGCAGAAATCACCATCGATTTGCTGGCTGCCGATGCTGCCGATGTGGTGCAATTATGTTTAGAAAATAACTGTCAGTCCCAGACCAGTCTAGGGGGATGGAAAGCGACTTGGGATAATTCCGTGGACTATGGACAACCGAAAAAAATCGGTTCTAGCTATTTAGTTTGGCTACCCTCAGAAAATTCTTGGCAAGGAAAATTAATCACAGCGGTCGGTAAATCGGCAGCGCTGGGAGAATATCATCTCAGAAGCGATCAAGCTTTAACTTTAACCATCGAGGACAATCACCATCGTATCGAGGAAAGAATCTGGTTTGCTAGTCCTAATCTGAGATTGCGTACCAGTATTATTCAGTCGGCCAATGGCGATCGCCAAACGGTTTTCTATTCGGAAATTCGCAAAATGGTTGCTTCTTAAGTAGCTGCCATCCCCAATCTCTGAGGTGGGGAAGACAGGATTAATCTTCCACCACTCCAGTCAAATCCTCCTAACGTCGGCCGCGTCTGCTGCTGCCGAAACCACTGCGACTAGGGGTACGACGGGAACCGGAGGAACCGAAACTAGGAGAACGTTTGACATTATCAGATTTACCCGAATTCTTCAGGGTACTGGAACCATAACCGGAACCACTGGGTTTTGTGGTGGTGGTGGTGCTGCGATTGGGACTAGAGGGAGTATTGCTGGGATAACGACGTAAATTGCCAGTAGAACGGAGAGTTTGCCGGTTTTTGACCGCCGGAGGTGGACTATTATGTTTAGTCCGGTATTGATCCACTGCCTGATTATAGGTGGAACCGTAACCACCAAAACCGGTCATCACACCCCCCGGAGTATAGAGGGGAGGAACGTAGTATTGAGGACGAAAGAGCAAACTACCCAAAGCTTGACCAGCAACAGCACCGAAAAAAGGACTCCAAAAACTCGATTCTTGTCGAATCACCACGGTTTCCTGTTGTCCGGTTTGGGGATTGTTCCGCACTTCCGTGACATTATGGACATACTCAATTTTAAAATCTTCGGTCATGTACAGGGTAGCCTGATCGCCGTTGATTTCCACCGCAGTTTTTTCCCCTTTAGCGATAGCTTCATCGCTTAATCTAGCCATTTGCAGGTTAGTGGTGCGAAAGAGGGGAGAAGTCCCCCCGGGGGTGTTTAACAGCATTAAGGTATAAGTGCCATCTCCGTCATCGTAGGTAGCTTGTTGCACCTCGTAGCGACCGCTACTAACCTGATTGGATTCTCGTCTTACACTACTGTTATTAGCTGAGGGTGACTGAGTTTGATTTGACGAGGAACCACAGGCCACCGTTGTGCAACAAAGGGTAAGAATTAAAAAGATTGTCGTTACTTGGCGCAGCATAAGGGCAAAATTAAGACTATAAAGGCAGCAATTCGGGGAAATTGAGTAATAGTTGCTCATTGGTCAATTCATCTCCCAATTGAGCAGGAGAAAAATGTACCTGAATCGCACGCAGCCGACCTTGGTAGTGAAGGTTAATTATTGATTTTAAACCATCTTCCAGGGCCTCTCGATCGGCTAGGCTAGTTTCTAAAGCAGCACTCTCACCCTCGAAGGCTATTGTGATCATAACAACTAAGTTATCGGTGACGGGTAAAGTTAAGGGTTCGTTTTCCCCCAACTGTGAAGACACCGATTCACTTAGGTATCTGGCCGCGGAATCGGTAAACAGTTCGTTAACGTAGTCTCCCGCTTCCCCCTCATGCCAAAAAACATCGCCCTCATTAGCCACAGAAAACCAATAGAGGTTCATCTGCAGCAGATTTTGACAAATTTCTACTAAACCCTCTCCCATGACCTCTAAATCGCCTTCGGAATCGATCGCCTCCCGACCGGTACGATTAAGAATACCGATCAGCGGTGCGACTTCTTGGCCGTAGAGATGCAAAAATAAGCGACAGACCACATAGCGAGTTTTTCCCGCAAATTTCTTGAAGCGATCGCCTAAAGAACCCATAATAGACCTCTGGTAAAAATCAAAAATTGTCGTTAAGGTTAGGAGTCGGTCGTCAGGAGACAGGAGACTTTTTTTTATTTATTCTTCCCAATTCCCACTTCCCACTTTCAAGTCAGTAGTCTTGAAGCCATCAGCTAGATCAAGATGATAATCAAGTAAACAGCCAAAAAAGCCATCAGCTTTTATTTATTTTGCCATTTTCTAGGGTTCTATGCCTTGATGTCCTGTTAACAGTCTATAATGACTTAGAATCCTTTTGGTGTGAGCAAATGGCTGTCCAACTGCAACAAGCTTTAGTGGTTGCTTCCTATATCTTGAAACAGCGTCTAGCAGGAAAAAAGCGTTTTCCCTTAGTTTTAATGCTAGAACCCCTATTTCGCTGTAATTTAGCCTGTACTGGCTGCGGTAAGATTCAACATCCCCCGGAAATCCTCCGCAATCATCTTACCCCAGCAGAATGTTTCGCAGCGGTGGAAGAATGCGGGGTTCCCGTGGTTTCCATTCCCGGGGGTGAGCCGCTTTTACATCCACAAATCGATGAAATTGTCAAGGGGTTAGTGGACAGAAAAAAATTCGTCTATCTGTGTACCAATGCCCTGTTATTGGAAAAAAGCCTAGATAAATTTACTCCTTCACCCTATCTTACCTTTAGTGTCCATCTGGATGGTCTCAAAGAACATCACGATCGCTGTGTGGATCGGGAGGGAGTATTCGATAAGGCAGTAAAAGGGATTAAAGCGGCGAAAGCGAGAGGTTTTCGGGTTACTACTAATACCACGGTTTTTGAAGACACAGATCCGCGAGAAATGCAGGAATTTTTCGATTTTCTCGCTACTTTGGGCATCGATGGCATGATGATTTCCCCCGGTTACAGTTATGAGTGGGCCCCGGATCAAGATAGTTTCTTGAAACGGGAGCAAACTAGAGCTTTATTCCGAGAAATTCTCTCACCCTGGAAATCAGGTCAGAAAAAGTGGAATTTTAACCATAATCCTCTCTTTCTCGATTTTCTCATCGGTGAACAGGACTATGAATGCACGCCTTGGGGTAGTCCTAGCTATAGTCTTTTAGGATGGCAAAAACCCTGTTATCTGCTTAACGAAGGTCATTACAAAAGCTTTCGGGAACTTTTAGCAGAAACCAATTGGGATAACTACGGTCGGGCCAGTGGCAATCCTCAATGTGCCGATTGTATGGTACATTGCGGCTATGAACCGACCGCGGCCATGGCAGCTTTTAAACCGGCTAATATGGGACGTGCGATGCAGAGTTTAATCGGAGTCTAGTCCTAAACTGATTCTAACCAGACGGCGGGGACTTGACTAGGGCGATCGGGTAATTGCATCCATCCCATTTCGCACAGACGAATTACCGAACTTAATTTTTCTACCAAAGCGGGATCGAAACGAATCCCGCTATAATTTTGACAGCGCTCTAGGGCCTCTCCCAAATCTAGAGCTAGTCGGTCGCCTCGCGGTTGAGTTAATTCCTGAAAATAGGCTGATAATCCTAAAATTCGCGACTCTAGGCTGATTTCTTCCCCTTTTAAACCGTTGGGAACCCCGCTACCATCCCAGTATTCAAACTCATGGTAAATAATCTGTTGAATTGGGGCTAATTCGGGCATAGTTGCGAGTAATTGTGCGCCTAACACCGATCGATCCCGCCAAAATAACGCATTTGCTCCCTCTAACTGACTGGCACGCTGTCTAAAAACTTCGATCGGAGCCTCCGCTAGACCGATGCGGTATAATAAACCTGCTAATCGTAAGCGTCGTAATCTCAGGGTGGGTAAATCGAGCAATTGTCCCAACATTTCCGCTAAAGCAGCCACCTGTAGGGAAGCAAGGGGATTATCAATATCTCTTTCATCGACTTTTTGAGCCATTCTTAGAAAAGCTTGCAGTTTATTAGCGGCCAAATTTTTATTTAAACGGGATGCTTGTCCTTCTAAGTCGCTTAATTCTCGCGTTTGTCTGCTGACGGTGACTAACTGCTGTTGACTGGTTTGCAGATAGGTGACAATGCGAGAGACTACTCCCGTTAAATCCGTGGGAATGGGATTAATATTTTGACTAATTTCCTGCTGTTGTCTGCTTAAATCGGCCGCTAGACTGGGATTATAGGGATGCAGACGCTCAATTAAGATCCTAGCGGCTTTTTCGACTAAATCGCGATCGAATGTCCATAAACCGTAGAATTTTCGCTCCGTGTCTATTTGGGGTTGACTATCGGACCGGTATTCTTCTGGGGATAACTCATGACAGAGTACCATGGAGGCGTAATCGGGGGAAAGAATGATTAAATTCCACTCATTCACCAAACTATCGCTATTATCTAAGTTCACTAGCGAAACATTCTCTAAACTGCCGGTTTTATGCTCAGAAAAACCACTATCGGCCACGGCAGCGATCGCAATATGACGAGAAGAGCGAGCAATATCTAAATAGCGCTCTGCTTCCTGTAAATACCATTTTCCCTGTTGAAAGGTGACTAAGACCAGTGGTTTATTTGTACTGTCTGGGCTGCTAGTTTGCAAGATATGATCTTCAAGAGCATGACAGAGGGCCACCAGGGTATTCTTAAAATAGACCCCGTAACTGCTGGGTAATCTTCCCGATGAAGCTATTTTTAACTGTTGTAAGCTGGATCCTACGGTCATAAGTGGCAAGATTAGGGGGAGTGGGGAGTGGGGAGTGGGGAGTGGGGAGAATAAATAAAAATAATCTCCTGACTTCTGACTCCTGATTACTGATGACTGATGACTGACTCCTCATAGCTTTTTACTTAATTTTATCTCAAATGTCGGGGTGAAGACCGTTCGGCGGTTCGGCGGTTCGACTCAGCTCACCGTCAATATAAAGGCTCAATGTATAGTCATTTCAATTAAGATTGAGAATACTAATCCTAGAGTTCAGGTCTAGACTGTATCAGACTTATCTGAAATGACTATATCAGTGGGATTGTTCAGTGATCAGTATATAGCTGGCAGTAACAGTGCTGTCTTTTCACTGATTACTGTTCACTGATAAAATCTCCCCGCTGCCAGGGACTCTTAACAGGTAAATTGGAGGCTTAACAGTTTACTTGGGCCCCTAGGGTATCTAAAGCCAAAATTTTGGCACTGGAGTTAATCCCCACTTCCTCCCAAGCATTTGTCATCTCTGTGGCTGTTTTTTGGGCATTTTCAGGGTTAGTTAAAGCTAATAGGCTCGGACCTGCGCCACTAATTACCATCCCGTAAGCACCCCCATTAATGGCGGCTTTTTTCACCTTTTCGTAACCCGGGATCAAAGATTGGCGATAGGGTTGATGCAGTTTATCCTCTAGGGCAATTCTCAGCCAATCGCCGTTACCCGTCTCTAATCCCCGCAATAATAAACCCAAGCGGGAAATATTGAAAATAGCCTCCTGACGGCTAATTTTTTCGGGTAAAACCGCCCTAGCTTTTGCCGTAGCCAGTTCAAAATCGGGAATCCCTAGGACGGGAATGAGATTTTTTTGCCAAAATACTTGACAAATAGCCCAATTTGTGCTATCTCCTGCCGATAGCTGACAGTTGCCCCGCAAAGCCGGCACCACATTATCCGGATGGCCCTCCAATGCGATCGCTAATGCTTCGATTTCCCCCATAGATAAAGGATTGCCCGCGCATTGATTGGCAGCCACTAACCCACCGATAATAGCAGTAGCAGAACTACCTAAACCTCTAGCCAGGGGAACCCCTAAACCGATCTCGATGGCGATAGGGGGCGGATTCTGTCCTATTTTTTGATAAACTTGCAAAAAAGAAGTGTAGATTAAATTATCAGCCCCTTGGCTAACTTTAGCTGATTCATTTCCCTTGACACTAATGCTGACAGGGTTAGCTGTCGTTGCCGGCAGCAGGGTAAAAGTAAACTGATTATATAGGGTTAAGGCCGCTCCGAGACAATCGAAGCCGGGCCCAATATTAGCAGTGGTAGCGGGAACTGTTACCGTAAAAGTTGTCATGGTTAAGCTTTTGCCTGAAGATAGCGGCGATTTACCTCCTCCCAGTTAACCACATTCCACCACTGTTTTAAATACTCAGCCCGTTGATTACGATATTTTAAGTAATAGGCGTGTTCCCAGACATCATTGCCCATAATTGGCTGTAATCCCATCATTAAGGGGCTATCTTGGTTAGCAGTGCTGGTAATTTCTAGTTGTCCTGACTTATTTAACACCAACCATGTCCAACCACTACCAAAAAGTTTAGTACCTGCTTGGTTGAAAGCGTTTTTAAATTCCTCGAAACTGCCAAATTTAGCGATTATTGCCGCTCCTATTTCTCCTGTTGGTTCGCCACCGCCATCGGGGGACATAATCTGCCAAAACATCGTATGATTAAGATCGCCGCCGCCATTATTGCGGATAGTGATGCGAAGATCGGCGGGTAAAGAGTCAAGATTTTTAATTAATTCTACTACTGTTTTTTTCTGCAATTCTGGATATTTTGCCACTGCCGTGTTGAGATTATTAACGTAGGCTGCATGGTGTTTATCGTGATGAAATTGCATCGTTTCCTTATCGATATAAGGTTCTAGGGCATCATAGCTATAGGGTAGGGCGATAAGACCATAGGAACCAGTAGCAGCAAAAGCGGGACGGTTAAAACCGGCAAGAGTGGCTGTGCCAAGGGTAGCACCTAAAAGATAAAGAAATTGACGGCGATCGAGAGACATATTCTCAGAGCAGATGTTCCAATGATCAATTATCCTATCGATCGGTGCCTTGGCAGAGAAAAGTTTTAATTTTTACCTATCCGCTATAAGATGTCAAATTTTTTGAGTAATTGCCGGGGAATTTAAAAAAAATTGTTTACCTAAAATTAAGAGTTAAATTTGGAAGGTTTCTAGAGCGCGTTTTTCCTCAAGTGGGGATGGAAAAAATCCCATCCCCATACTTGTCAATTTATCGTTTTTGTTTGAATTGAGAACCGATGCCCAAAAGTCCTAAACCTAATAATCCTAAAATTGCCGAAGGTTCGGGAACCGGTGTAGCACTGACATTGATGTTATCAAACTGATGAAACGGGGATGCCTGAATCCATTGAACAGATACTAAATTAGTGAAGCTAGAATTAAAGGTAAAAGTTTCTAGGGTACTAAGAATTGCATCGGTAGTAAAAGTTTGGCTAACGGTACTAGAATCGGCTTTTGTTCCTGTAAAATTGACAGTCACACTATCATTACCAACGAGGCTAGTTAGTTGAATAGAATTTAAGTCAAATAAGCCTCCGCCATTTTGGGTTAATCTGGTGATTCCGTTAATCGTATTATTGAATAAGGCGGTAGAACCAGGGTAACGAGATGCCTGAGTGCCAAAAAATGCAAAGGGACTAGGAGTAGACAGGTTATCTAGGGTAAAACCGTCCTCGGTATAGGTAAAACCGACATTGTTAAAGCCTGAGTTATTTTGTTCTAAGCTTTGAAAATCGATAATTACAGCTTGGGCGGCTTGGAAAGGGGCTAGGATGGCTAGAGTTGCCCCCGCTACCAATAAGCAATGCTTACCCCCCCCGCATTTTTGATTACTTTTGTTAATGTTTTGTCCATGGAAAACTCTTCACTTGGTAAGTTTCCTTCGATTATATAATTGTATTTTTCAAAAGACTGGTACTGCCTGCTACCAATAAGCAATGCTTACCCCCCCCGCACTTTTGATGATTTTTGTTAATGTTTGCGCCATGAAAACCTCTTCTTTGGTAGGGTTTCTTCAATTGTATAATTGTCTTTGCCTCTCTTGGATATTGGCTGAAAAATGTTCACAATGTCACATTATGGGCTTAACGCCTGCGCCCCTACATTGCACAATGATCTAAAATACTTTTTAAACCAGCCTTTATTTTACTACCATAAACGATAAAAATTTTTCAACAAATGCGGGGGAATTTTTAGATAATAACCAATAATTATTAATTGATTAACTAAGGTGGTTTTGGCAACTCCTAATTTTTGCCAACGTCTTGCTGAGGTAATCACCGCAGTAGAAACTATGGCTATTTTACCCCTTTTTTTCAATCTTTGTATTAATTCAAAATCTTCCATAATTGGCAACTCAGGAAACCCCCCTAAATCGGTCAATATTGAGGCTTTTAAAAATATTCCTTGATCTCCGTAGGGAAGAGAAAACCAGTGAGAACGCCAATTAACTAATTTTTCCACTAAACGCAGGTTTTTTTCCTCTCCATCAATTTTTAATTCAAAAGCCCCCGCTACTATCCCAGATTGGGATAAAGTATTGATAATTTGTTCTTGAAATTCATGGGGAAGTAAAGTATCTCCATGCAGAAATAACAAAATATCTCCTTTCGCTATTTTGGCTCCTAAATTCATCTGAAATGCACGACCTTTGCTCGGTGAAATAATTACTTTTGCTCCCAATTTTTCAGCTATTTCTCTGGTTTTATCTGTACTTCCCCCATCGACAACAATAATTTCTACTCCTTCACCTATCTGTTTTAACGTTGCTGCAATTCTTAACTCCTCATTAAGAGTCGGAATGATAATACTAAGATAATTCATGGGGTTTTGTACTAACTAAAGTCAGAGGATTTAGGGGCAACCATCGGGTAAATTTTCCTACAGATACCGAGGAATTGATTGGGATTGGTAATAAGTAAGTAGTTCTAATTAAATAGAAGATAGATTTTGCCTCTGATCCCCCCTGCCCCCCTTAATAAGGGTAGGGCTGTTTCATTTAAATTAAGTATAGCTGATTTTGAGTCAATAAATTTGATCGAGGATTCTCAAGTTTATCTTTTTCTAATCAAAAGAGTTAGTC
>VYLM01000214.1_pt1 | contig 13315 bp, 15 predicted proteins | sample 5109491 | NCBI WGS metagenome assembly VYLM01 (sample SAMN12291813, study PRJNA351875) | freshwater metagenome | isolation source: freshwater lake | place: USA: Michigan, MSU3 lake | collected 2011-08-06 | reverse complement strand
TAATCTGGGGCAATGTAGCCTAAAAAAACGCCAAAAATAGTCAAATTTAGACTTGAGTGGCTTCTTACTAACTGTTTAATCTATTATTTAGGTATTAGACTCTATGGCTAAAGCGTCCACCGTAACTTCCGAAATCGATCTTAAAGATTCGCAATATTACTTTAACCGAGAATTAAGCTGGTATGAGAATTAAACAAATTACAGTTAAGCATCTTTTTGGCATATTTGACCATACAATTAATCTCAATATGGAGGAAAGAATAACTATTATTCATGGTAAAAATGGCTTTGGGAAAACCTCAATACTGCGATTAGTCAATGGCTTTTTTAACTTAAAGTATTCAGATATAAGAGCTATTCCTTTTCAAAAATTTACTATAATTTTTGACGATAACAGCTTTGTAGATGTTGTCCCAGCTTCCACCAGTAAGAATAAAAAAAGTAATGCAAGACCAAAGATTAAATTTAATTTTACTTCCTCCGATCAAAAAGAAAAACTGACTTTTTCTCCTAATTCACTAGACGGGAAAACAATCTCTTTCCCTCTCAGCATGATAGATGATTTCATACCCGGTTTAGATAGAGTTGGATCAGAAAAATGGCTCTATACCCCCACAAAAGAAATTCTGGATTTAGAAGATATTTATGAACGATTTGGAGAATATTTACCCAAGCAATTCCAGAAAGAATATCCTGATTGGTTAAAGAAAATTATAGACTCTATTAATGTTCGTTTTATTGAATCACAACGTCTATTAGATATTTCCAATAGTGCCAAAAATGGCAGAACTATAAGGATGCCGATGACATTGTACTCTGTGGCCAGCTATTCTGAAGATTTAGCAGAAAATATTCAAACTAAATTAGCAGAGTATGGACAACTATCTCAAACTTTAGACCGAACCTTTCCAGCGAGAGTTGTACAAAAAAAGGCATCATTGACCGATGATGAACTAAGGGAAAAAATTGATCAACTTGAAAGGGAAAGAAATCAATTAATTAGTGCAGGACTATTGAAAAAAGATGAAGATTCTAACTTTCAAGTTAGAGATAGTATTGATGATAGCACCAGAAAGTTATTATCGGTTTATATTGAGGATGTAGAGACAAAGCTCAATGTATTCAATGACATTTATCCTAAAGTAGAGCTATTTAAAAATATAATTAATAAAAAATATTCTTTCAAAAGTGTTACTATTGATCAAAGCAAAGGGTTTATCTTCACTACCCAAGAAGGGGAGGTTTTATCGCCAACAGATTTATCTTCTGGGGAACAGCACGAATTAGTAATTTTATATGAATTGTTATTTAAAGTTAAACCTAATACTTTGATCTTAATTGATGAACCAGAAATGTCACTTCATATTTCATGGCAGCAGGAATTTTTAAAAGATTTACAGGAAATCACGAAACTTTCCGGGTTAGATATTTTGATGGCTACCCATTCTCCTGATATTATTAATGATCGTTGGGATTTGACAGTTGAATTAGAGAAACCAAAGCAAAAAAGCAAAGATGAGAGAACAGATAACACCTGACAGAATTGCCAATAGCATTCGTTTACTACGCAGCGATCATGAGGGAGTTTTTTTAATTGTTGAAGGTCATAGTGATAAACTTATTTATGAGCGATTAGTAAACAAGCAAGAGGTTAGGATCACAATTGCCTCTGGTAAAAATAATGCTATCAAAGCATTATCCATCTTAGAAAAAGAAAATTTTTGCCGAGTTGTTGCTGTTATAGATGCGGATTTTTCGAGAATAGAACAGCAAATTTCCGACAGTAATCATCTCTTTTTAACCGATGAACATGATTTGGAAATGATGTTAATTAAATCTGCTGCTTTCGATAAATTATTAAAAGAACGAGGAAGTGAAGAAAAAATTGCAGCTTTTTCCAAAGATATTAGAGAAACTTTACTAAAGTTAGGGCAGGAAATTGGTAAATTAAGATTGCTATCTCTTAGAAATGAGTGGAATTTAAAGTTTGAAGGATTAAATTTTAGTAAGTTTATTGACAAAAAGAATCTGTCAATAGATATTGACAAATTAATTATAAGTATCAAAAATCATTCTCAGAAACTGTCCTTAGACGAACAGCAAATTAAACAGGATTTATCGGTAATTAGCGATGAAAATCATGATCCGTGGCAGCTATGTTGTGGACACGATTTTATCAGTATTTTAGCGATCGCACTCTGGAAGGTTTTAGGTACACGGAATGCTAATGATGTTAAAAAAGAAGACTTGGAAAGAGAGTTAAGATTAGCTTATGAGTTATCTTATTTTTACCAAACACAAATATATACACTAATGATTAATTGGCAATCTAATCATCATCCTTATAAAATATTCTGATTCGGATTATTGCCTGAAGTTGGAGATGATATATTCAACAAGTCAGATCGGCTCGATTTTGTGTTATAATCAAAGCTGGGCTTTAAAGACAATATTCTCAACAAATTATGCCTATTGTTCTTACTGGCACTCTAATTGCACCGAAAGATAATCTGGGGCAATGTAGCCTAAAAAAACGCCAAAAATAGTCAAATTTAGACTTGAGTGGCTTCTTACTAACTGTTTAATCTATTATTTAGGTATTAGACTCTATGGCTAAAGCTTCTACCGTAACTTCTGAAATCGATCTTAAAGATTCGCAATATTACTTTAACCGAGAATTAAGCTGGTTAGAATTTAATCGTCGCGTGCTTTATGAGGCACTTGATCCTCGGACTCCCCTACTAGAAAGATTAAAATTTACCGCCATTTTTTGTGCCAATCTCGACGAGTTTTTTATGGTACGGGTGGCAGTGCTTAAACAACAGGTAGAGGCAAATGTAGCCGTTTTAAGTGCCGATGGCCGGACTGCCTCGGAACAGCTAACCGAGATCAGTAAACGTCTGCGTCCCCTTGTACAACAGCAGGATCGTCTTTTTGAACACACCCTAAAAAATCTCTTAGTGGAACAGGGAATTCATCTGATTAACTATGTAGATTTACATCAAGAACAGCGCAATTATCTCCATGATTACTTTGAACAAAATATTTTCCCCGTTTTAACTCCTCTAGCGGTGGATCCTAGTCATCCTTTTCCCTATATTTCTAATCTTAGTCTCAATTTAGCCGTAGTCGTTCGCGATCCCGACACCGATAAAGAATTATTTGCCAGAGTGAAAGTGCCGCAGGTTTTCCCCCGTTTTCTGGCATTATCCAAGGAATTACGCCACCAAGACGGAAAAGCTTCGATTTGGACGGGAGTGCCTCTGGAACAGGTGGTAATGCACAATTTAGAGGCACTTTTCCCCGGCATGATCATCCAAGAATGTTATCCTTTTCGGGTGACACGCAACGCCGATATCTCCGTCGAAGAAGATGAGGCCGATGATTTATTATTAGCGATCGAGGAAGAAGTACGCAAGCGCCGCATCGGTAAATCGGCAGTACGTCTGGAAATCCACAGTTCTACTCCTAGCAATATTAAAGACCGGATCATGCGCGATCTGGGACTTGAGGAGATCGATGTTTACGATGTGGATGGACTGCTGGGACACAAGGATTTATTTTATTTTCTGTCTTTACCCTGTCCCGAACTGAAGGATCCCCCTTGGAGTCCCGTCACCCCACCGGTTTTACAGAGATTGCGAGAAATAGTTGACGGTAACGAAGACGGCATTTTAGAACAGGATGGCGAAGATATTTTTACTTTAATTCGCAATAACGATATTCTCGTTCATCACCCTTACCATTCCTTTAGTGCCTCGGTACAACAGTTTATCGCCCAGGCGGCCTATGATGCCCATGTTTTAGCGATTAAAATGACTTTGTATCGTACTTCTGGAGATTCCCCGATTGTCAATTCCCTGATTGCAGCGGCGGAAAATGGCAAACAGGTAGCAGCGTTAGTGGAACTAAAAGCTCGCTTTGATGAGGAAAATAACATTAGTTGGGCGAAAAAGCTCGAACAAGCCGGAGTTCACGTTGTTTATGGCTTAGTTGGTCTAAAAACCCACACGAAAGTGGTTCTCGTGGTCAGAAAAGAAGGGGATAAAATCCGTCGTTATTTCCATATTGGCACGGGTAATTATAACCCAAAAACGGCTAAATTATACACTGATTTGGGTTTACTTAGCTGTCGTGAGGATTTAGGGGCAGATATCACCGATTTATTTAACTTTCTGACCGGATACTCCCGTCAGCAATCCTATCGCAAACTTTTAATTGCTCCGGTGAGTTTGCGAAAACGGATGTTAGCAATGATCGATCGCGAGGCCAAAAACTGTAAAAATGGCGGTACGGGTCGCATTGTGGCAAAAATGAACGCTCTTGTGGATAAACCGATTATAGAAGCTTTATACGCCGCTTCTCGTGCCGGCGTGCAGATTGACTTAATTATTCGCGGCATCTGTTGTTTACGGCCCGGATTGCCGGAAATAAGCGAAAATATCCGAGTAATTAGCATTATCGGCCGCTTTTTGGAACATTCCCGCATTTTTTACTTTTACAATGGTGGTCAGGAGGAGGTGTATATTGGTAGCGCCGATTGGATGACGCGGAACCTGAGTCGTCGCGTGGAAGCAGTGACACCCATCGATGAACCAGCGATCGCCAAGGAACTGGAAGAAATTCTCGGCATCATGTTGTCAGATAACCGACAAGCATGGGAATTACAATCCGATGGCAGTTATATTCAGCGTCGTGCTGACAATGAGGGACAGGAAAGCAGTACCCATGTAATTTTAATGGACAAAGCCCTTAAATCTGCGGGTATTAGTCCATAGGAACAGTGATCAGTTAAGTAGTCATGCAAAATAAATTTCCCAGTGAAGATAGGCAAGAGGCAATAGGCAAGAGGCAAAAGCTTCATCGAAATGTGTAATTAATTTTGCTTGGGTACTTATTAGTTATTAGTTATCGGTTATCAACATTTTTCGCAGGTTAGACACAATGGCTGTAATGTCTATGCTTTTCAATATCCCACGAAAAATCGTTGTACAATCCTTGTACAGCCTAGTTTTGCAAAGCTAGTCTTGCTTCCAATTCGTGAAGCGTATGAATGGAAACCTCGGTTAACACGTGTAGTGAATGCCAAAGCATCTCTTGCTTCCAATTCGTGAAGCGTATGAATGGAAACTGCGGGATTTCCTGGGGTTGGCAGAACAAATATGTATTCTTGCTTCCAATTCGTGAAGCGTATGAATGGAAACGATCAAACCAAAGCACCAGGGCACATAGTGCCCCTGAAATACTTGCTTCCAATTCGTGAAGCGTATGAATGGAAACCAATTGTCTCCAACAATCCGTGGCAGAAATAACGCCTTGCTTCCAATTCGTGAAGCGTATGAATGGAAACTGGGTATAGATTCCCAAACCCAAAGCAATCCCTGCTTCTTGCTTCCAATTCGTGAAGCGTATGAATGGAAACTTTAAGAAGATCAAGATTCTTCTATAGAAGACTTGCTTCCAATTCGTGAAGCGTATGAATGGAAACCATGTGTTTACAAGAACTTGTTGTCCTTGAACTTAACTCTTGCTTCCAATTCGTGAAGCGTATGAATGGAAACTCCCTTTAACGAGGGACGCCCGCTTTGGGGTTATTTTTATTGTGCTTGCTTCCAATTCGTGAAGCGTATGAATGGAAACGCCTGTTATAGGCCGGCATTGAAACCACAAAGAAAAATCCTTGCTTCCAATTCGTGAAGCGTATGAATGGAAACGATGTGTAGGGTCAATTCATGAATTGACCCTACAATTTTTTTACTTCCAATTCGTGAAGCGTATGAATGGAAACAGAATGCCAGGGATCAATCCCATCTCATCGGTTAAGAAAAATCCGAGATTTCAGCGAGATTATGCGTCAGTGGGGACAACAATTTCAGAGGAACTTTAACCAGACCGAACTCGGCAGAATAATTTATGCGGGAGGAGATGATTTTTTGGGCATCGTTTATAATAGCCAATTTCCTGATCCACAACTCGACTCGATCGAGATCGATCGAGTTCTCCACTGGCTACAAACCCCTCATAAGTAGGGTTTGCTGAATAAATGTGAAATGTAGGCAAGGTCAGGGTTTTGTGGCTTTTCTCGTGAAACAGGTGCAAGATTTTGAGAGAATCGTGCTTCAAAACCTTGCGTCTTCATCGGCCCGCGTCCTGTAGGGGCGAAGCATTCGGGCAGTAACCTATCGGTGAAACCGTAGATTTTCTATCCCAATGCTTCGCCCGTACTTTTTCAGCAAACCCTAAGTAGCGATCGCACTTTCAAAAGACCAAATAATCACATTTAAAGGATTTTGCTTTAAATCTTTTCATCGGAAGCAATAAAATCATCTCGTGAGATACCCGCTTGAGTGCAAATAATCTTTAGTGTAGAGCTTTTAATTTGCTTATGATTGGGTAGCGTTAAAAGTGTTGTTGTTCCATCTGGATTTTTTCTAATCATAGAAATATGCTCTTTTTATCTAACAATTGAAAAACCAAATTTTTCAAGAACTTTAATCACTTTGGCTTTAGGGGCATCAGCGGGAAATTTTGCCATTAGACTATTGCTTCTACAACAAAGGCTTCTAATAAAGATGAGTCAGCTTCGAGAACTGATTCCCCAAAGGTTTCAACATGAAAAGCGATCGCCGATTGCACATCATTAAGAGCATCTTCATAGGTATCGCCCTCACCGACTACTACGCCTTGAATTCCCAATGGATAGGCGATATAGCCATCAGAATGTTTTTCCACAATGATTTTAATGGATTTCATAAATTCTTGACACTTTACAGGAATTTCCTGATCCTATCTCATTTCTATAGGACTTTGATAAGAAAACGATCGCCCCTCCCCATCATCAAAATCTCCAAAAAAGTTGACTCTCCAAAAGTGATCGCTATTCCTCATCATCAAAAAGCGATCGCATCCTCCAATTGTATCCCCACAAAACGTGATCGCTATTCTTAAACGATGCTATAGTCAGAATAGTGAGTTCTAATTACAAGAATGCAAGTTAAAGACCTAAGTGTTGAAGATTTTAAGTTTTTGATTCAAGAAACTGTTACAGAAACAGTTCAATCTCTACTAAATGATCCTGATATTGATAAACAACTTAAAACCGAAGTCTCTCAATCTCTAGCTGACTCTTTACAGCGAACTCGAAATGGAGAACGGGGAATTTCTGCGGAAGAAGTAGCTCAAAGATTAGGATTAGATTGGTAATGCGTCGCCATATAGAATTTACCGATAAAGCCGTTGAAGGTTTAGAGTCACTTACGGCAGTTGTTCGGGAGCGTGTCTTTAAAAAAGTTCGTTGGATAAATGAAAATTTTGATGATATTAGACATCAAAGTTTAAGTTCTAATTTAAAGCGGTTTGTTTAAACTTAGAATTGGCGATTACAGGGTGATATATTCTTTTGATGATGACTTTATTACGATTCATCAAGTTGGTCATCGTCGAGATATTTATTCTGATTAGTTTTAGTTTAATTACTTCCATTCCAAAAAATTGCTCCTTCCAAAAGCGATCGCCCCTCCCCATCATCAAAATCTCCAAAAAAGTTGCTTATCCCAAAAGTGATCGCTATTCCTCATCATCAAAAAGCGATGTCGTCTTGACAATGAGGGACAGGAAAGCAGTACCCATGTAATTTTAATGGACAAAGCCCTTAAATCTGCGGGTATTAGTCCATAGGAACAGTGATCAGTTATTAGTTATTAGTTATCGGTTATCAACATTTTTCGCGGGTTAGACAAAATAATGTCTATGCTTTTCAATATCCCACGAAAAATCGTTGTACAATCCTTGTACAGCCTAGTTTTGCAAAGCTAGTCTTGCTTCCAATTCGTGAAGCGTATGAATGGAAACCTCGAACTTCCTGTTCAGTCTTATTGTCTAAATTCATTCTTGCTTCCAATTCGTGAAGCGTATGAATGGAAACGTTGTTTTTCGAACCCATGATCTGGAGTAAGCGAATCTTGCTTCCAATTCGTGAAGCGTATGAATGGAAACGTACTAAAAACAGTACTGACCCGAGGGCAGCTACTTGCTTCCAATTCGTGAAGCGTATGAATGGAAACTCTTTGTCTGGTGCTATAAAGCAACCAGAAAAGCTAATCTTGCTTCCAATTCGTGAAGCGTATGAATGGAAACCGGGAACTGCTCGGCAACGAATTCAAGTGGGACATTCTTGCTTCCAATTCGTGAAGCGTATGAATGGAAACTACAGCCTCCCACAGTGGGGTAGCCATCTGTGCCTCTTTCTTGCTTCCAATTCGTGAAGCGTATGAATGGAAACAATTTCTTGCCAGGAGTGGCCAAATCGAATTAGCCTAGCGACTCGGCTTGCTTCCAATTCGTGAAGCGTATGAATGGAAACCACAAGGGTTTGGGGGTTTTCAAAACTTTGACTAAACTCTTGCTTCCAATTCGTGAAGCGTATGAATGGAAACGTTGGGGTTGGGCTGTTTTTAGGAGAAACAAAGACCTTGCTTCCAATTCGTGAAGCGTATGAATGGAAACATACACTGCGGTTTTATACCCAGCGTACAGCCGGACAAAAACTTGCTTCCAATTCGTGAAGCGTATGAATGGAAACCGTAAGCGATCCACCTCATTCTGCAGCAGGAGGATCTTGCTTCCAATTCGTGAAGCGTATGAATGGAAACCGGTAAGGGCCAAATTGTTCTCCTGTGGGAGACAAAACCCTTGCTTCCAATTCGTGAAGCGTATGAATGGAAACGAGAGTCTATGCGCTCCCATAGCACCTCTACTGTCCACTTGCTTCCAATTCGTGAAGCGTATGAATGGAAACTTCTTCCTCAGAAATGCCTAGTACAGTCATTAGAGCTTGCTTCCAATTCGTGAAGCGTATGAATGGAAACGAATCGCCGCGCTGGACTTGTTTCCAGTGGATTCCTTCTTTCTTGCTTCCAATTCGTGAAGCGTATGAATGGAAACGGCTGAGAAAACGCCAACGGCTGTGCGAATCATTGCCTTGCTTCCAATTCGTGAAGCGTATGAATGGAAACTAGCTAAACAGGATGATGGCGTGAATTATGCCATCCTTGCTTCCAATTCGTGAAGCGTATGAATGGAAACTAGCTAAACAGGATGATGGCGTGAATTATGCCATCCTTGCTTCCAATTCGTGAAGCGTATGAATGGAAAAGATGTGTAGGGTTAACTCATGAATTAACCCTACAATTTTTTTAATTCCAATTAGTTAAGTGCCTGAATAGAAACGATACTTAATTAAGAAAAATCAATGAAAATAAAGATTGTTTAAGAAAAATTATTTAAAATTAACACAATAATTAGAAATTTAGTGATAGATATAAAAGTACAAAAGAGCCAATTAATCTAACAATCCTATTTTTTTAGCCAGAGATAAGTCTTTTCTAGGTCTTTTCAAGGCTGTTGAATATACCTATTAAACAATCGAGTTTTCTATAGCTTTATGCCCAAATATATAGCCATCACCTTCTCCCCCGTCCAAAGCTTTATTGAAAAATCCCGCAAATTGAGGGACCTGTACGGAGCCTCTCAGATTCTCTCGGATCTGACCAGTACAATCGTCACCCACCGGCCCGAGCAGTACCACCTAATTAGCCCCGGACTGCTAAACTCCCAACAGGGAATGCCCAACCGTGTTCTCCTGAAAGTCGATAGCGAAATACAGTCCTCCTCCTCCGAGGAAATCATTGCGGAACTGCAACGAGCCTTTTTAAATCGTTGGAAAAATATTCTCGCAACCTGTAGAAAATGGGTCGAAAACGCTCTCGCGCCTTACTATCGATCCTCAGAATGGAATTGGCAAAAAAGCTGGAAAAAGTGGGAAAAACGCACCTGGGAATTTTTCTGGGGCATGGGGGACGATCTAGAGTCTGCCATGGTCGATCTAGAAAATCGTAAACTCGCCCGCAATTGGCAAGGGGTGAATTGGGTCGGGGAAAGCTCTAGTCTGTCCGGGACTGACGCGATCGCTTGGTACGGGATGGATCGGGAAAACCAAGACATGAAAACGCTTGACTGGAGCGAAGAAAACCGACATATCGCTCTATTCTACCGAAGATTAGCCTTCCTACTCGATGGAGTTAACGATCCTGACGGTCAACCCAAAGATAGACAACCGGAAGGCAAATACATCGATGGAAACGAAAGATTGAATATTCCCGAATTAACCAAACGGTTGATCACTCTCCCACATATCGCCCGCTCTCTAGGAGTTGAACTTCCCGAAGAACTTCGCCAGCGAGGATTTCGAGACCTGATCAGGAGACCGCAAGATAACCCCGCCTCAGTGGGACAAAAAACGGGCTGGTTCATGGGAGATGGCGATAAAGTGGGCGATTACCTGAAAGACCTCGGCTCAGACCAAAAAATCCGAGATTTCAGCAAGATTATGCGTCAGTGGGGACAACAATTTCAGAGGGACTTTAACCAGACCGAACTCGGTAGAATAATTTACGCGGGAGGAGATGATTTTTTAGGCATCGTTTATAATAGCCAATTTCCCGATCCACAACTCGACTCGATCGAGATCGATCGAGTTTTTCACTGGCTACAAACCCTCGATCAACAGTGGAAAACTGGAAAAACTGAAGAAATCAATCAACGGGTGACTCTAAGTCTCGGCTTCGTTTGGGCAGCCCACAGCATTCCCCAGAGAGACGTTTTACAGCACTGTCGGGAAGCAGAACAGCGATCGAAAAAACTAGGACGCGATCGCCTCACCATCCGCGTTTTATTTAACAACGGGCAATATGTTCAATGGACAACCAGATGGAAATACTTGAACACGCTAAACCACTATCGAGATCGGGACGGCGGGAAAAATTGGGGTCATATCTATAGCGACTTCGCCCGACTAAAAGCCCGTCACGCTTTCGGCCTGGGCTATCTCGATAACCCTAGAAGCCATTCCGATGGCGCAGACTTGGAAATCCTCGATAACCTCTCCACACTCCTACAGTTTTTCGATCTATACTTTAGCGGCTATAAAGAAATTTTAGAAAAAGAAGATGATCAGATCGTCTCCCTCCCAAAGGACGCGCCATCGAAGGACTACGCTAGGGCGATCATTCGCTGGATAGACGAACTGATCGCGATCGGTTGGCATCTCTCGATCGGGGAAACGATCAAAAAATAATCCTAAATCCGGTTATTAAAGACCGATTATCTATTGCCTTCTGCCTTGAAAATACAAGCTCAAATAACGCAAATTTGTTAAGCATCCCACCGAAAAACTAATGCGCGGGGGGTTTGGGGGCGGCGCCACGCCCCCAACGGGGGGTTTGGGGGGTAGAACCCCCCAAAAGCTTGGATTGAGTGATAAAATCGGCAGTAATGCTAAATCCGTTGAGTATAGGCTACATATCAGGAGAGGCACTCATGCAAAAGGGGAAATAAATAATCAGTTTTTAATAACTGGATTTAGGATCAGAATATTTTCGGGCTTGGCGGTGTCAACTTTGGCATCAGGACTGCCGACCGCCTTCGTTAACTTTTCCCGCTTAAATTTTATGTTTTCCCATCTCATCATCATTAAACCCCTCGGCATGATGTACGGCAGTTCCGGCGCGTTCCTCTCCCCGGAAAACCTTGTCGGACGTTCTGGCTCTAAATTTCCCCCCGATGCCGCCACCCTATCCGGACTATTTTTCAGCGCCAATAAAACGACCCATCAGTATAGCCATCGGGAATTAAGAGACAACCTCTTCATCGCTGGCCCTTTCTGGGCCAAAACCAATAGTCTTCGTAACGTCTATATCCCGATTCCCCGCACGAAAATAATCGCCACCGACAAATCCGACGAATGGCGAATCATAGCTGCACCCGATCGACAAGTCGTCTGGGAGCGAGATTGCGACAATGACTCAATAGAACCCGAATTTTCCTGGATTTCTAGTGAAGATTGGACATAATCGGCGCAATACATCGCCGACAAAGGATTTGCGGAACTCTCACCGTGGGAATTTACCCCGATCCTACATCCCAAGCTAGAGATCGATCGACGCTGTACCGTCGAGAAGGACGGTCTGTTTTTAGAATACGCCGTGCAGATGAAGGAGGGAACCTGTTTGATCTATCTAGCCACCCATCCCCTCGATCCGGGATGGTATAAATTCGGCGGAGAAAATCATCTAGTCGAGATCGAGAGCGTTGAGATTAAACCCGATTGGGCCATCTATCAATTGCTGAGACAGCCAATCGAACAGGCCTTTGCGACGATTACTCCGGCCATCTGGGGATCGAAACGATTTTCCTCCCGAATTCCCGAACAACCCGATTTCCCCTCAGTTCAACTGCTGCTCACCGACAAACCCATCCCCTACCGTTACGGTTTAGGTGGACGCTTGGGACGGGGTAGGTATTCCGTTCCTTCGGGAAGCGTGTATGTGCTGGAAGAACCGATCGGGCGATCGTGGTGGGACTGGCCGGAAGACTGGTTTCCTAGAGAGGGGTTTCCCCTCAAACATATCGGCTGTGGACTATCTCTACCGCTAACAATAAAAGGATTGAATTGAATGTATCTAAAAGCCTACGGCATCATTGAAACCCTTGCCCCACTCCATCTGGGAGCCGCCGCCGGGGAAGAAAGCGGCAACCTTAACCTGATCTTTCGCGATCAGTTTACCCAAACGGGCATAATCCCCAGTAGTTCCCTACGCGGTCGTCTCCGCTCCGATATGTTAGCCCGTTTAACAAGCCAATACAAGAAGCAAGGGCAACCCCCGGAACAGGCCAAAACGAGCGCGTTACAAGAAGTGGAACGCTGGTACGGCCGCGGTGCAGAAAAAAACCGACAGGAAAACTACGATTACGAATCGATTATCAAACCAGAACACGCCTTGATCGTCTGGCTGCCAGTTTTCTGCCCCGGACAACCGATCGTTTGGGTTAGTTGTCCGAGTTTACTGCGACGCTACCAACGCATTGCCGACGTCAAGGCAGACATCCCCCCCGAGTACACCGGCTCGCAAACTCTAAAAACCCGTTCCAAAAACAACTCTGACCCCGTACTTTTCTTCAACTTGGGGTTTATCACGGTGAGTTACCCCAATCGGGATCTAACACCCTGGTTTCCCCTCAAAAACCTGCCCGCCGTGGTGGTCGATGACAATGATATGGGTATGATCCACGATATGGCCCTCTATCGTCAGAGTCGCGTGCAGTTAGAAGAGGGGCGGAAAGTGGCGGCTAATAAAGGTTTTTTTAATAGAACTCTTGCAAATTAATTATATGTTATAATGATGGGTTAACTAATTTTCCCCAAAAAATTAGTTAACCAGTACATTCGTCCTGAATGAAAACTTGAAGTTTAACTTTT
>VYLM01000105.1_pt1 | contig 13440 bp, 10 predicted proteins | sample 5109491 | NCBI WGS metagenome assembly VYLM01 (sample SAMN12291813, study PRJNA351875) | freshwater metagenome | isolation source: freshwater lake | place: USA: Michigan, MSU3 lake | collected 2011-08-06 | reverse complement strand
TCCATTAAGAAATATTACAAATTACATGGGTACATTAAGAAAAGTTAAGGGGCGTATCCATTGATGGATAAGGGTTTTCGGCTATTATAGTATATATGTATGGGATAAGTTCAGGTATAAGGATTGTACAACGATTTTTCGCGGGATATTGAAAAGCATAGACACTATTAATAATAATTCTCAATAGTTACCTCGGTCATAAGGATCAAAGCCTTGCTGGACAAGGCATCGACGCACCTCAACGAAAACTCTAGATTTTCAGCCATTGTGTCTAACCCGCGAAAAATGTTGAGAACCCCCCCATTCCATCGGCATGAAACAATAACCCACATTCCGCACCCTAAAGTGTCACATTGAAAATTTTATCTAAATCGTCAAAACGATTGCCGGCTCTGAATTACAGGCTAATTTGTTTGCCCAGCAGATGCACAATTAGCCCTAAAAATCTGATAGCTCTGATACCAAATTATTGAGATAAACTCTCATTAAGCCAGCGATCGCTGACTAGAGTGTGACACTTCATAATCCTTAATAATCGCTAAAAGTTTTACTATACAAGGGCTAGAGCAACTTTTGATTTCGCTGAAACAATCCACTACAACTAAACTATGGTTTGATAAAAATTATGGTTAGCTTAAATGTCAGAACCCCCTTAATCACAATTTTTGAGGTACCATTATTTTGTCAAGAATCTAGGCTACATAAGTAAAAATGATAACACCTTTAAATGCTAGATAGATTACATACTATTTCCCAAGGAGATAGCAGTATTTGTGTGGCTGTTTTGGATGGGCCTGTTGATCAAGCTCACCCTTGCTTCCAAGGCGCAAACCTTACCTATCTGCCCACATTGGTGCAAGAAGCCGCTAAAGTTGATGGCAGTATGTCCATGCACGGAACTCACGTTGCCAGCATTCTCTTTGGGCAACCCGGTGGCCCCGTTCAGGGAATCGTACCTCAATGCAAAGGCATTATCATACCGATTTTTGCCGATGACCGTCGCCGAACTTCCCAGCTAGATTTAGCTCGGGGAATCGAGCAAGCCGTTCATGCCGGAGCCCACATCATCAACCTCAGTGGGGGTCAACTCACTGACTTTGGTGAGTCCGATGGCTGGTTAAAAAATGCTGTTCGTTTGTGCCGAGAGAATAACGTCTTGTTAGTGGCAGCAGCAGGCAATAATGGTTGCGAGTGTTTGCACGTTCCGGCAGCTTTACCGTCAGTGCTGGCCGTCGGGGCAATGGATGCCCAGGGGAAACCCCTCGACTTTAGCAACTGGGGGGAAGCCTACCAAACTCAAGGCATCCTGGCTCCAGGGGAAGATATTCTGGGAGCCAAAGCTGGGGGGGGAACCCACCGATTAAGTGGAACCAGTTTTGCTACTCCTATCGTTTCTGGTGTCGCTGGGGTATTACTCAGCCTTCAACGGGAACAGGGAGATTCCCCCGACCCCCAAAAAATTCGTCAAATTTTGTTGCAGAGTGCTTTACCCTGTGAACTTGACTTGCCAGAAGAAAGCCGGCGGTGTCTGGCGGGCAAACTTAATGTCTCTGGAGCAATCACGTTACTAAAAGGAGAAAAAATGTCTGAGGAATTTTCGTCTGTGGCGGCATCAGAAGTAACAGCAGCAGGTTGTGGTTGTGGAGGCACATTAAGTGCTACCCCCCAAGAGCAAACGACTCCTAGCTTAACTGCTGTGGCTTCCAGTCCATCGGCTGGGGCTGTCCCCAGCGACACTCCCAACTTAAACAACTTAATTCAATCATTCCCTACTGCTGTAACTCAACAACCAACTATGCCCAACTTCACTGCTAATTCCGTTACTGCCAGCCAAGCTCCTAGCGAACTCGCCGAGATGGGTCAGCTTGTTTATGCTCTAGGAACCCTTGGTTATGACTTCGGGACTGAAGCCCGTCGGGACTCGTTTAAACAACTCATGCCTCCCTTTGATTTAGGTGGAGGACTCATGGTTCCCGCCAACCCCTACGACGCCCGTCAGATGGTGGACTATCTAGGGGAAAACATCTCCGAGGCGCGATCGCTGATTTGGACATTAAACATTGAACTGACTCCGGTTTATGCGATTGATCCGGCTGGCCCCTTCGCCGCCGAGTCCTACCGCGCCCTTCAAGAACTCCTGGCGGGTCAAATCCAACCGGAAAACGATGGCGAATATGTTGAACGGGTAAGTATCCCCGGTATTTTAACTGGACGTAAGGTTAAACTCTTCTCCGGTCAAGTCATCCCGGTGATTGAACCCCAAAGCACCCGTGGTCTCTACGGTTGGAAAGTCAACAACCTGGTCAGCGCAGCGATGGACGCGGTACAAGCTGAAGATGGCACTGCTGACGAAGACCGGATTCGCAAAACCTTGGATGGCTTCCTCAACCGCATCTACTACGACCTCCGCAACTTGGGAACCACTTCCCAAGACCGCGCCCTTAACTTTGCCGTCACCAACGCCTTCCAAGCCGCCCAAACTTTCAGCCAAGCGGTAGCCGTTGGCATGGAACTCGATAGCGTTACGGTAGAGAAAAGCCCCTTCTGCCGGATCGATAGCGACTGCTGGGATGTGAAGCTGAAGTTCTTCGACCCGGAAAACAGCCGTCGGGCTAAGAAGATTTTCCGCTTTACCATTGATGTAAGTGACCTAATTCCTGTCACCCTCGGCGAAGTTCGTTCTTGGTCTTCTCCCTACTAAGGAGCCGCACAATTTTAGTGAGAGTGCAATATTAGACCCCACTCTCACTAGGAGATGCAGATGTGTTCAGTTAATTAATACTCTCCATAGGGAGAATCCTAAACTATGCGACTTCCTCTATTATCTCCCCCGATTGAACGTCCCCATTTCATCCAGCCAGCACTGTGTGTGGATCTAGAAAATGGTCGTCCCGAAGATTTGGTGCATATTCGGATGGATCTGCTCCATGCCGCTAACTATAACGATCCTGCAGCCTTTGCCAACCGTAGTTTCAACCAAGTGATGCACTCTAGTGCCAGCCAAAGTTCAGCCAGCCAGGGCTGGGGCGGTTTTGGCAGTATGGCAGGATTCTATTAATGGGCTGCTAATCACTCGCCCTCAGCCAACCCTAAACATACAAGGACACTATGAGCAAGAACAAAACCACAACAACATCCTCCGAAGTCCCCTCTAACCCTGAACCGACCCCGCCTGAACCGAGCAAGTCTGAACCGACGACGATCACAACGCCTGAACCCAAAAAGTCTTACGTTCCCACTTCCCAGACCGGGCTGCAAGATTATTCCTACTGGTGCCAATACGTCAAGGATCAAGCCAAGAAATCAGACAAAGACCCTAAATCCTTCCGGCGCGGTCGCATTTGGGCTTAACCCCTAGCTGCTGCTGCTGGTCTTGTTATCGTCCACTTAATCACTGACTGTTCGTTCTATGCAATCCACCCCACTGCTCCAAATTCAACCCCACTTTCATGTCGAGGTGATCGAGCCAAAGCAAGTCTATCTCCTTGGCGAACAGGCTAACTATGCCCTGACTGGACAGCTTTACTGCCAGATTTTGCCCCTCTTGGATGGGCAACACAGCCGTGAGCAGATTGTCGAGAAACTGGATGGGGAAGTCCCATCAGAATACATCGACTATGTACTCGATCGCCTCGCTGAGAAAGGTTATCTGACTGAGGCAGCCCCGGAACTGTCCTCGGAAGTGGCGGCATTTTGGAGCGAGTTAGGGATTGCACCTCCGGTTGCGGCGGAAGCTTTGCGGCAGCCTGTAACCCTAACCCCTGTGGGCAACATCAGTGAAGTGACGGTTGCAGCCCTGACAACGGCTCTGCGGGACATTGGTATTTCCGTGCAGACCTCAACTGAAGCAGGTTCTCCAACGGCGCTCAACGTCGTCTTAACCGATGACTATTTGCAGCCCGAACTCGCCAAGATTAATAAACAGGCACTAGAGAGTCAACAAACTTGGCTACTGGTCAAACCTGTAGGCAGTGTGCTGTGGCTGGGTCCTGTGTTTGTTCCGGGCAAGACGGGGTGTTGGGACTGTCTAGCTCATCGGCTACGGGGCAACCGGGAAGTGGAGGCATCGGTGTTGCAGCAAAAACAAGCCCAGCAGCAACGTAATGGTCAGTCCGGTTCTGTAATTGGTTGCCTGCCTACCGCACGGGCAACCCTGCCGTCTACCCTGCAAACGGGGTTACAGTTCGCGGCAACTGAAATTGCCAAGTGCATTGTCAAGCACCACGTCAATGCCACTGCACCGGGTACTGTGTTCTTTCCCACTCTCGATGGCAAGATTATCACCTTAAACCACTCGATTTTGGACTTGAAAAGCCATATCTTGATTAAGCGATCGCAATGTTCAACCTGTGGCGATCGCCAGATTTTGCATCGGCAGGGCTTTGAACCCGTAAAACTGGTATCGCGTCGTAAACACTTTACCCATGATGGCGGTCATCGTGCGTTTACTCCAGAGCAGACCGTACAAAAATATCAACATCTGGTCAGCCCCATAACTGGGGTAGTGACAGAACTGGTCAGACTCACCGATCCGGCTAATCCTTTGGTGCATACCTACAAAGCAGGTCATGCCTTTGGCAGTGCTACAACTCTGCGGGGTTTACGGAATACTCTGAAATACAAGAGTTCTGGTAAGGGTAAAACTGATATTCAATCCCGTGCCAGTGGTTTATGTGAAGCCATAGAACGCTATTCGGGCATTTTTCAGGGGGATGAACCCCGGAAACGGGCAACCCTAGCGGAACTGGGAGACTTAGCCTTACATCCTGAGTCATTGCTGTACTTTAGCGACACCCAATATGCCAACCGGGAAGAGTTAAATGCTCAGGGTTCAGCCGCCGCTTATCGCTGGATTCCTAACCGTTTTGATGTTAGTCAAGCGATCGACTGGACACCTGTATGGTCATTGACAGAGCAGAAGCATAAATATGTCCCTACTGCCTTTTGCTACTACGGTTATCCTTTGCCCGAAGAACAGCGCTTCTGTAAAGCAGATTCTAACGGTAATGCTGCGGGTAATACCTTAGAAGAGGCGATCCTGCAAGGATTTCTGGAACTGGTAGAGCGGGACAGTATCGCTATGTGGTGGTACAACCGGATACGCCGTCCTGCCGTAGATCTGAGTACCTTTGATGAACCCTATTTTGTTGATTTACAGCAATTCTATCAGCAACAAAATCGGGAGTTATGGGTGTTGGATGTAACTGCTGATCTAGGGATTCCAGCCTTTGCAGGGTTTTCACGGCGCACGGTGGGTACTTCAGAACGGATCTCCATCGGCTTCGGAGCGCACCTCGATCCGACTATTGCGATTCTCCGCGCCCTAACTGAAGTCAGTCAAGTGGGATTAGAGTTAGACAAAATACCGGACGATAAGCTTGATGGCGAGTCCAAGGACTGGATGCTGAATGTCACAGTGGAAAATCATCCTTGGTTAGCGCCCGATCCCTCTGTGCCCATGAAAACTGCCAGTGATTACCCGAAACGTTGGAGTGATGATATTCACACCGATGTGATGAATTGTGTCAAAACTGCCCAAACAGCAGGACTAGAGGTGATGGTCTTAGACCAAACGCGACCGGACATCGGTTTGAATGTGGTCAAGGTGATTATCCCAGGAATGCGAACTTTTTGGACGCGGTTTGGTCAGGGACGGCTCTATGACATACCCGTAAAGCTGGGATGGCTCGATGCGCCACTAGCTGAAGAGGAATTGAACCAGACCAACATCCCCTTTTAAGTTTTTTAAAGTTTAGGGGCGACAGATTTCTCTACATATCCTTGCCCCACCAAGCTTCTTCCCAAAGAAGAAGGGGACTGACCCACCCCTAACGGGTTAACAAAGCAAACAACAAGATGAGGATTACTCCAATGGATAAGAAAAACCTTCTGCCCAACCAAGGCGCACCTGTCATCCGTGGCATCAGTGGTAAACTCCCCAGCCACTTAGCTGAACTCTCTGAGGAAGCTCTCGGTGGTAATGGTCTTGAAGCCTCTGGTACTATTTGTATCAGCGCTTTCGATGGTGCAGAAGCCTCTGCTACTTTTACTATCTGCGCGTTTGACGGTGCAGAAGCATCTGCTACTTTTAGTTTCTGCGCGTTTGACGGTGACGAAGCGTAAGGATAGCCTATACCAAATCTGTGGAGATAGGGTCTATCCGACTGATTAGCCTATCTCAACCGGATTTAGTGTATTCGTTTATTTGAGAAAACGAGGTTAAAGATGTTGAGTCGCACTCCAAACTTTTTCCTAGATTGGGTAAGATTTTCTCATCTACCTCGTTTTCTTTTAATTGGGTTTTTAAGTTCTCATTGTACCCAATTGGACACGACTTACGCAGCCACAGCACCTGTAGGGGCAATCCCCTTACCATTGGTATAAAGGGACTAAAACCCAACAACAAACCTACTGGAAATGACCCTAACTTCTATGCTGACAAATAATCATCTCAAAGCCCGTCGTCTTCAGTTTTTGCGGAGCCATCAAGAGGCTTTTGATGTGGAGCCAACCTTTATGCTTTCGCTGTTTGAAGAAGCCGTCCTTGGCATAGAAGAAACTTGTGGTGTTGAATCTAAATGTAATGTGGAAAAAGATCAATTATTCGCCATTGATTTTCAGGTTTGTAATGATCAAGGACGTACTTGGCCAATGTCTTTGACCCATGCGGTCAAGTTTATGGATAAAATTGAAAGTACAGTAGGTGTTCGACTTAATCGTAATTTGCTGGAGCAGTTTGCCACATTACACCTGGACTCCCATAAAATACAGGACAACACAGTCGGAATTGACCTAAGACCGAGAAATGAGGATTCTTGTATAAAAGTATATCTGCATCTTGCCCCAGAAGAAGAGCCTGAAGAATTAGTAAGAACAGCACTCGAACTTGATGGGGGTAGCTATTCACCTGAACTCCTACAGGTATTACTCAAAAGCACTATTGTAATTGGGTTTAATCTTTTCTTGAATGGCTACAGTGATGTTGAGTTATGGGCGGCTTGTCCGGGAGAGCAATATGAAGTCCCCAATTCAGACCGAGGCAAATATTTGAAACAGTATGTACAGAATAATTTTTCCCAGAAGATCAATGATTTGTTGAGAGAATCCACTTTTTTGGTAGTTTCTTTTTCCAACCAAAAAGAGCCTGCGCTAATCTTTCATTATGAGGATATTAAAGAGATACCCAAGAACTTCTTATTGAATAGTTTAGGGGATAGAATCTACAGCTTTTGTCAAAGTCGAGATTGTATGACTTATGCTGGAGTAGCTGTCACAGAGCGGGAATTGGAAAAAGACAGGTTAGAAAACTTTAGTATTCTTTATAATCAACGGGATGAATGTAAACCTTTGTTGCATATTAAAAAACGAGAAGATTTTAGTTAGTCTTCTCCCCCTCTCCCCGTCTCTACTTTAGTTATGCTTACTGCCTAAGAATATGGGAATAGAATTTAACCATTTATATGTTACCCTCGACGCAGAAACCCTAGATTCAATTGCCAAATCAGAGTTTATTAGCCAAGAATTCTGCACAATATCCAGAGATACTGTAAAAACTGATACAGAAAGTTGGACGGGAATTTATCTCAGAGGAAAACATTCCTATCTAGAGCTTTTTCCTCCTGGCGGTGCTGAAGGGTTGAGGGAAGGTTTTTCTGGTATTGGTTTTAATAGTCAACAAGCAGGAGAGATGGATATTGTACAGGAAAAGCTTAGACCCTTATTAGGAGCTAAAGAAATACTTTCTGATTTGCAAGTTCGTCAAACCGAAGCTGGAAAAGTTCCCTGGTTTTATTATTTGTCCATCAACCCAGTAGAGAGAGAAGCCTTTGCTTCTTGGTTGATGGAATTTCATCAGGATTATTTAGATTATAAAAACATCAAACTTACCAGTGATGGTTGCTTTAACCGTGCTGCTTATCTAAAAACCCTTGAGACTTCCGAAACCTCATTATTTGATGACATATCAGAAGTTCATCTTGAATTGACTTTACCGGAACAGGAGGAGTTGGCATTACTTCTTCAAGCTTTTGGCTATGACTCATCTAGCGCAGGAGATATTACTACCTATCATTCCCATAATTTTATGATCAAAGTATGCCAGAAAGTTGCTCGCCGTTATCGAATTTGCAAGGTTGTTTGCACTCTCAAAGAGCAATTACAGCAGGAAAAAACTTTTACTTTTGGTAAAAATGCACAGTTAAATCTGGGGAGATCCTTAGCAATTTGGGAGTTTGGATGACTCAAGCAATCCATAAAAATTAAGACAAATTTCACCAATTGCTGTTTTCATTGCTCCACCTATTTAATACCGTTTCTTATTATTAATCATGATCAACAATTGTCCTTTTGCTATTTCCCTTAACCCTGATGTCCAAGTCACCAGCACTAAAGACGGTTATACCCTGCACGGAGCAGAATCTGAGCCGAATACTTGGCTAACCTTAGCAATAACGTCTTCAAAACTGCTCTTCTCTTTCCCTACTCTTCTTCTAGTGCTTCCTGCTGAATTGAAAATCGTTGAATCCGTCTTTGAATATCTGCTAAAATGCTCCGTACCTCGTTTAAATCACTTGTTAACAAATGGTCTGATAAAATGTCAAGAACTATATCTAAATCAACAGAATAGTTTAACAACAGTAAAAGGATATCATTTTCATAAATGCTGGCCCGGCTAAATTGTCCTTGACGATAGAGAGATGGCAAGGCATAACACTTTAAAATTAGGAGTCCTACCACTGTGACACATCGAACTTTTCGGTTTCCAAAGATCTGCTCTGCTACAAACTCTTGCGATATTTTTCGGAAGAGCTTATTTTGGGTTAACAATACGTCAACTTGTAACCCATCAAATCTTCCCCGAAGAAAATTTTTATCTTCACTCTGGATACCAATCTCTGGTAAAGTGTCAAGATCGGCACGAGCCAGGATCAGGTCAATATCTTGAGTATTGCGACCCTCCACATAGCTGAGTAGAGCTACCCCGCCAACGAGAACATAACGAATTTCTCGTTCAGCAAGCGCGTCAAATAATCGTTCAACAGTCTGAAAAAAATCAGAACTTTCTGACATTACACCACCCCAATTCTTAACATCAAATAAGATTCCATTTCTGATAATTTCACCGATCGCTGCTGTCATTGATTCACTGCCCAATCATCGTTCTCCATTATCCATCAATATGAACAATTGCCCTTTTGCTATTTCCCTTAACCCTGCTGTCCAAGTCACCAGCACTAAAGACGGTTATACCCTGCACGGAGCAGAATCTGAGCCGAATGCTTGGCTAACCGTTGCCACAACGCCCGGAATGGGTATGGCTCTTGATAGTCTCAAGGCAGGCAACACCACCCCTGAATTACTCGTGCAAGGGTTAGCCGAACTCGAGGGTCAGGCAGCCGGGGAACAGTTTGGGCAGATGCTACAACAATTGGATGAGCGAGGTTGGTTGAGTTATGCCGTGTTACCCCTAGCAGTGGTGATTCCGATGGTGGATTCCGCCGAGTTGAATCTCACCGAACCCTACTGGACACAAACCCGCCTCAGCCTCTCCCGTTTTGCCTATCAGCATCCCTATGAAGGCACAATGGTATTGGAGTCCCCCCTGTCGAAGTTTCGGGTCAAGCTCCTTGACTGGCGAGCCAGTGCGATCTTAGCTCAACTGGCCCAGCCCCAAACTTTAGGATCACTGACACCACCGCCGTACTTGGGTGCAGAAACCGCCTATCAGTTTCTCAACCTGCTGTGGGCAACGGGGTTTCTGACGGCTGACCCCGAACCCCCCTCCCTCCGGCTTTGGGACTTCCATAACCTGCTGTTCCATAGTCGCAGTCGCTTCGGTCGCCACGACTATCTCGCCATAGACCATGATATAGAGCAGTGGTCAGATTTTCCAGTCGTGAAGCCACCCATGAGTGACCAGATTGTGCCACTACCACGTCCGAACTTGGGGGCGTTGATATCTAATGATGCTACCCTCACAGAAGCGATCGAGACACGGAAATCCGTTAGGCAATATGATGATAACCATCCGATCACTATTGAACAACTGGGAGAGCTACTTTATCGCACTGCCCGTATTAAGGAATTGCTTTCCGCAGAAGATTGGTTTGGGAAAAATTGGCGGGAACAATTAAGTTTTGAAGCAGATATTGACTATGGGGAGTTAAGCCGTCGCCCTTATCCGAGTGGTGGGACAATGTATGAATTAGAAATTTACCCAGTAGTACGGCTTTGTGAAGGCTTGAGTCAAGGAATCTACCACTACGACGCACTAAATCACCAGCTAGAGCAGGTTATTGTCACCCAAGACGACATTTTTGCTCTATCAGGCTATGGTCTGCTAGACTTATTAAAATTAAACGGATTAGGAACACCACAGGTACTTCTAGTAATTACAGCCCGATTTGGTAGACTATTCCGTAGATATCGCTCTGTAGCTTATGCGTTAGTGCTGAAGCACGTTGGAGTATTACAGCAAAATCTCTACCTAGTGGCGACGAATATGGGATTAGCTCCCTGCGCGATTGGGGGAGGTGATAGCGATGCTTTTGGGCAAACAGTTGGTTTAAATTATGTGGAAGAGTCGGCTGTCGGGGAATTTCTGCTCGGCTCGTTGCCTAACAGCAATGTTGAAGCAAGTGGGCTGGAGTCGATGGAGGTGGATGGCTCAGAAGAACCTGCTGAGGCAACTGTCTCAGCCAGTGACACAGGATTGGCTGGAATGGAGCTTGAGCCTGATTCTGGTGAACCTGAGCCTGGTCAAACAGAAATATTGGGAAATCAGCTTGAGTCAGTTGGGTTAGTGGCAGAAATTGCCTCGGCTGAGATAGGAGAAAGTCCTGAAAATACCTCAGAGCAAGTTGAAGAGACGGAGGCTGAGGCTGTTGAATTGACGGCTTCAGATGCGATCGCCCAGACTCCAGATTCATCCAGTGTCGCTGAGGGAGAAAAATCAGCAGGGGTTTGGGCCAGTGAAGTTGAGAGTTCTGCAACCCAACTATCGATCGCACTCCATCCCCATGACCTGGACGATCGCATTCCCGGACTGGCTGAACTTCACAACCAAACATTAGGCGATCCTCGGATCACGATTGTAATTCTAGATGGCAACCCAGACCACACATTATCCTGTTTTGCTGGAGCCAATGTTTCTAAGGTGTTTCCCTACTGGCACGAACCAGCACCTCCCATCAGCCCAGAAGATTACGCCACCTTCCAAGCCATCCGAGACCAGGGGCTAAAGGGCAAAGCGAAACAAGAGGCTCTTGAAAGTGCTATACCCAACACCATAAATCGTGTTGAACTCAATGACCATGCCTGTCATATCACCAGTACCATCGTGGGTCAAGAACATAGCCCTGTTTTTGGCATTGCTCCCAACTGCCGAGTCATCAATATGCCTCACGATGCCGTAGTTACGAGCGACAATGGTATAGCTCTGAGTGGCTATAACGAGGTGCTGTCTCCCCTCAATTTAGCCCGTGCCTTCGACTTAGCCTTAGAGTTGGGTGCAAATATTATCCACTGCGCTTTTTGTCGCCCCACCCAAACCGGAGAAGGGGAAGAAATCCTAGTTAAAGCGATTAAAAAATGTATTGATAACAATATCTTGATCGTCTCGCCGACGGGGAACAATTTAGGCGAATGCTGGTGTATGCCTGCTGTGCTGCCGGGAACTTTGGCAGTGGGAGCAGCAAAGGTTGATGGTACGCCCTGCCACTTTAGTAACTGGGGCGGCAATAATGGAGAAGAGGGTATCCTTGCTCCCGGTGAAGATATTTTAGGGGCGCAACCTTGCACTGAAAAACCCGTGCGTTTGACAGGAACCAGTATGGCGGCTCCGGTGATGACGGGTATTGCGGCGCTGTTAATGAGTTTGCAAGTGCAACAGGGCAAACCCGTTGATGCTGAAGCCGTGCGGACTGCACTGCTCAATACGGCAATTCCCTGTGACCCAAACGTTGTAGAAGAACCAGAACGCTGTCTACGCGGCTTTGTGAATATCCCTGGGGCGATGAAGGTGCTGTTTGGACAACCTTCTGTTACCATTTCCTTTGCAGGCGACCAAGTGACCCGCACAGAATGGGCTGGCTATGGCACGGCAATCGCAGGGGATACGTCGAGTATTCCTGCTGGGATTACTGCGATCGCAGTAAGTTCGGTTGGAGACTCTACTATGACAATGCAATCGGCTACGCCAATGGCGGCCGAAGTAGCGGTAACTGCGGCGGCTGACCCGGCTACGGTGGAGGCTAGTACCGCTTTTTCGGGCCATGTTTATGCTCTGGGAACCTTGAGCTATGACTTTGGCGATGAAACCTGTGTTGATACCTTCAAAGAACGGATGGCTCCGGTAGAAATGGACAGCATCTTGGTTCCGCCAGACCCCTACGATCCCCGTCAGATGGTTGAACACCTCGATCGCAACCCAGACGAAAGCCGTTCGTTGATCTGGACGTTGAGCCTGGATGGAGACACGATCTATGTCCTAGAGCCAACAGGAGCGTTTTCAGACCAGATCTACGAGATGTTTGTGCTGATGTTAGTAGGTCAACTGGAACAAGAAAGCAGTGATGAATTTGTAGAACGAATTAGCATCCCCGCCCGACAAACTAACCGTACAGTTGAACTATTCTCTGGTCAGGTTGTGCCCGTCGTGAAGGTACATGATATCCGAGGAATGTACGGCTGGAAAGTGAATACCCTGGTCAACGCGGCGATGGTGGCGATCTCTCGTCAGGTGGACGAAGCCCAAGCACCCCTCATCCAACAAGCTCTGACTTCGTTCCTCAACCGAGTCTACAATGATCTACGCAATGTGGGTCAGACTTCGCGCGATCGCGCCCTCAACTTCGCCGCCACCAACATCTTCCAAGCAGCTTCCGTCTTTGCGAAAGCGATCGCCGAGCGTCGTCAACTCGACACTATAGAAGTCGAAAAAAGCCCCTTCTGTCGGCGAAACAGTGACTGTTGGGATATCAAGCTAGAGTTCTCTGACCCAGAAAGGAGTAGTCGGGGACGCAAGGTTTTTCTATTTACCTTGGATGTAGTGCTTCAGATGCCCGTCACTTTGGGTAAAATCAAGAGTTGGTCAATGCCTTCGCGTTCTGAACAAACCTGATCTACAACAAAATGGGCTACCAACCTAAGTGTCGGCGTAAACAGAAGGTTCGTGTCACCAGGTGCAGCCTTGTGAAGTTTTGCAAAAATGACCCATTTTTTCGGCGAAATTAGACCTCTTGCAAAAGTCTTAAGTCGATCCTTGTACAGCAACATTTTTGAAGATTATCAACTACTAATAAATAATTAACTGAAAGTCCCTCCCATTATTAGACCTCTTGCATAATTTTTTTATGGTACAATATAAGGTTTTGCTTTTTTCTCAATTCTTAGATTGAAGTGGAAAAAAGAATAAAATGTGATCTTAGGTCAGGAAATCAT
>VYLM01000101.1_pt1 | contig 13881 bp, 7 predicted proteins | sample 5109491 | NCBI WGS metagenome assembly VYLM01 (sample SAMN12291813, study PRJNA351875) | freshwater metagenome | isolation source: freshwater lake | place: USA: Michigan, MSU3 lake | collected 2011-08-06 | reverse complement strand
TCTTACCAGCAATTTTGTTCTTACAGTTATTATAGAACCTAAGAATAGCAGTCCAAGTCCGTTCGCAAGCCTGTTGACAAGCTGTAGAGTTAAGGTCTTGAACAAAAGGGTATTGACTTCTTAATTGAGTGACATATTTATATACATCCTTTTGTCCTACACCTTTATTGTCTTCCCAATATCTAAGACATTTATTCCGAACAAACTGGACTGTCCGAATAGCCTCATCAATGGCTTGATATTGAGATGGTTTTCCTCTAAGCTTGTACTCTAAAACAAACATTTTGCGTTATCGACCTACTACGCAAACTATTCTAGCATACTAAAATTAAATTGGCAACTATAGATTAGAGTTATTTTTAGTCGTGCTCGTGTCACTGAGCCTTTACATCGAAGCCCCTCGAAATGTGTCGAAGTGCTGTTCTATGCTGGTCGGCTTTTCATCTCCGAGGTGAAACCGAGAGCCTTCAAGCCGACATTATAGGTAAACACTAGAGGGATCGGAGAAAGTTTCTTAAAAGTTCCTTGCCGGCAGTGGTTAAAATACTTTCGGGATGGAATTGTACCCCTTGAATCTGGGGGTAATCCCGATGACGGACTCCCATGACCGTGCCATCTTCCACCCAGGCCGTGATCTCTAAATTATCCGGCATGGTGGAGCGATCGATCACTAAACTATGGTAACGGGTGGCAGTAAAAGGATTTTCTAAGCCTTGAAATACCCCTTCACTGTTGTGATAGATTGGGGAAGTTTTGCCGTGCATCAAGACCGGGGCCGAGACCACATCCCCCCCGAATACCTGACCGATACTTTGATGACCCAGACAGACCCCCAAAATCGGCAAATGGGGGCCAAATTTGGCGATTAATTCCAGAGATATGCCCGCATCGACCGGACGACCAGGACCGGGGGAAATGACAATCCCATCCGGCCGCATTTGTTCGATCGTGGCCAAGTCTATTTTATCATTACGATAGACCTCGATCGGCAAGGCGATCGGGAACTCGGAGGCTAATTCTCCCAAATACTGGACCAAATTGTAGGTAAAACTATCATAGTTATCGATGACGATTATCAAGAGTCCCTCTCCTTTCTCTAGCCTCGCTCAGTATTTTCATTCTACACCTCTGCTGTCTCGATCGAGATAGCCGGAGTGTAGGGGGTAGGCTATTTTTGTGCCGTCAGCCAGAATCTGCCCGGAATTGCTAATTACAGCCTAAACTATCCCTGGTGGCCACTCCCGTGACTGGATTAATGCCATCGGCCCGTTCACACATTAACTTGACCTGATAGTTATCAATGACCGCGTTAGTGAAATCGGCCCCAGTAATAATTGTGTCATAAAAACGGCTGCGAGTGGCGATCGCATCGGTAAAAATAGTGTTAGTTAAATCGGCAAAATCGAGGGTAACTCTATCTACCAAAGAGGCGGTTAAATCGGCCCCTTTTAAGTTAGCTTTTAAGAGGACAGCCTCGGTGAGAATGCTATAGGATAAATCGGACCCTTCTAGGTTAACTCCCCGCATTGCGGCAGCTGCGAAAACCCCTCCGCGCAAATCCTGATGGGAAAAATCCCGATCTTGCAGCTGGGCAAAACTATAGTTAATCGTTTTATCTTGGGCCAAAGCCACCGGACGGGCCGCGAAAAGTAGCCACAGAATCGCCAGCAAAATAATTAAAACCAGACTGAAAAAATTTTTCAACATTGTTACTGTTGAGCGTCGAGAAACTGGGCCACATCATCACCCACCCGAATAGTTAGGTCTGAGTCTAAAGCACCAGTGGAGGATGATTCTACTTTACCGATTCCCAATTGATTTTTCAAGAGGTTAGCGGACTGAATATCACCTTTTTGGGCAATAATCGCCGTGGTTTCTAGCTTTTGGGAGGAGTCATCGCTAATATAAACATTTGTGTAGCCCTGTTTGGCCAGATAATCACGAGTACGACGGGCTAAACCTTTGGTATTGGTGGCATTTTGAATGGCAATCCCCAGACTATAAACGGAGGTTTCTCCCCCCGCGTGGTTATCGGTAAAATTATTAGCCACAATGGTTCTAATTTCGCGACGGTTCAAAATCCAATAACTGCGACCATCGTATTCCTCGAGGCTATTAAACCGGCCGGGGAGTAGGATCATTCTTAAGTTATCCTGTTTAATTTCCCGGCCAAAATTGGCGATAGCCAGCATTTCCTCGACGCTTAAGTTCGTATCGATATATTGTTGTAAAACCTGTACTGCTTTCGGGAGACTGGGGAGAATTGTCGGACTAAAAATCTTTTTTTGAAGTGCTTTTAATAAAATTTGTTGTCTTTGTACGCGACCAATATCGCCGTATTGCGGGTTACGAAAACGGGCAAATTGTTCTGCTTGGTCGCCGTTGAGATTTTGCCAACCCTCTTGTAAATCAATTTCTAATTTTTGGGTGACATCTTTATGATACATTCGTTCGGGTACATAAACCTCTACACCCCCGACTAAATCGACTAATTCCTTAAAGGCATCGGTAGTCACCCGCACATAGCGATCAATGGTGACATCCCCTAAAGTATTAGTGACAACTTCTGCCGCTAGAGTTGGTCCACCGTGAACGTTAGCATCGTTGATTTTAGTGAAACCGTGGCCGGGGATTCTGACGCGGCTATCGCGAGGGATAGACAACATTCTCACGGTTTTATCGCTAGGATCGAAGCGCACTAGGAGCATGGTATCGCTGCGACCTTTAAACACATCATCGCCGTTTTTGGCATCTAAAACTCGATCGATGCCCATAACTAAAATATTAACAGGACGAGAAAGCTGCTGATTGATTAAGCTATTCCAAGCTTGATCCTCAAGGATGTCTGTTTGGGTGGGAAAAGATGTTTTTTGGAAGATGGCCCCAATTGGTGCGGGTAAGGGACTAATTAAAGCGACGGCAGCCCCAACAGTGGCGGAAACTAGGGCGGTAAAACTGAGGGTTATTCCCCAAAATAAGCCCTTTTGCAGGGGAGATGCTTTTTTAAAACCGGACATGACTGAACTGACCACCGCGACGGTATTTTCTGAGTTTTGGCTGTATTCTTGCTTTTCAAACCGCCCCGAAACATTGGCCATAGACTAACCTCAACATCTGATTAAAAGCTTACTCTAGGAGGTGACTGTTGATCCCTAGAATCTATCTCTAGAGCAAAAGTTCCAGATATTGGCCACCCCCTCTCGCCGGCTATCGTAACATATTGTTAAGGAACTGGCTATCCTAGACCTGTTGTAAAAATCAAAAATTGTTGTTAGGGTTAGGTGTCGGTAGCCAGTAGCCAGTAGTCAGGAAAATTAAAAACGAATAATAAACGATTAAACGCTCTATTCACCGATTGTATGCCATTTAAGCCTTATTTTTGCAGTTTTTGAACCCTGAAAGGTTAATTATGCCATAGGTTTAATAATTTTTCAGGGATTCAGTTCGGTTATAGATTATCTTTATGGCCAAGAATTAAGGCTCTCTTAGGTTTGGTGGGTAAAATGTATTCTAAGATACAGTCCTGCTGGCGAGCGAGTGGAAGGAACCACTCCAGACACAGAGGACACAAAGATTGATCGCTTCTATAGTAAGTTAAACTGCTCACACAAAGAATAAGAGAGCCGAATTAAGAGAGGTGGAAACTTGAAGATGACAGAACGAACTAAGGTTATTCTCCTCGTTGTTATCCCTTTGCTTTTGGCTAGTAATGCAGTTTTTTCTGTCAATAAATTCTGAGCTATTTTTTATGCAAATCATCTCCCTTCCCCCATCATCTACCCAGGAATATCTCTGTCTAAGAGACTTAAATCTCTACAATTCTCCCAGTTGTCAAGAGTTAGCTACCCAAGCACAACGGGGAAGAAAATTAAAATTTATTTCCCTAGAAATTACCGAAAAAGGGCTACAAATTCAGCTAAGGGAAGATAATTATTTAGCTTGGTTATGCAGAGAAGATTTAGATGCAATTGCGGCGGCCACCACAGCTTATCAAAAAATTCCTCTAACTCGTTCGGACATAGAAAAACATATTCCTGAGATTATCTCTTTTACTCAGGAAGCAATGAATTGTACCAATCATTATCTCTGGGGTGGAACCCTTGCACCTAATTACGATTGCTCAGGATTAATCCAGGCTGCTTTTGCCACTTTTGGCATTTGGTTGCCGAGGGATTCCTATCAACAGGAGGCTTTTTGTCAAAAAATAAACCGAGAGGAATTACTCCCAGGAGATTTAATTTTCTTTGGTGATAAAAGAGTTAATCATGTGGCTTTATATCTAGGGAATAATCAATATATCCACAGTTCAGGAAAAGAAACAGGTAACAATGGTATCGCTATCAATCTACTCACCGATGATAGGGATAGCGTCAGTCGTCATTATTATCAAAAATTATGGAGTTTCGGTCGAGTTATGCACAATTAATCAGTTATCAGTTATCAGTTATGGGTTTACTGTTTACTGTTCACTGTTTACTGTTCACTGTTTACTCTCCCCCATAGATAATCATGTTAGAAAACATCTCCCTAAGCGGTCTATCAATTCGTCGTCACATAGGAGTATTGACGTTAACTATAGCAGTTATCATCATCGGTCTTTTTTTTCTAAATCGTTTACAAGTAGATTTGCTTCCTTCTATCACTTATCCTCGCATTAGTTTAAGGATGAATGTCCCGGGAGTGTCCCCGGAAGTCATTCTCGAAGAAGTCACTAAACCCCTAGAAGAAGGAATGAGTGCCACCGAGGGAGTAGTGCAAGTTTATTCAGAAACTCGCGAGGGAAGGATGCGAGTAGATTTATTTTTTCAACCGGGGGGAGATTTAAATGTCGCTTTAAATGAAGCTACCGAAAGTTTTAATCGTGTCCGACAAAATTTACCCGATATTATTGAGGAACCGCGCTTAAACAAATTTGAACCCTCTCGTTTACCCGTCTATGAATTTGCTCTCGTTTCTGATACCCTACCCCTAAAAGATTTAAGATTATTTGCTGATGAAGAATTAGGGAGAGAATTAGGATTTGTGGGAGGAGTGGCAGTGGTGGACGTGATTGGGGGAGTTAGAGAAGAAATTCAAGTTAATATTGACCTACAGCGATTACAATCTTTAGGAGTGGGATTAAATCAGGTTTTAGACACCCTAAAAAGACGCAATCAGGACATCTCTGGGGGCCGACTAGAGGGAGAAACTGGGGAACCTTTAACCCGCGCAGTGGGGAAATTTAAAAACGTAGCGGATATCCAAGATTTAGCACTGACCGATAGTAATAATCCCGAAGAAAAAATCTATCTGCGGGATGTGGCCAGAGTTATCGATGGGACAGAAGAACAAAGAATTTTTGTCACCCTAAATGGAAAAAATGCCGTCAGGGTTAGCGTCCAAAAACAACCGAATGCGAACACGATTGCTGTGGTAGAAGGGGTCAAAAAACGCATTACAGAATTAAAAAAATCCGGGTTAATGACCGGGGGAATACAAGTCGTCCCCACTAGCGATGAGTCTGTATTTATCCAAAATGCGGTTAATAACGTGGTTTCTTCGGGACTAGCGGGGACAATTCTAGCAGGATTGACTGTATTCGTCTTTCTCGGTTCCCTGCGACAGACTTTTATCATTATCCTAGCGATTCCTCTTTCTACCCTCGTCGCAATTATCTGTATGAAGTTATTCGGGTTATCGATAAATGTGTTTAGTTTGGGAGGATTGGCCCTAGGGGTGGGTATCGTGGTGGATAATTCCATCGTCATGCTGGAAAATATTGCCCTCAAAGTTAGTCAAAACCAAAATAAGCGAGATTTTTTAGAAATTGCCCGGAATAGCAGCCAAGAGGTAGAATCCGCTTTAGTGGCCTCCACTGCGACTAATCTCGTCTCTATCCTGCCATTTTTATTACTGGGTGGTTTTATCTCCCTGCTGTTTAACGAGATTATCCTCACTATCAGTTTTGCTGTGGCTGCTTCTCTCCTGTGTGCGTTAACCGTTGTTCCCATGTTGGCCAGTCGTTTGTTAAATATGCGGGTTTCTAGTGGCATTCAGCGATTTTGGCTCTTAAAAGTCTTTAGTCAACTTCTAGAAGGTTTAACCATCCTCTACGGTCGTTTTTTAGCTAAAATCATCCACTACAGAATACCTGTTATCCTGCTGGCCTTTTTAATTTTAGGGGGAAGTAGTTTCTATCTCTGGCAATATATCCCCCAGGAAGTCTTTAGTCGTATTCAAACCGGACAGGTGAACGTTTTTGCTCAATTTCCTCCTGGTACCAATTTAAATACTAACCGTCAGGTGATGCGGGAAGTAGAAAAGATTTTATTATCACAACCAGAGACTAAGTACGTTTTTACTACCAGTGGCGGTTCTCTTTTTGGCACAACTACCAATGAAAATATTTTGCGTGCTTCTAGTACGATTAATCTCAAACAAGGCTCTAATACAGAAGCATATATCGAACGCATGAGCAAAGCACTAGAGCAATTAAACCTCGTTAACGTGCGTTTGCGTCTCACCCCCGGTCAAGTGCGCGGTATTATTCTTAATAACTCTCCCTCCGTTGGTGCTGACGTGGATGTGATGTTACAGGGACGAGATGGGAAAACTTTAGAGCAAGCTGGTGAAGAAATCCTCAGTATTCTCGATGAAAAAGTCCCTAGTGCGCGTTTTCGTGCCGATGCTGACCCCAGACAACCGGAAATCCAGATTAAACCCGATTGGACCCGCTTAAATAGTTTGGGATTGAGTACCCTGGAAGTGGGACAAACGCTACGGACCGCTATTCAAGGATCAATCCCCACCCAACTGCAACGGGGAGAAAGATTAATCGATATCCGGGTACAATTGGACCCCAACTCGCGCCAAAAAATTAGTGACATATCACAAATACCTATTTTTGTCAATAGGCAAGAAGACTTAAAATTAGCAGATATCGCTAGGATTGAAGGGGGAAAAACCCCAGCAGTCATCCAGAGAATTAATCAGCGTCAAGTTTTTATTATTATCGGCAGTTTAGTCGAGGGTGCGAAATTAAGTGACGCACTCGCGGGGGTACAATCGGTTTTAAATTCCACTCCCTTACCCGATGGTATCAGCATTTTACCCAGTGCTGCTGCCATCTCTAATCAAGAAATTCAGGGTTCTTTGGGTTTATTAGCGGGTTTATCGGTATTTTTAGTCTTTGTAGTCATGGCCGTCCAGTATAACTCGCTCATAGACCCTTTGGTGATTATGTTAACCGTTCCTTTGGCCCTAGCGGGGGGAATTTTTGGACTATATTTGACCAAAACCCCGATTAATGCCATTGTCATCGTCGGGGTGGTGTTATTGGTGGGCATTGTGGTTAATAACGGGATTATTATGGTGGAATTGGCGAATCAATTGCGGCAAGAATTCGGTTTTACTCGACTACAAGCCATTTTAAAGGCCGCTCCCCAACGTTTACGACCGATTTTAATGACTACCGTGACCACGGTTTTAGGTTTATTTCCCCTCGCTTTAGGATTAGGAGAGGGGGGAGAATTCCTGCAACCTTTAGGAATTGTCGTTTTTTCGGGTTTGTCTTTAGCAACTCTGTTAACTCTGTTTATTATTCCCTGTTTTTACGTTTTATTCTCCAGAAAATAATCTTCTTGCACAGTGGGGAAGTGGGGAAGTGGGGAAGTGGGGTGTGGGGTGCGGGGAGAATAAAGCTGACTCCCGACTCGGAGAATACTGTCTCCTAACCCAATGTTGGCTAAAGATAAGTAAAAATTATTGATTGATTACAAAAACTTGAGAATATTTAGGGCTTGCTGAATAATGGTAAAACCCTTTTAAAATGAGGCTTTTGACCTGTTAAAATCCGATGTTCATGCTGCGAAAATCGGATTGGGACTCTCAAAAACCTTGCATTATCCTTCTTTTAGTACATAAACTGGTACAAAAAAAGAGGGCAACAAAGCCTCAAACGACCGACGACCGGCTCCTGACTCCTAACCCCACCAACAAACTTTTTGCCGCAAACCCTAGTTATTTCCCATGACAATGAGGAGGATCGATAACATTGGTAAAAATTGCCCAAAGTACCATGAGCGGCATCGGCAATAAACAGATTAGCCATTGATGACCGCTTAGGGTCGCCGTTGCAAACAGACTGTTCATCACCCCCCATTGACTAAACAAAATTTGTAGGGCAACAGCAGCCACAATCCCCAAAATTAGGATTGGTGCATTAGTAATCGAGGTTGACTGACGACGTAGGTAGTCCACTAGGCTCATCCCTAATTGGCTGATACTGAGCAGATAGATAACCCGTGCTGCCACAAGGGATTGAATTGCCATTGTGCGGGCAACGGCAATATCTCCTGTGGTCGATTTAGCCCACTCAAACATACCAAAAATTAGAATCCAGTTAAACAATGAAACAGCCAAAATTCGGCGCAATAGTTTTTTGGTGATCAAAGGTTCATTGGGATTGCGTGGTGGTGACTGCATAATGCCGGGGGATTTTGCTTCAAAGGCCAGGGGAACAGTCATCGTGACCGAGTTGATCATGTTCAACCAGAGTACTTGTAGGGAGAGGATGGGTAAATCTCGTGCTAGTAAGGTACTGATCAGAATGGTCATCGATTCGCCACCATTGACAGGCAAGAGAAAAGATATCGCTTTGCGTAAATTTTGATAAACGGTGCGTCCTTCTTCGACAGCGGCCTTGATCGAGGCAAAGTTATCATCAGTGAGGAGCATATCAGCAGATTCCCTGGCGACTTCCGTTCCCCCTTTCCCCATGGCAATGCCGATATCGGCCTGCTTGAGAGCCGGCGCATCATTGACACCATCGCCGGTCATCGCCACGATTTCCCCTTGAGACTGGAGTACTTCCACCAGTTGCAGTTTTTGGGTAGGGGCAACCCTGGCAAATACCGATCCATCGACCACCGCTTGGGCCAGTTGATGATTATCCATTTGCGCTAATTCTTTTCCCTCAAATGCTAAGACTTGTGCTGCCGTTTTAATGCCCATCCGTTCCGCGATCGCCCGTGCCGTGACAAGATGATCACCAGTAATCATCTTGACCCGAATCCCGGCAGTTTGACAGGCATGAACGGCAGCGATCGCCTCTGGACGAGGCGGGTCAATCATGCCCTGTAATCCTAGAAACACCAAGCCTGTTTCGATATCCTCATGGTCGATAGAATGCTGATGGGTCGCGGCTGCTTTTTTGGCGAAGGCAAGCACCCGCAGCCCCTGCCCTGCCATCGTTTCTACCGCTTGCTCGATCTGTTGGGCGTTCAGCGCGGTCATCTGACCATAGCGATCGATCATCTGGGAACAACGACGCATCAGTGACTCAACCGATCCCTTGACATAGATCAGACGAGGTATCCCATCATGCAGGGTTGCCATGTATTGGTACTCAGATTCAAAGGGAATTGCATCCAATCGTGGGGTTAAAGACAATAGCCCCAATTGACTGAGACCTGCTTTGGCAGCGGCCGCAATCAGCGCCCCTTCCGTAGGATCCCCCACCACTGACCAATCTTCTCCCCTTTGTTTTAGCCCGGAGTCATTACAAAGCAAACCAGCTACCAGACAATCCCCCAGGGCCGGCGGTAATTCCTCTGCAAATGGGCTGCTGGGGTTGCCATCGGTGATCAGACTAATTTCGCCCTTGGGACTATAGCCACCACCACTAACGGCGTAATATTGCCCTTCGGTATAAATGGACTGTACAGTCATTTGATTTTCCGTTAGGGTTCCGGTTTTGTCGGAACAAATGACGGTCGCACTCCCCAATGCTTCCACTGCGGGCAGTTTACGAATAATCGCATGACGACGGGCCATGCGGTTGACCCCAATTGCCAAGGTAATCGTTACCACTGCCGGCAGCCCTTCTGGAATCGCACTCACTGCGAGGGCAACGGCAGCTTCAAACATATCGATCCAAGATTTCCCCCGTCCTAACCCGATGGTAAAGGTCAAGGTTGCTAGGGTCAAAATTGTGTAGAGTAGGGTGCGGCTAAATTGGGCAAATTTACGGGTCAGGGGTGTGCTAAGGCTGACTCGGCTTTCCATCGACTGGGAAATCTGCCCCACTTCGGTGGCGTTGGCCGTAGAGACAACAATCCCTTTGCCCTGTCCAAAGGTAACGAAACTCCCTGCGTAGGCCATGTTTGTCCTTTCTGCTAGGGGCGTATCCCCGGGTAAGGGTTCGATCTCTTTTGACCCGGGCAAGGATTCCCCGGTCAGGGCAGACTCATCCACCTGCAAATTGCGGACTTTCAGCAGCCTCAAGTCCGCCGGTACTTTATCCCCCGATGCCAATAGAACGATATCTCCTGGCACCAAATCCTGAGATGGAATCCGGAGGGTTTGTCCCTCTCGCAACACGGTCGCTTCTGTGGTTACGGCCTTGGCTAGGGAAGCGATCGCACCTTCCGCCTTAGCTTCCTGCACATAGCCAATAATGGCATTGATCAGGGTAACTCCCCAAATCACCGAGGCATTCGTCCAAGACCCTAAAAATGCCTTAATAGTACCCGCAAGCAAGAGAATATAGAGTAGCGGCTGATGAAATTGCCCCAAAAATCTCAACCAAGCTGGTTTCCCCGGCTTAAATCGCAGTTCATTCGGGCCATATTTTTCGTAGCGACTAGCCACTTCTTCTGCTGATAAGCCCGTTGACCCATCGCTGGTCAAGTATTCAATCACCTCTGGTTGAGAAAGTTGATGATACAAGGGCAACGATAATTGAACTGGCATCATGCTCTCCAATATTTAGCAGATGGATATTCTGATCCTATCAGTCGGATAGGTTCTTGCTCTTGCTGCACACCATTCCCCCGCGTAAATGACTAGGGATTCTAAGCGGCTGCTAGGCAACGTCGATTTATCGGGTTGCCTAGGATCTTTTTAGCCGACCAGAATCTTAATTTTTGGCTAGGAATCTGCTTCTCTGGGATTTTTAAAACCTAGAGCCAAACCCACTTAACGCCCTGAAAAAGACAATAGCTTTTAAGCTCTCGTCTTATTTTGGTAATAGTCGCGGGTTCCCTTGGCATCTAGGGCTTCTCCGAGACGAGCAATCGCCTGGGCGTAGGCGGCGTTACGCAGAGATATATCGAACTCCTGGGCGAAAGACCAGACTTTTTCCGCTTCTGTCACCATTCTTTCTTTTAAGCGCTCATTGATCTCGTTTAATCGCCAATAAAGACCGCTGCGATTTTGCACCCATTCAAAATAACTCACCGTTACCCCACCCGCGTTAACCAAAATATCGGGGAAAACGAGAATTCCTTTTGAGTCTAAAATGCGATCGGCTTCCGAGGTAGTGGGACCATTGGCCACTTCAAAGATATATTTTGCCCGCACGCGATCGGCATTTTCGGCGGTAATTTGGTTTTCTAGGGCAGCTGGAATCAAAACATCCACATCTAGGGCTAATAATTCTTCATTACTAATCGCCTCGTGTTCTAAGATATTACACACAGTACCCTCACAGTAAATAGCAGTAATTCCGCGATGTTCCTGTTTATACTCACGAATACTGGCAATATCTAGGCCTTTTTCCCGATAAATGCCGCCCTGGGAATCACTTACCGCCACCACTTGATAACCGGCTTTGGCGAGGAGATCCGCTACTACAGCCCCAGCGTTACCGAATCCTTGGACGGCTACGGTAGTATTAGCGGGTTTTTTATCTAATTTCGGCAAAAGAGAGTTAATAACATGAAAAGCCCCCGTTCCCGTCGCCGTATCGCGGCCGCGACTGCCTCCCATGGTTAAAGGTTTCCCCGTCACCACCGCCGGACTAATTTTACGCTGAATGATGCTGTACTGGTCCATCATCCAACCCATGATCATCTCGTTGGTATAGACATCGGGGGCAAGAATATCGACATCGGGACCGATAAAGTCGGCTATACCCTCGATATAGCCCCGGCTAAGGCGTTCTAACTCGGCTTTTGACAATTCTTTCGGATTTAGGGTAATGCCGCCCTTAGCCCCACCGAAGGGCAAATCCAGCAGGGCGCATTTAAAGGTCATCCAAAAGGCCAGGGACTGCACCTCATCAATGCTGACGTTGGGATGATAGCGCACACCCCCCTTGCCGGGGCCGCGGGTGTCATCGTAGCGGACGCGGTAGCCTTGGAAGATTCTTAAAGTGCCGTTGTCCATACGGACGGGTATGGAGACGCTAAGACTAGCTTTGGGATATTTTAACCGCTCGATCGCATCATCGGAAATGGAGACATACTTAAGGGCCCGTTCTAGGCGACTGCTGGCATCGGTAAAGAGTGATTTCGACATGATTTTTTTTCCCCTATCTATCCCCATTAGAACAGGTCAAAACCGTATATTTCACTACAGTTTATTTTTCTTAATTAACCATGGGCGGGAATTGCCTACCAGTGTTCTCAAACAAGGTTAGTGTTGAGTTAACTTCAGTGAGTAAGAGATTTTCTGGTACATCATCCACCAAGAGGATGCGATCGCTTAATTCCATTTAATTTTAATTGTCAACGATACTATGACGGCATTTCTCATAAAGATGAGGTTTAACCTAAAAAGTGCAAGGGTTTTCAGACCTGCGCTATTTATAACCCTGCACTTGTTGGGAAAAAAGGGCTTAAAACCGTTAACTGAACTGAATTCTACTTTTATTCAGCCAACCCTAAATAAATCACATAACCAGTGATCCTATCATCGAAAGTGAACTCGTTTACGGAAAAGTAAACGAGTTTTTTTGTCTGAAATCTGGGAATCAGGCATCAGCGAAAAGCTGATGCCTGAAGATAAGAAATCCGAGGCCGAAAAACAGCTAAGTTTTAGGCGACATTACCTGCTGTGGTAGTAATAATTTGACGTACTTGAGCATCGGTCAGATTCGGATTGGCACTCAACATCAAGGCTACCACTCCAGCCACATGGGGTGCTGCCATGGAGGTTCCACTCAAGAAACCATAGCCTCCATTAGGGAGAGTAGAATACACTTGTACGCCTGGAGCGGTGACATACCGCATCGAAGAATTGGAGCCAGCACGATTGGAGAAGGAAGCCATCTGGTTAGAACTATTAACGGCACCTACGGCAAGACCCCAAGAGGTGGCATTGGAAGCGGGATAACCGGGTTGAGCTGCCCCCGCATTACCGGCGGCCATAACCACGATAACACCACGACTGCTGGCATACTGGAGGGCCGATTGAACTGCACTGTCAGTGCTACCACCGCCCAAACTCATATTAATCACATCGGCACCGTTGTCCACAGCGTAGCGAATTCCTTGGGCAACGCCACTATAGCTGCCACTACCGGAATCGCTCAAAACTTTCACCGGCATAATTCTGGAATTGTAGGCCACACCAGTGGCTCCGAAACCATTATTAACAGCAGCAATGGTTCCCGCCACATGGGTACCATGGCGGTTGCCATCTAAAGTGTTATTATTGCCATTGGCAAAGTTCCAGCCATAAACGTCATCAACGTAACCGTTGCCATCGTTATCAAGACCATCATTGGCAATTTCGCCCGCATTCGTCCAAATATTGCCCGCTAAGTCGGCATGATTGCGGTCAACTCCTGTATCTAGTACAGCAACGACTACTCCTTGTCCTGTATAACCTCTTGCCCAAGCTTCGGGAGCATTAACTAAGTTAACCCCCCAGTCATTAGCACCACCAAAAGTGGGAACATCGGCAAAAGGACTTTGATTCAAGGCTCCGGCGACGGCTTTCGCGGCATTAACTAAACCGTATCCTGAAATGGCACTATATCCTGGTGTGACTGTGGCTGTGGTCGCCGAAACAGCGAGATTATAGTTGGTATTGCCACTATAGGGATAGACACGAATGTAGTAGGTGCCTGCACTCAACTGACGGGTAATGCTCTCAGAAGCCGTACCAGCCCGAACC
>VYLM01000097.1_pt1 | contig 13973 bp, 9 predicted proteins | sample 5109491 | NCBI WGS metagenome assembly VYLM01 (sample SAMN12291813, study PRJNA351875) | freshwater metagenome | isolation source: freshwater lake | place: USA: Michigan, MSU3 lake | collected 2011-08-06 | reverse complement strand
GTCCCACAAACCGCCAAATTCCCACACCCGTCCTATTGTCCAACCTGCCGTTAAGAAAAAATATTTCACTTTGTTACTCAATCTAGAATCAATCTCTAGCTTTCTGGCTTAATTGGTTTTCAGCCGTCAAATTTTATCAAAAAACTGCTAACGTCCCGTTAATTTCACCACCCCAATGCCCCCAAAGTATAGACCCAAGACCGCCCCTGCTAACAGGGATTGGGTGAGAGGATCTGTGGAAGGGGTTAAAATCGCGCCTAAAATCACCGCACCTAAAACCACGAAACGCCAACCCGATAACATCGTTTGCGAGGAAATAATGCCCAAAAAGCTCAAAATCAATTGAATAACGGGAATTTGAAAGGCGATGCCAGTACTAAATAGCAAAAGTAAGACAAATTCAAAATAGCGCTCGATCGACCAAGCTTGTTCAACCACTTCCGCCCCATAACTGACAAAAAAGTTTAAAGCGGCGGGAATCAGGGCAATATAGGCAAAAAATAAACCGGCAAAAAATAAAACACTCGATCCTAACACTACCGGGACAATTAAACGCCGTTCGCGACGGGTTAACCCCGGCAGCACAAAGAGGATAATTTGCAGGAGAATGACGGGACTAGCCACCAGTATGCCGCTATATCCAGCTACTTTTAGGGAGACGAAAAAAAATTCTCCTGGGGCCAACTGCAAAAATTTTACCCCTTGGGCGGGAACTTCCAGCACTTGTACTAGGGGTTTAACGAAGATAAAACATCCCACCGCACCCACAGCCACGGCAATTAAACTATAAAAAATCCGGCGCCGCAACTCCTCCAAGTGGTCAAATAAGGACATTTCCACTTCTCCGGGCAATTCGTCGAGAAATTCGGTACTGTCTGGGGGCGGGGTTTTTACTTCTGTCGATGACATGGCTTTCGATCGTTCTCTACTCAAGCCTTTATCCTAGCATTGATAACCCTTAGCTATTAGCCGTCAGCTATCAGAATCATTCCAACATCGTCGGGTTTGCTCGGTGACAGGTTGCCAATCGAGTTTGAATTAAGTGGAAAATTCTCCCTGATAGCGATCGCACTATTCTCAGGGTTCAGGTGGAATCTGTAACTGCAAGTCTTCAATCAGTGACGGGATTTCAGCCTGAACCACATCCCATACAATATTGAGGTTGACATCATCATATTCATGTACTAACCGATTTCTCATTCCATTGATTTCTTGCCAAGCAATGTTGGGAAAGGTCTGGCGGGTTGTTTCGGAAACTCGTCTGGCTGCTTCGGCAATCACCAATAGCCGTCGAATGACTGAATCTTGAAGCTGCACATTGGCAACGAACTCAGCTTTTGAGCATTGAGCCGTGTAGGTCATGATCAGTTCTGCGGATTGCAGTATATCAAGCAGGAATTGAAGATCCCGTTGCATAAATCACCTGGGCAGAGGAAAGAATTTCGTGGCGACGTAAATAGTTACGGCTAGTTTCAATACCTTGGCGGGTAATCAGATCAATGTCTCGGTCAAACATAGTTTTTAATTCTGCTTCCATCTGATCGAGGCTGCTGAAGGTGGGGTGTGCCTCTGGGTGAAACTGCACCATAATATCAATATCGCTGTCGGGGCGAAAGTCATCGCGCAGGACAGAGCCGAAAAGGGCAAATTCCATCACTTGCCAGCGTTGGCAGAAATCAGCAATTTTTTCTGTCGGCAGATCGATGGCAACGCTAGACATCTTCAGTTCTCCTCCTTGGGTTTCAGCTTGAAGACCGGGGTTGGATGCCCGATTCCAGCATAACAACCACTTGTGAAATACGATCAATTGGTTCTGGACAGCGCTGCAAAAGTCGCGCAATTTCAAGGACTGGGCGCAACAAGCCACTGGGCGGTTTTTCTTGTTTGAGGATGCGCCGAAGATTGGCAATGCCTGGTTCTGCTTGACCGAGAGCAACCGTATAAAGAGTACGATAGAGCCGGTACAATTGAGCATATTCTCCGTAAAGCTGCAAACCTTGCTCCCAGGTGGCTCTGGCGGCAGTCAAATCTCCGCGCAGTGCCTGGAGTAACCCCATACTTAAAATTCCGTTGCCGTAGTAGGGGTTGATTTGGAGGGCAGTAGTGAAGTTTGGCTCGGCACGATCGAGATCTCCTTGTAATAAAAAAAGAATACCAAGATTCCTGTATGCAGCTTCATTTCTCGGATTAAGTTCGATCGCCGTCTGAAAGGATGTGATTGCATCCTCCCACTGCTCTAATTCACGATACAGGCATCCTAGATTGTTATGCGGAGTTTTATTTGTGGAGTCAAGGGCGATCGCTTGTTGATAAGCTGCAATTGCCTCTTGATAACGCCCAAGAGCGTGGTGTACCATGCCTAAATCACTATGGGTGCTACTGTTGAATTGGGATTTAGAATCAATAGCGATCGCCCGTTTGTAGGTCGCAATGGCTGATTCGTATTGCCCCATATCGTGATAGGTCCGGCCCAATCTTTGCAGGGGAAAGATCGCCACCCACGACGAGTTTCCTGCAAGCTCGATCGCACGGTTACAGGCAGCAATGGCTTCATCGTAGCGCCCCGCTTTTCGATAGGCATCCCCCAAGGCATTGTATGCCCAATGACTCTTCGGTTCTTTCTCAATCCACTGCTGTCCATAGGCGATCGCCTCATCATATCGCTTGAGTTCTGTGTAAGCATTCAATAAACCGAATTTAGGATTCAAGGTATTGCTAATATCCAGCTTGAGATAGACTGCGATCGCCTCTTCGTAGCGATTTTGCTGGTAGTAGAGATCGCCCAAATTCTCAACTAAATCTAAACTGGTAAGATCGGAAAGTTCAACCGCTGCAATACCCTGAGCAATTGCCTTTCTAACGCTGCTGTTTTTATGATTCAGTGCCCGTTCTTCCAGCCAAGCTTTCACCTCGGCACTGTCGTTCCAGAGCGTGATCGTTTTTTGGGTGATTGGTTGAGGCTCTTTATCCTCTTCGACTGCTGTTTTGAGCTTGTGCAGCAGTTGTTCGGAAACAGAGGGAATCTTGGTTTTGCCACTGATCTCGGCGTAGCAATCGGCTGCGAGCAGGAGAAGGGAAACACTGTCGTTATCGGCTTGAATATCAATCAAATAGGAAACGATCGCTCCAGCAAACTCCGCGTCAATTTTTTCATTGCCAATAATCAATCGCAATACCTCGTGCCAGGATTTGTCCTGCCAGTGGCTCTCAAATACTTCTCTTTGTAGTTGTTCCAGGGTTAATCCCCCTTCAGTTCCTCGCTTGCTAAAGCGATCGGCAAATTCGGTTGCACAAAAATATTCCAGAAAGGTGCGATGAACAAAACCGAAATAGTCATTGCCAACATGACAAATAATAAAATCTCGTTGACGTAATTGGTCAATCAGTTTTCCTGCAATCTTCAACGGATTGGGTATCTCCCGCGACCTCAGATAAGCAGTCAATTCTGCCTCCAGTGCATCGCGATGGATAAGATTTCCTTTTAAACCCTCTTGGCTAGATTGCATATAAAAGGCAACGCGGCGCAGCATAGCTTGTTTAGCACGCAAATCGACATCATCTAGAGTCAACTGCATTTTCTTGTAGTCAATGTCCCAGTGGTGCAGCAATACCTTGGAGGATTCCTCATACAGGTCTGCTCGCTTGCGGGGTAGCTCTTGCTTGCGGTTGAGAATCGCCATCATCGTCAACAATAAGGGGTTTCCTGCCAGTTCTCGAATGGCGGTCGAGTCTTTAATCGCTGTTTGTAGTCGTTTGCGGATCTCTGAGCGCTCGTGGTCAGTCTCATCCACCAAGGCTAACCGATGCCATTTCTGCACAAAATCCCGAATCTGCGAATCATTCAAATCTTCTAGGGTGAAATGTCGAAAGTCCGCATTTTCCAGCCTTCCTGAGTTGTAGCCAATAATCCGCGAGGTGACAATCACACGCGCACGCTTATATTTGTTGGTAAAGGCAATAATCTCTGTAATTACCCCATCGCGAATATGAGCATCGAAAATCTCATCCAGACCGTCAAACATCACCAGCGCATTGCCCAATTCCAACTGCTCATGTAACTGCAATTGATTCAACTCGCAAATTTTGCGCTTACCCTGATGAAAAAACTCCAGAAAATCCTTGGGCTTATTTTCATCCGTCACATACTGGCGCAACTCAATCAGTAATGGAATTTGAGCCGTCGGGTTTTCTGCCCAATCCAAGGCCAGATACTGCAACAACGAGGATTTTCCTGCTCCCGGATCACCCAGAATCACCGCGTAGGGACAATCGGGATCGCGCAAAATCTCCAGCACTGGATGCACAGGTTTTTCCAGAAATAATTGCCTGTACTGCTCCCATTCGTCAGGGGAAACATTCTCAGGCTTTTGCTGTAATCTTTTGGGGAATTCATACCTTGATGGCGGTAATGCTTCCCGCACATTCTGTGGTACAAAAATACTCCATAATCTGACTTTGTATTGGCTATAGGTGATATCAACGGCATTCAGTTTCAATCGATCATAGGTTTCGCGCAGACTTTCGCAATAGCGCTCCAGATCGAAATCTGGCACCACACCAGCTAACTGCTGCGTCGTCTGATTTATGTCAACCAGTTGCTTAGTGGCAAATAACTCCTTTAACTCCTGAGACTCACCAATCATGTCCTCAACGCGGTTTAAATAAACCCGTCCAATTTTCCCCCAGCTAAACTCTTCGGGAAGATCTGGCAATTGCATCTCAGACCAGACTGCTCTCAAGCTCTTGCCATCCAGTGCTTGACATCCCGGCTCAAATGCCTTTGACAACCAGGATTTGACCGCTTTATGGCGAATAAATTTTTGCAAAGCAGGATTGTACTTTTGCAGGTCTGCTTTTCTCATACCGGATGCTTCTAATTCTTGTTGCACTAGGTAGAGAAACTGAGCGATCGCTTTTCCCATTACTACAGCAAGTGCATCCTTCTGGAATCGCCTAATACCAGACTTGAGAGAATCCTTGAAAAAATCTTTGACAAAGTCTTCTCCCGCTCCTTTTGTCAGATCCCCCAAGACCGTTCCCAGGTTTTCAAGCACTGCCCCAAAGGCGAATCCTGCTAACTGTTTTGCTCCCCATAGCACTAGCCATTCCATCTAGTTTTTCCCTCTAAAAAAGCACTAAAAACCAAACTTCGATCTTATGCAACCACAGCCCCTACAGGTCTTGCATCAATCTTAAGGGGCGAATATTTTTTGGCCTAACTACATATTATGGGTCAACTTTCTGCATAATACTCTATTTAGGCGTGATCACAAGAAGTTTTCCCCATATCACGCCCAAAAGCTTGTTAGCCAGATTAGCATATTGCCAAAAACCTTGTTTAACTTAATTCCTGACAACAAGCTAAAATAACAGGAGTTTTCCGGGATTCTAGGAAGATAGAAACTAAGCACATCAAAGCTTTTAACTTAACCAATTAGGTTTTAGATTCGTCCCTTGTTATCAGATGTGAGTTTTCAGGCTCTTCTAGGTTCTGTGTGATAAGTTTAACTTACAATCAATATGATCGATCGATCTTTGTGTCTTTGTGGTTCGTTCCACCCCCTCTCTAGGAGGAATGTATCTTAGAATACATTTTACCCACCAAACCTGGGAGAGCCGCTAAAAGTAAGACGCGGCGAAAAAATGCCAAACAACCCTTTTAAAATGTCAGTGAGTCAGCCTTAGAGCGCCTTAGAGGAGAGCATCTCACCTTTGTAACCCATATTCCGTACTGGTTAAGAGGAGGTAAAAAATAAACTCAGAAATAGCGACGGAATAGCTACAATCAAATCAACCAGTCACTCACCTGACAATGACTCAACTAACCGTTAAAAATCCCGACCATTTAGGCATCATCGCCGCTATCATTGATGAGCTAGGTATTGTGGACTATATGAATCAACAACTTGGAGAAAAAGACACCACCCACTCACTTAGGAAATCACCATGGAACTTTATCAACGAATAGCCGATTTTTATGACTCCTCTAGTGGACTATGGGAAAGGATTTGGGGAGAACATATGCACCATGGTTACTACGGTCGCGGCGGCAAGATTAAACTCGATCGCCGTCAGGCACAAATTGATTTAATAGAAGAATTATTAACTTGGGGTGGTGTCACCGGCGCTAATCAGATTCTCGATGTCGGTTGTGGTATTGGTGGCAGTAGTCTTTATCTGGCCGAAAAATTTCACAGCCAAGGAGTGGGGATTACCTTATCCCCGGTACAAGCCGCTAGAGCCAGCCAAAGAGCGCAAGAGTTCAATTTAGAAGAACAAGTGAGTTTTTGCGTGGCTGATGCCCTAAAAACCCCCTTTCCTGAGAATAATTTTGATCTGGTCTGGTCTTTGGAAAGTGGCGAACATATGCCCGATAAAAGGCAATTTCTGCGGGAATGTTATCGGGTTTTGCAGCCTGGGGGGACTTTTTTGATGGCTACTTGGTGTCATCGTTCCACCACTTCCCTGGCTGGTAATTTAACGGAAGGAGAGATTAAACTATTAAACGAGATTTATCAGGTTTATTGTCTGCCCTATGTGATTTCTTTGCCAGAATACGCCGATATTGCCGGTGACATTGGCTTTCAAGACCTAAAAACCGATGATTGGTCTCTATCGGTGGCCGCTTTTTGGGATGTGGTGATTGATTCGGCCCTAACCCCAGATGCGATCGCAGGTTTGTTAGCCAGCGGTTACACTACTATCCAAGGGGCTTTATCTTTAGGGTTAATGCGGCGCGGTTACGAGTCGGGTTTAATTCGTTTTGGCTTACTGCAAGGGAAAAAATAAAGGCTGATCTCTCCATTTCTTTTTAACAAAACTTAACAATTATTGGCAAAATTTTGCTTGCTTTTCTGGGGAGATTTTGAGATAATATTTTCAAAAGATTTTATTCATAATGGAAGTATTGACAATCATCTAAATTGGCACGGATTCCCATTATAAAAAAAGCATAACGCAAACCGCCGCCTAAGTCAAGCCCTTTCCCATACTTATGGGTGCGAATTTCCAGAAATCAAAAAAAAGGCTTTGGTGGGGGGCAGTGATCAGGTAGAACTGGGGAACGAGATAATCTTCAAGCAAGATTCTGTATTTCTAAAATTCTACACTTAGGTTTTCCTAAAATGGCTCAGGGCAGATTTGAACTGCCGACCTTGGGCTTATGAGTCCCCTGCTCTGACCAACTGAGCTACTAAGCCGTTGTTTACACAGTTATCAATCATAACACATAATCACCCAATTGCACAAGAGCAAAAAAGGGAAGAAAAAATCTTCCCTTTGGGGGCATCTTTAACGTCTGCCTGGCAGGAAAGCCATAGGATTAACTGCTCCCCGGCCGGAGGGGTGAACCTCGAAATGTAGGTGGGGGCCGGTGCTAAAGCCACTGCTGCCCATCTGGGCGATCGGCTCGCCTTGCTGAACAGTTTGGCCGCGACGCACCAGCAGACGGCTGTTATGGGCATAGAGAGTGGTGCTACCATCGGGGTGACGAAGTTTCACCAGATTGCCATAACCGCCAGAATTCCAGCCGGAGGAGATTACTTCACCGGCTGCCGCCGCCACAATCGGGGTCCCCACTGGACCGGCGATATCGATGCCGCGATGAGGTCTGCCCCAGCGCCAACCGAAACCGGAGGTTAACACACCTCTAGTGGGCCAAATAAAGCCGGTAAAAATCGGGGCGGGGTTAGGTAAATGCTCATCGGGATTAGTGAGGGGAGGAAGGGAAGGTTCTACGGTTTCGCCGACGGGAATTCGGAGGCGGTCATTATATTCTTCCACATTGGTAGGAGCCGAACCGATAATCTGTGGGGGGGTGCTTTGGTTAGAACGCGAACGAATGGCAGTCCATTGGGGATTAGGGGTTATTTGCGGCTCATCGAGGGTTTCTGCGGGATTATCGACGGGAATAGCGATACTTTTCTGGGTTTCCGAAAGGTTAGTTTCCCGCAGATTAGCCACCTCTTGGCGCAATCTTTCCCGATAGCTGCCGGTGATATTTTCGGGGAATTCTTCCGTCCCCGTGGTGGCAGTTTCCGCGGGCGGATTTTGTCGATTGCTGGGGTTAAAGGACAACCTAGGGCGATCGCCGTCCAAAGGGGTAAGATTTTGATTAACTCTAGCGTTGGCAGAGCGATCGGGAACCACTAGGGTTTGATTAACTTTAATCCGGTTGGGGTTGTCAATGCCGTTTTCCCTAGCTAATTCGGCGGGGGTGATGCCGAGAGCGCGAGCGATCGTGTTTAAGGTATCTCCTGGCCGAACCCGATAAACTTGGTTTTCTGGGGGAACTATGACCCGAGGATTGGGAACGGCGGGAATTTCAGTCACAGGAGCCGGATTTCGTAGGGCAACGCTAGGAATTTCCGGTCTGCTTGTCAAGGGAGGATTAAGGGGAATTGTGGCTATCGGGCGATCGCTTTCAGGGGTGGGAACGGGAATCGGGATCACCTGGCTGGTTGGTCGGGGGGATTCTTCGGGAGCAATAACGGGAATCTCGACGCTAGTTGGCGAATTATCGGGAACGAGAGCGGTAGTTTCGGTGACGATTACCGTTTCCCCAGAATTGGACTGATGGGGGGTTTCCTCGGTTCGCAAGGCGGCCAAACTTTCTTGGAGACGTTGACGGGTTTGACGGAGACTAGCAGAGGAACTATCCAACTGCTCAGGAGTTGCTGCCGGGGCTGCCGGGGGCAACTGCTCAGGAGTGGGAATTTTTAAGGTTTGTCCGATAATCAAATCGGATTGGGGGGAGAGATTATTGCGGGCAGCGATCGCTGTGGGGGTGGTTTGATAGCTGTCGGCTAAACTCCACAGGGATTCTCCCGGTTTCACCTGATGCTCAACCACTGATGTGGCGATGAATTTGACGGTGGCGAGTGCTTGGGATTGGATTATTTGCGGTTCTTTTAGTTCTTTACCCGCAGCTTTGGCTTTTTGGGCCAGGTCAATCACTTCCCATTCTAAGGGTACAGAATTGGCGGCCTGGGCTGATTCTGAGGTGGAGTTGAGAATGCTAGGTACTCCCAGAGAGAGTGCTAATCCCAGTAGAGCAACTGAGTAACGGACTCGGTTAGACTCAGCGGTGCAATTCTGTTCTGGGGTAGCGGATGTCATGGGGTTGTGGATAAAAGTCTCTTTCAAACAGACCTCCTGTGGTGTAAAGAGTTAGCTAGAGCCAGTGGATTAAGCCGATGGGTCTAGCTTTCAGCATTAGCCTTGAGGCTAGAGTAGAAGTTAAGCAACTTTACTTTTTAGTCAAAATACCTAAAGGTGACTTTTAGGTGAGATTAACTTAGATTTTGAAATTATGCAAGTCTATCTCTGACCATTAGCACCGGGATCACGGCAAGTTGGTGACATTTTGAATGTCCAGATTGACGATGCTCTATCTCAGATGTTCCAAGCTGATCAGCATTTTTAGTCCTGCCAATTTTTGCCAGTTTTTTGATAGAAAATTTTTATCGGTTTTGCCGTTTACTAAAGAAATTATTAATGATTCGCCGCTCGCAAGGAGCAATGATGGCTATTGGGGGGGCAATAATTAGGGTTTGCCCAAAAAGTTTTTCGTGGGGTGTGGGGTGTGGGGTGTGGGGTGTGGGGTTTTACCGAGAAAAATACGGGGCGTTGATGTCAAAACAAATACAGCCTAACGCCTACCGGCTCTTCATAGAAATTCCCCAAGCTAGAGAAAATTATTGGGATGAGCCTCAAAGATATTATTGATGCGTTACCTGCGGGTTTTTGCACCCGACAAGAGCGGTGATCGTACTATCCTTATAGTTGGTATCCTAATGTTATCAACACAACATCTTCTAGTTGAGCTATTATTTCAGTCCTAAGTAGTCCTAACCGCTGAATTAAACGGGTCTTATCTAACACTCTAATTTGAAAACAAAGTGCGACTGAATCCTGCGATAACCCGCCATCTCCCTGTCTAATCAACATACAGATTGGTAATGAAGCACGGCGTTGGTTTGTCGTTAGGGGAATAGCAATGGTTGTTGTGGAAAATTGAGAAACAATATCATTTTGAAAAATAATGATAGGACGAATACCTACCTGCTCAGAACCTTGAGCAGGATTGAGGTTTGCTAACCAAACTTCCCCACGTTTAAGCTGTTCAGTCATTGATGATCTTCCTGAGCAAGCATCACTGCATAATCATCCATTCCAGCTTCGGCAAAGATACGGTCTTCCTCGGCGAAATCAGTCGCAAGGGAAACAAGTTGACTAGGATCGAGAATGATCCGGCGGCGTTTATCTTGGAACTTGAGAAAGGCAATGAAGTCAGCAACTTGCTGAAGTTGATCATTAGTTAGTTGGTCAAGGTCTTGCTTAAGAGCTTGGCGAGTGACTGGCATAGCAGCGAGTTAGAAGATTGTAAGCTTTTAATTTATTTTACCTTTTTCGTCCCTGAAACTGAACCTCTCTATTTTAACTTAAGCGATCGCATTTTCAGAAATTCATAGTTCTAGAGTAGCCCAAGTCAAAAAAGCCAAACATCTTCAACTTTTGATAACTGCTCTGAGTCCAGTTCACCTAATACCAATCGATTTTAGTTTTGATCCCCCCTGCCCCCCTTGATAAGGGGGGTTTGATCCCCCCTTACTCCCTCCTTGATAAGGGGGGTTTGATCCCCCCTTACTCCCTCCTTGATAAGGGGGGTTTGATCCCCCCTGCCCCCCTTGATAAGGGGGGTTTGATCCCCCCTGCCCCCCTTGATAAGGGGGGGATCTGATAATTTTTAACGACTACCTACTTAACTCTAGGAAATGACAGGTTTCAATCATTTAATTAAAAAGAATACACGGCAGTTTTGATATTTTGGTAGTTATCATCTAGATCTGATTCTAGGAGAATAATCGCAGTAATTCTTCTCGTCATCTCGCTGACTTCCTGCACTTCTGCGATAGTTAATCCCCGTCCTAATAATTTTTCCTCGCGATAACTTAGCCATTTTTTAATGACTTGATAACCCCCGATAGTATATTCCCAAACCCGGGCCGGTATATTTTGCCAATAGGCTCGATCATTGAGATAAATATCATAGGTTGTCGTTCCTAATAATTTTCGCATTTCTGGGCTAATTACGCTCATTTCTGCGGTTGTATATTGTCTGGCGATCACTTTTCCTTTACCCGGCATTGTCACGCCATTTTTACCCCCGTGTCCCCAACCGACGTTAATAATTAAATCCCCCTTATCCGGGTTTAAATTTCCCCCATCAGTGCAGGAAATCAAGGCGATTTTTTGCAGTGCAGGGGTCGGTTTTTTGGTGACTCCTATAACGGGGTTTTCTGTGTCTAAAAGATAGGCGATCGCTTGTCCTAGTTGGGCAGATTTAATTAATAATTCTTGGCTATTAGGAAGGGGAATTCGTGGGAAGTCTTGACGAATACCGTCGGCATTTTCCCCAAGATACAAGGGAGAGTACCCAATCGCTAATGCGTGCAGCCAAATTAAGGAAGCATTCTCGATATTTTCATCGATAATATTAATACCCAGTTGATTTAAGTATTGACGAGATTTTTCTGAAAGATTGGCTTTTATTGAAGGACTATTAAAGTTACTGGAATCGAATAATTTTCCTTGAGTATTATCTTCTGTATTCACCTTCTCTGAATTTTGACGTAATCGTATAGGAAAGTGATAAGCATGACCTCTAATAAAGTCAAAGTCTCCTAAACAGTTAGTAAAATAAAATGGTATTCCTTCGGGAGAGGCAACACCAGCAGGACGACTGACTAAAAAGGAATTACCTTGAAATTGATGAATAAATAGCGAAGGTCTAGACTCATTCCAAAGCGGTCTAATTTGAGTATAATAACACCACTTAACCTCATAGGGTCTGAGCAGATAAGGTAACAGCATTTGAGTATTAAATTTTTTGCGTAACTTTAAGACTTTATCTCTGGCTTTTTTGGCATCAAATCGAGCTGCATCTTTAGTTAAACCTGTATTAAGTGATGCTAATTCTTCCCATGAAACATTTTGATCAAAGTATTTACTTATCCTTTCCGAAAGAATAGTTTTATCACTATCAATAAAACTATAGCCTCGATTCTCTTTATAACCTGTAATTGGAGCTTCATCAGATAAATCTGTTAACTTTGGCCATGCTAAATAGTGAGAAGAAACATCGGAGGGACGGAAAGAATAACGATTAGATTGTTCTGGGTTAGAGACTTGATAAAAAGCATCAAAATCTTGATTATTTAAACTATCTAATAACTGTTCTCGTTTAGCAACTCCCCAGAAATGGCGAAAATAGACATCAACATTTTTATTCCTTACTTCCTTTCTTACCATTAGTCCGATAGTTGTCCCGACTCGAATTCCTTCCTTATTGTATTGAGTAGAAAAAACACTAGGATCTGGATTACCTTCAGGGGTTAACTTTCCCGTTTCGCGACTATCCCCATTGAGACAATCAAACCAAAGACGATCAAATTCTTGTAAAAATCTTTGACGCATCACCACAAAAGAAGGTTCACTAACCCAAGAATAGTTAGAAATATAACAAACAACCCCTTTACCGGTATTTTCTGAAATACATCTTTCTGCTAAACGAAAAAAGCGCACATATAACTCATCCAAATTAAACTTTTTAATCCCCCAATCGGAGATTAAACCCTGTTTATACACTTCCACTAAACCCGCTTCTTCTGCGGGACTGGTTCCAGCAAAAGCATTGTAGGGAGGATTACCGAGAATAACTAAAATCGGTTTACCGCGCTTAACTTCATCGGCTGCCTCTCGTTCCTTATTTAACTCTGGAAAACTCAATTGTAGCTGTTGAATTTTCTGTTTACTTTCCTCATCGGGAGGTTGCCAACCGGTTAAAGCATTAGTCAGATAAATCCCCACCCGTTCACTATCTTCTATTAAAGGTGCACCCAAACTTTGCAGGAATAAACCTAATTGTAGATGAGCGACGACAAAAGGAGCGGTTAAAATCTCGAAACCGAAAATTCTTTCTATGGCTGCTTTTTTCACCAAAGCCATGGCTAAAGCACCCGCCCCATTTTCCTGTAAAGTATCGGTAATATAGCGCAAAACCTCGACTAAATAAGCACCAGTTCCACAGCAAGGATCGAGAACATAAACATCGGGATTAGCTAAACCGTCCTCGATATTTAATTCTTCTCGTAAAACTCGATCGACTCGCGCTACCATATAGCGAACAATTTCCGGAGGAGTGTACCAAACTCCCAATTCTTTGCGTAAATCGGGATCAAAAGCTTGCAAAAATGGTTCATAGAAATACTGTACCGCTTGTCCCTCATCGAATTGACGAAAAAATTCCTCTCGTCGCACTCGATTTAAAGCTGCACCGGTCCAATTCAAGACTTCTACTAATCCCAAAGATTTTAACTTACTCGGTGCGGCGATCTGCTCAAATAGGATCGCTAACATGGGAACATGGAGATGGTGGGCTGCGGATTTCCAATCGAACTTATCCTCTTTATCCTCGCGATTGAGGTTTTGCTTGTGCCATAATACCCAAGCGGAGAATAAACCATAAAAGAGGGTTTGCACGAGGGTAGAACGGAAAAATTTATTTCCCTGTTCCCGTTCAAATTTGATACCTAGGGCATTTTCTAAAGCTTGACGAATATTGGCCAGAGCGGGAAGATCGGAATGATGTTCTAAGCGTGCTTTTGCGTCCCGCGCATAGGAAGCAAGAAACCAAGCAACATCGGCCGGTGAGGTGATAGGAGCCGCCTGTAAAAGCACTCTCTTTAGGTATTCTAAGAGGCTATCACCGTGTTCGGCGGCAAATTTGGATGGATTTGAGGTTTTTAGCCAAAACTCGGCTTCTGACGGGGCTAAACTATAGGCTTCTAATTCTACCGGTTGACCTTGGCTATTGCGACCGATGAGCAGAAAATCGCGATAATTGCTGACTAATACTTGACCGTATTTTTGCCAGTATTTTTGTACTTGCTCGCTGGCGGCGATTTTTTTGA